>Ga0209097_10002295_pt1 | contig 15492 bp, 9 predicted proteins | sample AD_UKC052_MetaG_FD_184419 | JGI IMG/M metagenome (GOLD analysis project Ga0209097, IMG submission 184419) | Active sludge microbial communities of municipal wastewater-treating anaerobic digesters from USA - AD_UKC052_MetaG (SPAdes) (version 2) | ecosystem: Engineered > Bioreactor > Anaerobic >... | reverse complement strand
CGCATCTCTGCTTTGACATCACTCATGATTTTCCTCCGTCTCCCGACGAGCAGTTTCTATGCTTTGTTTATCTTCCGGCGGAAGCTCACGGAACTTCTCCGAAGGAGTGCGGGACTGCGCCGTTGCATCTTTTGATGGCGTCGCCGCATTGTCGAACATACCCCGATAGAACTTCTCCCACACCTGTAACTGGCTAGCATCTAGGTCTGCATTCTGACCTCTCCGCGATGTTGGCGCATGCTTAAAGATGGCGGAACGATCGGCGGAAAACGCTGGCAACTGATGAGAATTCCGCATCAGCGTCCAACCGCTGATCGCTTTGGCAATTTTGCCGCAGCCATCCGAAAAGAAATGGTCAGTCAGATCAATTCGATACTCCACCCACGCGGCGAGCTTTATTGGGTCCTGTCCTGGATCTTTCAGTCGACGGTAGAATTCACTATAAAAATCGACCATTGCTGACTCTAGCTCAACAACTCGCGTGTACGGATATTTTTCAGAATCGTGACTTCTGAGAAGCGCTCCGTCTTTTACGATTCCTGTATTAATCTCCCCGGCAATCGACTCAACAAACCGACGCAAAGCGACCGGGTTTTCAATTGGTTGATTTCTTAAATCGTATAGCTTTCCTGTCGCTTGTTCGACGTTGCGACTTGCAAGATCCGCGGCCCCCTGCCCTGTCAAGCCTTCGGCCATTGACCCAGCTTTGTCCGGCGAGGCGGAAAGATCAACGGTCCCCTTTGCGGTGCGGCTCGTATTCCGCAAGTTCGCCATTGCGCTTTGAATGTACTCTTCACGCGTTGGAGCTGCTGCCTTAGCTCCGTATAGATCTGACGGGCCGTGCGCTAACGGGTTAAGTGTCGCCTTGGCCTTGAACTGCTCATAGAGGTTCGACACCAATACGTCTAACTGTTGCCCGTTCTTCTTCTGCGCAACTAAAACAGGGTCTGGCCCACCACTCGTGGTGTCGAACAGAAATGCCTCATCCACACTTCGGGCGTACGCTTCAAATCCTTCGCTAAATCCGCGATGCGCCTTTAACAAGTCCTCCGTGGGTACGTAGCGTCGCTCTTTCTTAGCGCGCTCAGCGGCACGCGTCACAGCCAACGCAGGGTCAGTGGTTACGCCAATCAGCATTACTTCGTAGCCAGCGACATGCGCGGCTTGAATCATTGCAAGCCCCTTACCGGTATTCCCCAAGGTCACATCCATTACGATATCGAATCGATGAGAATACGCCTCTGCAAGCACGCGTTTACTCAGCGCACTGCTTTCCTCGTGAACAACACTTGCTGCACGACTATCGCCCGTAGCTTGAATTTTCCCATACTCTGGAATCATACTCTTGATGCCATCAGGGTCGATATGAACAGCTCCAGCATCCGGCAGTACGTGTTTCGCCTGCAAGCGCTTTCCAACGTATCCCTTTCCCGATGCACCACCGCCGCCCATTAGGAACAGTTTGGGCTTGCGCCCTTCGACCGGCAAGGCTCCTGCTAGGAGCTCTTCGACTATTCGATCGCGAAGAGCTGTCCGCTCGGCCGTGTTTATCTGGTCCGTTGGCCGCAGCAGTGGCGAATCATCGGCCAAGGTTTTAGGTGGTTCCTCCACCGTCCAACCATTGCTTTCATCCTTGTGTACGATCTTGGACTCATCCGCAGACTGCCCTTTGTCCAAGTGCTCATTGGCCGCCGGCTTCACCTTGTCGAGATGCTCGTTAGGCTTCGCCTTCGCAAGATGCTCGTCTGGCTTGGCGCGTTGTTGATGCTCCGCAGTCGACACTTTGCCATGGGCCGCATCGGCATGCTCGGCCCCCCCGTGCGGCGCAGTGCCATTGCCAAGCTGCAGCGCGACCTTTTGCTCCAGCGCGACCAAGGCTTGGTGCTCGACGGTCAAGCGCTCGATCGCCGCTGGATCCGGCGAGATACTAGTAGCCAGCTCGCCGGCTTCGGCGAAGAATTTGGCGCGCCGCTCAACCAAAGCGTGAGCTTCAGGCAACTGCGAGAAGGAGGGCTGCGCGGCCAGCGACGCGCGCCGTTGCGCCCAGGCAGTTTTGAGCCCATGTAGATGTTTACCCAGCGCGATTGCCGCGCCTTGCTGCAGCAGCGTCATGGCGAAGTCGTCGCCTTGGCCGGCGGCGCCCGCCTCGCCAGGCTTCGGCGCCTTTTTGAACTTATGCACCAGTTGCTGCGCCGCCCACTGCGTCGCCATCCCCATTACCAATTCGTTCGACAGCTGGTTCACATACCACACCGTGTGTTCCAGTCGACTGCCAGCCAAGAGTGATCGTTCAACTTCTTCGACCTCGGTGAGTACGCGCCCCGATTTCTTGATCTGCTTCAACTCTTTGAGCCGTTGCACATTCGCCCACGCATTCGCCTGCAGTTCGCCGAGCCGTTCCATCGGTTTTTTCAACATGTGCATCAAACCGCGCGTTGCAACTTCCATCAACGCGTTCTCTAGCAGCGCCCATCCAATACTCTCGTGGCCTTCGCTCATTGCATATTGCAACGCACCGTTCACCGTGATGTTCACGGTCATGCTGGCCGCCAAGCCGCCAAGCCGCGCTAGGGAGCTACCCTCGCCAATCGATGCCGCTAGCACGCTGCCAGCTTCCGCCGCCACACCCGACGTCACCACGGTAATTACCAGCACGCCCGCGAGCTTCACCATGCCCGCGCGAAAGGCTTGGCTCGACACCACCGCTTGGGCTTCGCGGAAAAATGTTCCGATATCGCGATCTGCCGCAATGCCTGCAAACGCTTGTTGCGCTGCGGCGAGCCCGACCTGTCGCGCATGCATCTCGGCGGCCGCTGCCGTGTGCTCCGCGTCGACGACAACCTGCGCCGGCACCGCGCGCTGCGCTGCCGCCCACACCCGCGTTACATCACTGAGTCGGGTTTCGATGGCATCGATGAATTGCGGCAAGCGCCGAAACTTCCCTGAGAAACGCGCGGCGATGAGGCCCGAAAAGCCATCGCCCGCGGCTTCCGCGGCCATCTGCAGATCTTGCAGCCCAATCGCGACGGTGCGCATCCGGATCCGCAGCGCACTTTCGTCAGCATCGAGGCGCGCTTGCTGCGCTTGGGCCAAGGCCGCCGGCGAAACATCGCCCAGCATCAGGCGCTCTTGTGCTCGCAGCAAGGCATCATCCGCCGTCACAGCGGCCGCCGCGTCGCTGCTGTGCTCGCCAAGTTGTTGATTCGGCCGCTGCCGCGTCGCATCATGTACGCCGATGCGCGAGCGCGTTTGCGCATCCAACATCTGCTGCCGCGCCTGCGCTGCGATGCGCGCGAGTACCGCGCTACAGCTTTCCTTGTGATGCGATTGCGCCGCCGCGTGGAGATACTGCGTTACAAGTTCCTTGAGCGCGTCGTACTGACCGTCACGCGTCATCGGCAAGACAATCATCGGCATCAGCTGCTGCATCAGCGGGCGCACTGCGTTGGCAATCGTCAAGAGGTGCACGTGCTGCGCATGCCACACCGGCGCCCACTGCGCTCGCTTCGCCGCATCCGCGTGCGCCAAGTCCGCTACGCTGCGTTGCTGAAACGCGTACGCCGGCGCCAGCACGTCCGCAAGGCCGAGCGGCGTCACGGCGGCCTTGATTTCGTCGAGCTTTTCATGGATCGCACTAGCCAGCTGCGTCAACTGGGCCACACTCACCGCCGCAGCCGGCGCGCTGGCCCCGCCGTGGACTTCGGTTAACGCGGCGCTATCGCCGATCGCCGACTTCGCAAGCGCGGCACCATCATTCGTTGCACCATAGCCGACAACTTCGTGCGAAAAACGCGCCGCAATCAAGGCGCGTGCTTCATGTGGTGCAACGGCAAAAAACTCACCGTGTTTTTGAATCGCGTACGCCATGCGCGACTGGGATGGGTCACCGTAGAGAGCAGCCGCCACTTCTTCAACAGTGGCACTTGCCGGCGAGACCTTGACGTAGTTCCACAGCTTCGCGTCGCGCCGCCCCTGCCATTCAAACGAAACGGGCGTGACCGCGGGAGCTACTGGCGCCGTGGCGCTGGCTTTGCTCGCACCTGCTTTGCCACCCTGCGCGCCATGCGCGTGGCGCTTCGCCTTCGTCGGCGCTGGCGTTGGCGCCGCCACCACATCGCCATAGTCGAGCACGCTAGCTGCCGCCATGGCACTCGCAACGTAGTTGTCGAGCGGATGTGACGTCGTTACCTGTTTTGCGGTTGGAATAATAGGCGCGGCTAAAGCCAATGCTTCGAAGCGCCCCCCGATGCGGACAATCGACGCAAACAGCGTTTGTTTCATTAACGCGGCGATCGCTTCGCCAAACGCTGGCGACCACACTTGTGTCCGGAGTTTAGCGTCCGCAACGTAACGATTGTATTCATCCGCAGGATCATGCGGCGCCATTAACCGAAACATCGCCTCAGCGTCGTCGCGCACCACGGGACAAAGGCCATTGATGACCCGCGTGGCAAACTGCGCCTCATCGCGCCACGCGAGTTGTGCGCCAGGCGTCGGCCAAGCCGACTCGCGCACCATGCTGGCGATCGCTTGCGCAAGTTGATTGCCATGCACAAACATATATTTCGTCGCGGGCGCCCGACCTTTAGCATCCGCAGCCGCCGCTGTTGCTGCAGACTTGGCGGCCGGCGGCGTGGAAGTATTGGCAGCGCCGAAGCCCAAGAGCGATGGCAATACGTACTGCGGCGCGGCAACCGCTGGAGCGACGGCAAGCTGTGGCACGGTAACAGCGTTTGCCGGCACGGTGCCGGCGCCTTGATACTTGAGCCGCATCGCGGCTTCTTTGTATTTGTCGACGGCAATCGCGGGGTTTGCGGCCGCCTCCTGTAGTGCTTTTTTGGCGGCGCCGTTGGCCGACGCGTTAACCTGGTCGGTGATTTGCTTGATGACCAGGCGCAGCAGCGCTTGCACTTGCTTACGATCGCTGCGGGCGGCTTGGATCGCCGCGAACTGCGCCGCCGAAATATAGGCCTGAAGCTTGTTGGCAACGATGATCGGATTCGTAGTGGATGAACCAAGCAACTCCGGCGGCACCGTCAACGGCACCTGCGGCGTTTCGTTCGGACCATGCAACGGCACCACCGGCGAGTTCGGCAGTGGGACATTCGTAAGCACGTCTTGCCGATACTGCGGACGCGCATGGCGCCGCGACCCGTTTGACAACGGTGTCTTGCCAGGCACCTGCGCATGTGCGTCGGTGACGTGCTGATGCTGCTGCGCTCGCGCATGGTCGGCGCTCGGCTGCGTAGCAGGCGTTTCCGCAGCGGCCTTGGCCTTGCGAACGTCATCCTCGTCATCAGACCTGCCGCTCATCGGTTGTGCCCTTGCAACACGGTACGCCTATCGCCGCCCGTCGTGTGAGGTTGCGATCTATTTGCACCTTTTTGCGTGCACGGCAAAACCGCGCCCCGAGACGCTGCGTTTGCCGGTGCCATAACTATCCGCGCCCCGGCGTTGGGAGTGGGTGCGCGTGAGCTTGGCTCATGCGCTGCCGACAGTGCTCGGCTACCTTGCGCAAACTCTCCACGGTACAACGCCACGCGTGATCATCGGCTCGCGAATGCCCGGGCACATTGCGCAACGCTACTGCAATATCCTCGGCTTCCACCGCAATCACGGTCACTTCGCCGCCATGCTCTGCGTAATCGGCGAGGTCTTCGACCTGCAACAACGCCTCGCGAACCAAGTCCACCAGCTCAACAAACACCACACGCGCAGACAATTCCACCAATGCAACCCGCGCAGCCTCAAGCATGCTCAATAGCGCAGCCTGCGGCGACTCTGTGTCGCTGCCCATTCCACCTGCCCGCTCCTGTTCACTGCACTGATGCTGCATCTTCCACTCCAACCAGGGGCCGCATTTTACCCGCTCATTGTACGTCAATGTGGGCCGTTGACTTCCTTGACCCCCACAATCAAAACCGTCGGTAAATCTCCGACGTTCAGCATTAGAAAGCACTGCGCCAACCGAGAAATACCTGGCCCTGACCGACGGCCACAAGAGGCAGCGAACGGCGGCGGCCGGCAGTCGCGTTGGATGCGCCGCCATCATCACGCAGCCAAAGCCAGAGGCCGACACCTGTAATTACCGCCCCTGCAGATAGTGCAACAACGCCTGGCACTGCAGTATCTCGGTACGTCGGTTGCACTGGCCCGCTCTTGTTAGGATCTTCGTCGATTGCCAACAACACGCCGCCGCCGATCATTGTAGCAATACCACCAGCCACTAACAGTTTCCCCACGATGTGCGAAGACTGCCCCCGTTGACGCTCAACGGCCGCAACCGTGGCTAGCGGCCGCGACGACGCCTTGGGCGCGTTATCGTTCGCAATCGGCGCACCGCCATCAAGAAACTCCACCAACTGCATCAGCTGCGGCGTTGCTTGATCAACAGCATCCCATTCCACCTTCCCATGGCGAAGCTCCTCGCCTGAGGCCAGGTACACGGCTCCAACAACGGTCACGTGGCCATAGTTTGCAAAAACGCGAAACGTTGCAACCTGTGTCACTTCTCGCCGTTCGCGCAATAGCGTCGCAATCAAATCCCCCTCCGCAACGCGTGCGCCTTCGGTTGCGAATTGGAAACCTACCCAGCTGCCCAGCGTCAACGCTGCATCAAGATCCCATTCGATGACGACGGTTGTCGTTTGCTTGGGCAGAATCTCGGCTCGATATTCGCGGGCCTCGCCCGTCGAGGTCTGCAGCAACACACGATATATCCCAGGCACCAGATCAGTAATCGGACGACGAATATCGCGCTTGACCTCATTAAGATACACCGTCAATGGCTCGCTTGCGTGCACAGCAATGCTCAGCGAACCACGCCCCTGTAGTTCGAGTTCACGGCCAACGCTCAGAAAAAGCGCTTCCGCTTCGCGGCCAAAAGACTTGTATGAAATAACTTGTTCAGGATAGCTACGAATCAACTCTGCCATTGTTGCATCGCGTTTTTCCCGCGCCGCTTGCGCCTCGACTGACGGCTTTGCGCCACTACTCGCCGCACTCTCGTAAATACGTTTGTTCGCCAACGCGAGGCTCACTAAGCCCCGCAGCATTGTTTGGCGGTTCTTCATCTCGCGAACCAACAGCAACGGGTTCTCACGCGCCCGATGCAGCGTGGCCTCAAGCGATTTTTGCGCTTTGCTAAATTCGCCGTTCGAGAACGCGCGACTGCCAATATTGATTTCCGTGGCGAACGCTTCATTGCTGAAATCAGCATCTGCCAGCCCTGGCCGCCAACTATGCGATGACAACATGTCTCGGATCGCTGCCGGCGTTGAAATATAATCCGCCGAAAGCACGCTCCTCAACTTCGTCATTACCTGCTCGGCTTGCTGCGGTCGGCTATCGCCGACGTTTAATTCCAACGCGAGTCGCTGCGCCGCTGCCGGCATGGCACCGCCGGTAACTAGCAATGTCACGATTGCCAGCAGCAGGTAATTCTTTGGCGTCGGCTGGCGCATGGTTACGGTTTGAACTCGTCCGCGCCGATGTCACAGAGAGTGTTAAGAGGGCGAGGATCACCGTCGATATCTCGTCCGGAGCACGTCGTAAGTCCAGCCACGTCACGAACAGTTGCCGGCGATGCGGCCGTAAGATGAAAGTTTATGGGTGCTGGTGCAATTGCAGCAAAGTGCAGATCATTAGAGCTTGTACCAGCCGCTGTATATGACTCGATATCGGCGCAGCCCACGGACTGGCTCGCGGGAAAGGTGAGGCCAAGGTTGTTGCTAGTAATAATATTACGCCTGCCGTGAAAGGCTGCAATAGCCGAGCAGCTTGCACCCGGGTTACCAATAAGGCTGTGATTGAAAACCACGGTATTCTGCTCAAACACGTTATCATTCGACGTCGACGTCAACGAGACGCCACCAAACGCAGAGCCACCAGCAGCCGCATCTCCGTTCTCGGCGATCACGTTATTCCTCAGAGTAAACTTGCCGTTGGCAGCCGCAACGCCGCCGCCTTTATTCCCGGTAATCGTCGCGCCTGTAAGCGTCACCGTTCCACCATCTGACTTCACGCCCGCGCCACCGCAGCCTCGGACTGCAACATGATTCAGCGTCAACTGATTGTTCGATCCGCTTGAATTCAATAACACCCCTGTGCCGTTAGCTCCAAGACCGTCAACAATAGCCAGGTCATAGATCTCTAGCGTTGTTGCTGTTGCGAGTTCAACCACCGCACCGGCGCTGCTGCGTGAAACACTGGCTCCGTTGTCTGCAAAAATACGTAGGTTCTTTCCACTAAGCACTAACCCAGCGGGTTCAACAACCGCCCCCTTCACTTTCACGAGCGCCTTGTTTGCACCGACTGCAGTCGTGATCGTTTTACAAGGCGCAGCCTTGGTGCATGCCGTGCCGCTACCTGCGCCACTTACATACGCCACATCACCTTCCGCGGCGCAGCTGCCATCAGGCAAGCACACCTCGGACGCGCACTCGCTGTGCGTGGTGCAGCCTCGGCAAGCCTGCTCGGTTCCGCATACAGGCTCCGCGCCAGTGCAAAGGTCATGACTAGCCACGGTGCATTCAACGCATTTATCGGCCACCATGTCACACGCTGGCGTGGTGCCCGTACATAGCGATGGCATCGCCTTGCACCCCGTCGGTGGACCATCGATCGGCGCATCCACTAAATCTTTGCAGTTGGAATGCGGCGCCCCTTCGCAGTAGTTTGAATTTACGTGCTCGCAGCCAAGCAGGCTCAACACCGCGAGAAAGAAAACGTTGCTGTATGCATTTTTCATCATCATCTCCTTAGAACGTCCCCGAAACGCCTGCGAGCGCGCCACCTGGAATCGGCGCCACAACCGGCGCCGTTGAGGATTTTGTATGCCGCCACCAAATGTACCCGCCTATGCCAACCGCGACACCGCCCGCCAGTAGCGCGACGCCCGGCACCAATGTTTCACGATACACGCGTGGCTGATTCTGCGAGCGCGGTGCATCAACAGGTGGCTTGTTAAGCAACAAAAGTACGCCGCCGCTAACAATTGCTGCGCCGCCGAGCCCCATTGCAACATAAGCCAACGTCGGCGTTTGATTGCGTGTGTCACGCACAGCGGCCGCCGTCGACAACGCAGGATTAGGCGCGACGCTGCCCGATTGTTTTTGCAAAACGATCGACACCTCGGCCGTCTGCCCCTCGACGCCTTCTATTTTGCGCAGCTCGGGTTTGTAACCTTCAAGGGTCACCTCAACCGTATGCGGCCCCGGCGCAATATACATGGTCACATTGGTCGCACCTGCGGGTTCGTTATCAACAACCACGCCTGCCCCAGCCGGCACAGAGCTAACCTTCAGTGCGGTATGCTCGCTTTCCACAGCGGCTCGATTCAACAGCTCGCTCACTAGCGTCGTAGTCGTCGAGCCCAACACATCAGCGACGCAATGATCACAGAAACCGCGATCGACGGGAAACGATTTGCTATCAGGAAACGCTAGGCTAACAGTCACCACGCGAAGCACGCTGCCGTCAGGATTTCGCTCATCGGACAATGAGAGAACCGCCACACGGCGCAGCTTCTTGGGCCTCATGAGTCCACTTACGCAACCCGAAGGTTCTACAGACGACAAGCACTGCAAAAACGCAGCCGTTTCTTTCTGGTTAAAGACCGGCACGCCATCAACAACTTGCCAATTTGCTGCACGCAGTCGCGTAGCAGCTGCAGTCATCGCTATCTTCGCATCCGGAGCATTTGCGTCGCCGCTAAAGACCACGGCATCCGTATCGGCTCTCGCTGTGGACGATGCGGCCGCGATCCCAAGAAAACATAAAATCGATAGAACTCTCATCATCATTCCCTTGTTCATTCCTGCCACATGCGGCGAATCAGTTGAGTTTTGCCTGCAGCAATCCTCACTCGTATTGTTTCAGTTCGGTCATTCGGCCCTGTAAGGCGCACTGTGTGATCGCCGGCTGTTAGCTGACGCGTTACCGGCGCGGCACCGACGAGCGTGCCATCAATTACAACGTCCGCGAACGGTTCCACTTTTACTACGAGGGTTCCTTTTGTTGCCGCAGCAACCGGCGGCTTCGGCACCGACGCTACGCTCGCGGGTGCGGCATCGATCAATACTGGAACCGGAGGGCGTGCGTCGACCGGTGCATCAGGGGCAACCTTAAGGGGCGCATCTAGTGGTGGTGGTGGTGCTACTGCCACGGCCGCGACCACAGGCGCAGCATCGATCGCCGCCGCAGGCTTCGCGATCGGCGGTGATACCGCATTCACTGCCATGCTTGGCGCATCCACAGGCACAGGCGCAACCGCAACCACCTGTGCTGGCGCGCGCCCATGGCGCATACGCTCGAAAAGTACGCCAACGCTGAGGCAGCCAACTGCAACTGCGGCCAAAATCAGCGCTTGTATATGGCGTGTGCGCTTTGCTGTAATGGCTTCCCTCGCCGACGCCGCGCGCGCGGAAGCATCAACTGCAGCGGACCATTGGATCGCAGCGGGACCTAACGCACCAGAGATGGTTTTAGCAGTTGGCTCCGCCGTGCTACGCACCAAGCGCGGCGCTGCATAGGCCAACAATGCCGTGCCGTTCGGAATGCCAGCGGCAAAGCGGGTCACTAACTCCTTGACCGTTTGCACGCGCACCTCGCGATCGTGCGCAAGGCCCTCCATGATCACTTCTTCGCATTCCTTCGGCAGGTCGCCGCGCAAGATGCGCGGCAATACAATTGGCTGATTCCGCGCAACAGCCTCGATCAGTTGATAGATATTGCCCGCCGGATAAGGCCGTTGCCCCGTGACCATTTCATAGAGCATCGAGGCGAGCGCGTACACATCTGAGCGGTGGTCGACGTTGCCAGACCCACGCTTGGTATCGCCCTGTTCCGGTGAGAAATAACCGGGGCTACCTAAAAGCTGCATGGTTTCCTTGTGGCCATGCAGCCGATCGAGATGCAACTTGGCAATACCAAAGTCGCCCAGTCGCGCCCGTAATGGCCCACCGGGCTCTTGCACGAGCAGTACGTTGGCAGGCTTGATATCGCGATGGGTGATCTTCGCCTCGTGGTGGGCTTCGTCGAGCACGGACGCCACGGGCCCAATGAGATTCACAATCTCATCAAACGGTAGTGCGCCTTTGCGCGCCAGCAATTCATCCAGCGAACCGCCCGCGCAATACTCCATCAACATGTACATGCGACCGTCAGGGAAGCGTCCGGCGTCGAACACCTTCACGATGTTGGGATCTTGCAGCTTGCCCGTTACAAATAACTCCGCCAGAAAACGATTCATCGACGCTTCGTCATTCGTACATTCCGCGGACAACACCTTCACGGCGGCCAGCTTGCCTGCCAACAGTGACGACGAAGCGAGATAGACGGCACCCATTCCACCTTCGGCTAAAAACTTCGTGATGGTGTACGAGCCACCGACGGATTTGCCGATCAGGCTCACCGGCGCACTGGACTTGCTGCCACTGTTTTCCACTGCCGCTACCATGTCGTTTCCTTCTTGCGCGTTACGACCTCGCGGCGCTTATACAAACACGCCCCACACCGACCGGCGAAATACTACCAGGCGCCGCCGGTGGCGTATAGCGTTCCGTCGTCGTAGTCGTGGTGATGAACGGGGCATTGGCTAGGCAACTTTCTTATTTAAGCAGCGCGCGCAGCGGCGCGGAGTTCGGGAGCGAGCTGTAGCGTTTTACGACGCAAGCGTTTGCGTGCGCGGGTGTAGCGCGCAGGCTTCAGGCCGGAGGCTTGCAACACGTCGGCTTTATCGACCGCACCCGCGGCGTAGGCATCGAGGATTTTCAACACTTCGCGATCGCCGCGCGCGGCATCACGCAGCGCCTGCAGTGCTTGCTGTGCAACAGCGGCGCGATCGTATTCGCGTTCGCTTGGCGGGTCTTCGCTCATGCGTGCAAGTAAACTTTCGCTCCACGCTTCGTGCCGAAAACGCGAAGCGCGCGCGCGATCATGCCGGCTACGACTCCGCACCGTATCGCGCAACCGTTCAGCAAGCGGTTCTCGGGTAGGGTCCCAATGAACAACGCCGGCCAAGATATCGCCTAACGCATTCTGCACTAATTCGTCGGCGTAAAAGGCATCACCTAACCCACCCGCACGTGCAACAGAATGCGCGCGCCACGTCGCGTAACGTCGCACGTGCAACAAGACGGCGGGCGTCACTTGCGCTTCAAACGCCTCAATCCACGCCGCATCAGGCACAAATGCAGTTCCCTTCGCCATTGGCAGCGCTTCGGCGCAGTTCGCACGAAGTTGCTAACAAAATGCACGATAGTGAAAATCAGGCCGGTACCGGGCGCACAAAGCGCGTCAGCCCCCATGCACGAGCGGCGATTGCCGCGGCATCGCCAACCACCGCGTCCGGTGGCGGCCCCTGCCCGGTTGTGCGCCGGCGGCGGCGCAGCAGATCGGGGAAAGGCACAACCTTGGACGCATCGGCCACGCGCAACTCGCCGGGCGTAAACGAACGGCTTTCAAACATGCGCACGTACCACGCCGCGCGACCACCGGCAGTTGGTAGCGCGGGACCACTCTCCGCTGCCAAGACCAACCGCGTGCGCGGCACGCCGCGGACGCCATCGCTCAACACCTGCAGGACACCTTCGGGCACCGTGCGTTCACCAACGACGCGGACGATTGCAGGCGCCGCGGGCGCTTCCGCTTCCACAGGCGTCAAGGCCTCGCCAGACGCACGCAGCTGCACCCAGGCAGCGCGCGGCACCGTTTCGACACGTGGCAACACCCCTGAACCAAGCTGGTACCAGCACGCAAACAGCCGCCCTTGGCGGCCCACCACGTAATTTTTGGCGAGAGTTAGCACGCCAAGCCGCTCCAATTCTTCAACTGCGATTGTCGTGGCGCGGCGCCGTTGCCCCTCCAGCACCACGCGCCGATCACCGCACAACCGATGCAACAACCCAGTCGCTATCTGCACCGGATCGCCGATGTGTCCGCGTGCGTCAGCGCGCGCCGCCAACCAACTCAAGATCGTCGCAACCTCATCGCGCACCGCAGGCGCCACTGCGTTGAGCACCACTGCATCGGCCGTGCTCAGCGTTGCTAAGCCACCACTTGCACCGGAGCCCCGAAAACGCCAGCGCGGCCCATACGACGCAAGATAGCTACTCGCCTCGCGCAAACACTCCGTTGCAAAATCCCGTGGCGCTAAGCGGGATCCTGCGTGAGCGAGTGCACCACACCAGGCTCCCAGCCGCGCTAACACCTCCTCGGTTTCTAAGCCGCACGTTGCCCCCCAAAAAAAACAAAGGGTCAGCACGGCATCGTGCCGAGTGTTGGGAAGGGTGATCCCTTCGGTGAGTAGCGTCTGCACTTTGACTTTGAAATCGAGACCGCGCACCAACGGCCCGGCCGCGGGTTCTGGCGGTGTAGCCGCATCCGGTGCGGTGGCAACGTTAGCTTTTCGTTTTCGAGAAACCTTCGCCTCAAGCACTGCCGCAGCCACCACTGCCGGCGCAACCAGCGGCACCCCGAAGCCCCCTGGGCTGCCTAGAACATCGTCTGATTGTTGGGATGGAACAGATTCACCCCTGATTTCCGAGCCCTGTTTTTTTTCGATTTCAGGCACGGCATCGCCTTCGCGCCAGCCCAAAAAGCCCCACTTTTCGTCCCATTGCGCCGCTGGGCGCCCAAGCCAATCGGCCAAGCTGCGCCGTTGTGTGTCCCATTGCGCCACGAACACGCTGGCCATGGCTTCGATCTGCCGCACCGCTCGCATCCCTGCGGCGCCGCGTTGATACGCCACCGTGCCCGGCCAGTTCACCATGCCCAGGTTGTCCGGGTCGTTCGGAAACGTAGCGCGCAATAGCCGCATGCCGCGCCCGCAGGGCGCGCGCAGGCATCGGCCGCTTGGGAAAACTTCCAGCACGCCAGGCGCCAGCGTGAGCCCTGCGGCTTCTAAGTGGCGCTCGAACCAAGCGCGCGCGACTGCGGCTGGCCACGCATGCCCCTTCGCGTGTGGCGCCGGGCCGTCGTCGCGCGTAAGCGGAAACCAAACGTGATAACCGCCGCCCGGCGATCGGAGTACCAACGGGTGCCGCTCAGCGCTGCACCCCAACGCGCGCCACACGTTCGCCAACACGCGATCGGCTTGCTCCTGCGCCGCGCGGCGCGCTGGGAACTCGGGCACGCCGGGCTGTGGGTGCGCGTCGATATCGAGCGCGACCCACTCAACCCACCCCGGCGACGTTGGCGCCACTGAGTACTTGCCCTGCAAGTGTTTCAACATCACCCAGGGATTCCACGTGCGATCCACCAACGAACCATCCGGGCGCTGCTCCTTGGCGCGTTGCCATGGCCCCAGCACCCCGCCCTGCCATGTGGCAGGTGCCAACCTGCCATCGGCGCCACGCACCACCACGGCCGGCCCAGCGCCGTCTACGCAATAGGCGAGCTTGTCGTGGCCCGAGCTAACACGCGCGTAGATCTGCGTTGCGAGGTCACGCAGTGAGGGATCGGCTCTATGTAAAACGTTTAAACTTGGCATTACGCGCACGAATTCACGTGCGCGTAGGACCGGCGATTAAAAGGACTTTGACAAAGCCCTCCCTATTCGCTAAGTTCAACTCGACTCCGGTACAAAAAAGAGTCGCGTTGCCTACAACGCACTGGGTTTCCCAGACAATCGGTCTTCAAGTTGGCGCTTGAAGGCTTTTTTGTTTTCGGACCCTAAGTTTCTATTTCAGGATTTACACCGTCGGAGTCGTTCCTTTGGCTAGGCTTTGGTCGTTCGGAGCAATGTAACCCTCGCGACGAAGCAACCCGATCACCAGTTCACTCATAGTCGTGTCTCGCTCGACTGCAACACGCTTCAACTGACGATGATCGTCGGCTGCCAAATCGACAGTAAGACGCTTAACTGCTTGATTTGTTGAGTTGTGCATACGGCTTACATACTCACATACAGGATCCGGATTAACCTTGCAAGTTACCTTCATCGGCGGAGATCTGCCAAAGGCTCAATGATCCCGGGGATCTGCGAACATGCGCGGCCTTTCCTCGAATCTTGAGCCGCTCAGCCGCTCAGCCGCTCAGCCGCTCAGCAGCTCAGCCACCACCCCTGCCCAAGCCGCCCAGCCGTACACCCGCTTAGCTGCGCAACTGCCAAGCCGCTCAGCTGCGCAACTGCCAAGCCGCGCAGCCGCGCAACTGCCAAGCCGCTCAGCTGCGCAACTGCCAAGCCGCGCAGCCGCGCAGCCGCGCAACTGCCATGCCGCGCAGCCGCGCAACTGCCATGCCGCTCAGCCGCGCAACTGCCATGCTGCCCAGCTGCGCAACTGCCATGCCGCTCAGCCGCGCAACTGCCATGCTGCCCAGCTGCGCAACTGCAATGCCGCTCAGCCGCGCAACTGCCATGCTGCCCAGCCGCGCAACTGCCATGCTGCCCAGCTGCGCAACCGCCATGCCGCTCAGCTGCGCAACCGCCATGCCGCTCAGCTGCGCAACCGCCATGCCGCTCAGCTGCGCAACCGCCATGCCGCTCAGCTG
>Ga0209097_10002292_pt1 | contig 15507 bp, 11 predicted proteins | sample AD_UKC052_MetaG_FD_184419 | JGI IMG/M metagenome (GOLD analysis project Ga0209097, IMG submission 184419) | Active sludge microbial communities of municipal wastewater-treating anaerobic digesters from USA - AD_UKC052_MetaG (SPAdes) (version 2) | ecosystem: Engineered > Bioreactor > Anaerobic >... | reverse complement strand
AGCCACTTTTCCGTAGCTTGTCCGCATGCTGAAATTGGCATCGGGGTACATGACCTTGCCCTTGTTCATTTCCATCCAGGCTTTCAGGTATTTGTGGCCAAGTTCATTGTTTTTGGCGGTAAACTCCGTCAGTTCGGGCTGGTATTTTGCCCAGTTTTTAGAGAAAGCGCTGTACATGGCAAAAATGGGATCATTCTGCAACTCATTCATATTGGGCGCTTCGGCAAACTTTTTCCATTTAGCATCATCCAGGATCATGGTGTTGGCAAAGGCACTTGCGGCCCAATTGCGGTAACTGCTTTCCTCTTTCAGGCTGCCAAAGTTTTGCTTGATCAGGTTGTAAAAAAGTGTGGGTTGCTGATCGGCTACAATTCCATCCTGGAAGGCTTTTACAATCTGCCAGGTCATTTGCTGTTCGCTTGGCTTGTTCAGGTCTTCCAGCATGGCAGCCCTTTCTTTAGTAAGGTTTTCCATCATGGCCTTGCCATTGGCATTTCCGCCACCGGCAAGCGCTCTTTCCAGTTGTCCGAGTCTTCCGGCAAACTTCACCACCGATGGACCCATAATCCCCTGTTCGAGGTATTCCTTGTGTTTGGCATAGGGCTCCCAGGCTTTATAAGCTTTTTCATAATCCTGGAAAATGTCGCCATATTCCACCTTCTTATTGTCGTATATCCATTTTACCAGCGCATCTTCCTGCTTTTTCTTGGTGCCAAACACATCATACTTAATCAGTTGCTTGGTTTCGCCATCATAAAACTTCCAGTAGTTGGCAAGGCCGGCAAAGGCATCGGCAAGCTGCAGCCTTACGGCGGGATCCTTGCGCATTTGCTCGCTCATGGCTTTCAGGCGGATATCGCGCATTTCAACAAACGAAGGATTTTTTATATCAGTGGCAAGTTTGATGCCATAAGAACTCTCAAACCGGTTGGTACTTCCGGGATAGCCAAAAATCATGCTGAAATCGCCATCTTTAAACCCTTTGAGGCTGATTGGCAGAAAATGACGGCTTTTAAAAGGAACGTTCTCGGCGTTATAGGCGGCAGGTTTTCCATCTTTGCCCTGGTAAACCCTGAAAATGCTAAAATCGCCGGTATGACGGGGCCATTCCCAGTTATCGGTATCGCCGCCAAACTTACCCACACTTTCCGGGGGAGTACCCACAAGGCGAACATCGGTAAAAACTTCGTAGGTGTAAAGCAGGAACTGATTGTCTTTGAACATGCTGTACACGCGTGCATTGTAATGGGTGCCTTCGGTAGAGGCCTTAGCAATATTATTGAAAACACGCGCTTTGCGGGCTTCCCAATCTTTCCAGGCAAGGCCCTGCATGCTGTCCTGCACCTGTTTGGTTACATCGGCAATTTTAATAAGGAAAGTAGCGCTGATGCCCTGTGCAGGCAATTCTTCCGCCTTGCTTTTGGCATAAAAGCCATCACGCAGGTAATTGGCCTGCATGGTGCTGAGGCCGGCAATGGCGCCGTATCCGCAGTGGTGGTTGGTAAAAATAAGGCCTTCCGCACTCACAATTTCGCCGGTACAGCCACCGCCGAAAATGATGATAGCGTCTTTTAGTGAACTTTTATTGATGCTGTAAAGCTGCTCGGCAGTGAGTTTCAGCCCCTTTGCCTTCATATCGGCATAGCGTTGGGAACCAATCAGTTGCGGCAGCCACATGCCTTCTTCGGCCTGTGCCAACAGCGAGCCCAACAGGGTAATCGTTACAAGAAATCGTTTCATATATCTGCATTAAAAATTTGGCGGCAAAGTTACCACAATCGGGTGAAGAGAAATGGTAAAACAATGGGAGTTCAGGGAATATTGTTATTGTATTCGCTAACCGGTGGCGAATCCTTCCATATTTATAGAATTTCGCAAACAACTGGCCAAAAAATTAAATCAATATGGCTGAGTCTTACTAATTTTATCCCGTTCAAACCATTTTTTACCTAAATTATTTTAAATGAGAAAATTTCTACTCACTATTTGTGCTGTAAGCAGTTTATCCATATTATCCTTTGGACAAACTAAGAAAAGGGACTATTCCGGGCTAATAAATCATGAGATGAAGGATCTCCAGCTTATTGCGCCGGATGCTGCCTGTGATTCCATTGGCTGGCCTATTCCTCCGGGTTTGGCAATTACATATTTTGGGGTTACAAACAACGGAGGATTCTTGGCAGGAAATAATGAATATGGCGATATTGCCAAAGGCAACTTTTTTGATATGACCGGATCTACTGCTAATTTTGTCAGTAGGGTTATTCTGGGTCTGGGACCAGCTAATGGCGCTAATGGAGGAAATCTTACCAAGGTTGTAAATATTAAAGTTTTAGATGGCACTACTGGCACTCCTGGTGCAGTTATTGGCACCTACGCCAGTACATTAGAAGAAATGCATGCAAGGCGATTCAACTTAACTTTGGTTAACTTCTCAGCTCCAGTACCCTTACCAGCCTCTAAAAAGATTTTTCTCTTTTTGGAATTCCCCACCCTTACCTGGATAAAAGATGCGGATCCCACTACAAAAGATAGTATTACTTTATTCACCACAGGCAATACCCAGCCTGCAATAAATTTAGGTTGGGAACAATGGGGTGATAACTCGTTTCATACTATTCCATCAGGATGGGATGGGCTGAAAATGATTATGCATTTTTATCCCCTGGTAAGCGAAACGGCAGATGGGTGTACCCTTCCTGTTACATTTGGTGGTTTTTCAGGAAAATCAGGAAGTAATGGTATTGAATTAAAATGGCAAACATGGACCGAAATAAAAAATCAGCGTTTTGAGGTTGAACGCTCCACAGATGCGTTAAAATTCACTTCCGTAGGAACTGTAGCATCCAAGGCACTTAATGGCAATCATCAAGGTCAGTTAAATTACCAGTTTACCGATGCAAACCCGGCACCTGGCGTAAACTACTACCGCATCAGGCAAATTGACAAAGATGGTTCTTCCGAATACAGTAAAATGGTGAAAGTTTCCTACAATATACAGGAAAGCAACAGCATTGTACGCAATTACTACCCCAACCCTGTATCGGATAAGCTCTTTATTCAGTTAGGTGCCGGCATCAGGCAGGTTGAAGCAGTTCGGTTTACCGATGCCTCCGGAAAAATACTCAGCGCACAAAAACCTGCCGTATCTCCCGAAGGAATCATGAATGTTTCTACAAAAGGCCTCCGCAGCGGGTTAAGCTTTGCAACGGTTATTCTACCCGATGGACAGCAAAGCACCATTAAAGTAATGAAGGATTAATAACGTGAAAAGTGAAATTTTCACGTTCAACTTTTCACGTTTCACTTAACATTTTCTGGTCTTCCCATTTTATACAAAATCCCGCATCACTATATGGTGCGGGATTTTTTTTGCCCGATTATTTCTTGAATCGGTTTTTCAATGCTGCCAACGCATCATTCAACGAAGGCGGCTGAGTTTCCTCCTTTTTCCTTTGTTGTTGCACAGGCTGCTGCTGTTTTGGCCTTGCCTGACTTACACTGCCGGCACCCTCTAAAGATGCCTGTTTGATACTCAGTGAAATGCGCTTGCGGGCATAATCCACCTCCAGCACTTTTACCTGCACCTGCTGCCCGAGTTTAATGGCCTCCGCCGGATCGCTGATGTAGCGGTTGGCAATTTCGCTTACATGTACCAGGCCATCCTGTTTCACCCCAATGTTTACAAAAGCCCCAAACTTGGTTAGGTTGCTCACCAACCCGGGCAGTACCATGCCAACCTGCACCTCCTCGAGGCTGAATATATTGGCAAACTCAAAACCCGAAGCCTGTTGGCGGGGGTCAAGGCCGGGCTTTTTCAGTTCCTTAATAATATCCGCCACTGTTAATTCCCCATGCTGCGCATAGCGTTTGGGATCAACCGCTTTAAGCAGCTGTTCGTTTCCTATCAGTTCCTGTACTTTCACCCCAAGTTCGCCGGCAATCTGTTCTACCACCGGGTAACTTTCGGGGTGTACCGCGCTGCCATCGAGTGGGTTTTTGCCACCGGTAATCCGTAAAAAGCCTGCGCACTGTTCAAAAGCCTTTTCGCCTAGCCTGGGGACTTTTTTTAACTGGGATCGGCTATCGAAACGACCGATTTCATCCCGGTAGTCCACAATATTTTTGGCAATGGTATCGCCAATGCCGCTAACATACCGCAACAGGTGGCGGCTTGCCGTATTCAGGTTTACCCCTACAAGGTTTACACAGCTTTCAACCGTTTGGTCCAGCTTTTCCTTTAGCCTTACCTGGTTTACATCATGCTGATACTGGCCAACCCCAATGCTTTTTGGGTCAATTTTTACCAGTTCGGCAAGCGGGTCCATCAGGCGTCGACCGATGCTTACAGAGCCGCGCACCGTTACATCTTCATTGGGAAACTCTTCGCGGGCCGCCTCGCTTGCGCTGTACACCGATGCACCGGCCTCATTTACCAAAAATACCGGCAAACCCAGTTCAAGCTTTTTAATGAATTGCTCCGTTTCCCTGCCTGCCGTACCATCCCCGACCGCAATGGCTTCCGTTTTGTAATGCTTTGCAAGGTGGCGAATGGTATTTTCCGAAGCCTGCAGCCTGCCCGGCTCATATATAAATATTACTGTAGCTTCCTGAAGCGTGCCCTTTTCATCAAGTACAACCGTTTTGCACCCTGTACGGTAGCCGGGGTCAATGGCAATCAGCCTTTTGCCCCCAAGCGGACTTGCCAGCAACAATTGCCGAAGGTTTTCAGCAAATACAGCAATGGCATCCTCATCGCTCCGCTGTTTAACCGCCATCCTGAACTCACTTTCGAGCGAAGGTTGCAGTAACCGTTTCCAGGCATCGCGTAGGGCCTTTTTTATATGGGCTCCTTCATTGCTCATGCCTTTTACAAAACGCTCTTCCAGCATATCAGTCGCCGTGATTTCTTCCGGCTCAATGCTCATCCGCAAAAACCCTTCCATAAATCCGCGAAGTACCGCAAGCGCCCGGTGGCTCGGCACTTTGCTCACCAATTCGCTGTAATCAAAGTAATCCTTGTATTTAATGGCTTCGGCTTCTTTACCGCTCAGCACTTTGCTGATCAGCCTTGCCTCTTTTTCAAACAGGTGGCGCATTTCGGCACGCACCCCGGCATCCTCATTCACCTTTTCGGCAATAATGTCGCGGGCCCCCTGAAGGGCTTCCTCAATGGTTTTTACATTTTCATTCAGGTAAGTGGCAGCAATTTCTTCCACTTTGGCATCAGCCTGTTGCAATAAAAGATCGGCAAGTGGCTCCAAACCGTTTTCCCTCGCCGTTTGGGCCTTAGTTTTACGCTTAGGTTTGTAGGGCAGGTAAATATCTTCCAACTCATTGATTGTGTTGGCTTTATCAATTTTCGCCTGCAGTTCCTCCGTCATTTTACCCTGTTCGGTAATGGTTTTCTCTATAAAAGTTTTTCGTTCGGCAAACTCCTGTACCTGTTTGGCGGTTTCCTGTATCTGCTGAATCTGTACTTCGTCGAGGTTACCGGTTTTATCTTTACGGTAGCGGGCTATAAAGGGGATGGTGGCACCCTCGGCAAAGAGGGCGAGTACGGCTTCTACCTGTGGGAGGCGGATATTGAGTTGGGCGCTAACCTGCGGGGAATATGAATGGGACATGGATGGAGAATAACAGTTTTTGATATTAAGGGGGGCGAAGGTAAGGGGGGAGGGGGAGGTAATGTCAGAACAACGTATTTAATCAAATAAAAAACAAATTCCTTGATTCAAATATTTTTCCATATTTTCAGTTTTCAATTATAAATAAAAAATAAAAACGGCTATTATGGCAAATCCAATTGACAAAGAAGAAGCTAAGAAAAAGGCAATCGTTACGCTAGAAAATAAGAGAATTCTTACTAAAGATTTAAAATTAATAAAAATAGATCTGCTTAATACCCTAGGAAATTCACCAAACTCTGATAAATTTTATAAAGTCACTTTTTCAGCAACCGAATTAGAAATAGTAATTAAAGATAAGAGAGATTGGCCTAGATCAGAAGAATTGTGAATCCTTCGGAAATTAAATACAAAATAAAATATTGTTACCTTTTCCAATAATTAAAAACACCAACATACATTAAGAATGAAAAAAAAACGTCTAATTTACCATTATTACACATGCAAAATCCTTTATAGAGTAGCATTAATTTTCATCTAAAAATTTAAAATAAAGGAACAAAAAATTATCCCACATGGTATGTTTGGCAATCGCAGATAAGACCGGATTCCCTTCAAATTCATTATAAAAGTATTTAATATAATTACAATCTTCAAAGTGACTTTTTTCAAAAGGAAAGAATAATGAAAAGCCTGAGCTATTAAACCCTTCATTAGCTGCCATTTCCCCAATATGATTTATTGTTTCATTCTTCTTACCTGAAAATTCATCATATACTTCTATAAATTTTTGAATTTTGGCAATATGTATTTGAGATAATTGGCTAAAGTGTGCAAGGGTTTTGAAAAAATAAAGTCCATCAATAAAATAAAAAGTCTGAAAATCTGTTATTTCATCATCTATCAATGGCAAATAGTTCATTTCAGAACTATAAGCTTTAATCAATTCTAAAAAACTATTTTCTTTTGCGTGATTGAATAATAAATGAGAAATATCCTTAAATAATCCAAAAAAATTCGCATTCAATAATGCTTCAAGATTTACAGTAAAGACTGAAATTTTTTTTGAATAACCAATATCATTTAAAAAAGAATTCCCTTTTAAACTATCCATTATGATTTCACAAAGTTGTACTGGCAATAGATTTGATGTATTTGCTACCATTGGAATAACTTTATAAAAATCGAACAACTCTGTAACAACTATAGTAGGTGAGGCGATTAAATAATTAACGCTATTCTTTAATGCAAACAGAGTATCCATATTTTGCATAAAGCAATTTAACATAATTAAAACATCAACTTTTCCTCTTTTTTTACATATTGAATTTATTGCAAATGCAAGTTCATCCATTGTAAGGATGGGTGGTATGTTTTCGATAGAAGTGTCAAAAAATCCAATTCTATCGGAACTATCTATGATTTTATTATCATTAATTAATGACTTTTCGAACTGTTTAAATTGTCGGAATTTCAAAAATGCAAGTTCATTATCAGATTGACCTACCTTATCCTTAGAACGAACTTTCTTTTTCATGTTAAAGTCGCCATAGCTTTTTATATAACTATACCGTGCAGATTTTTCAGGAACAGGTTCGCTAAAAATAGAATAACCACTACCATGATCCCATGTTACAATTGAAGTATAGTCACTCTGCACATTATGGACTATTCTTGAAAAAATATTACTTAAATCTTCCTGATCTGCTAGCGTTTCACTAGATTTCAAATCCAATAATTGAACAAAAAGTTCAGTATCCTTTAGCCTAACTAACGTGATATCTTCATTTTCATGAGGATTTGTAATATAATTAACACGTATTAAAATAAAGTAGGGGGGCTCTAAATACCTAAATATATCTAATTCATCAGAAATAATTTCATTTATTGGGATATCAGTTTCGATACAGAAATCCAAACCAACAGATTTTGATTGCATATTACCGATCAACTTCTTTAATAAGTTGAATAAATAGGCCTTATTGTTATCTGTCTCCTTTGAAAGAAGGAATTTAATTAAAAAAATAAAATGCCAGCTGTACTTTTGTTTCATATTATAAAACTATGAAAAGATATTATTTTTTTATCTTTTTTCTGAATATTTATTATTCAGCTTTAGCAAAGCCAAATGAAATACCGAAATTTTTCAAAAAATCCGCTGTAAAAGGATGGGAAGGCGACCAAAGTGTTACATTCATATTTACAGACAGAATGGGATTTATGTGGATTGGAACCCAAGATGGCCTGACAAAATGGGATGGGCGAACTACTGTGTTTTTTAATACTAATAGAGAAAGTAGGTATAAACTAACTGGCAATCATATTCTAGGTATTGATAAAAACCCAGTTGATTCCAATGCAATTTGGGTGCTTACAAGTGGAGGAATTAACCAGATTTCAATTAAAAAAAATGAAGTAATTTCCTCGTTTTATTCGGGCGAAAAGTATAGTCTTGAATTTCTGCAATCATCGCTAACCATGAAACCGGTTGGGAAAGATCTTTGGCTTGGCTCAGATGATGGGCTTTTTATTTTTAATCCAACCCAAAAAATACTTATACGTCTATTGACAAGAAATAAATCAGTCCTTTTAAATAGATTCGACCACTTTATTGACATATTCCATCTTAATGAAAATGAAATGTGGATATTTTCCGAAAAGCATGGAATTGTGGTGTTTGATATTGTTTCAAAGGAGATATTGTATAGGTTTTCTTTAGATTCTTTTCATTTCAAAAAAAATAACTATATAAAAAGATTTTCGAGTATCAGGTTTATAAATAAAAACCAAATACGATTAGTTACGAATGAAAAAATAACTACTCTTACAATTAATAGAAATAAATCTCTAATAATAGAATCAACTGAAAAAATCATTTCACTTAACCTAGGGCAAATAAAAAACTCGATTTGGGAGAGTGATGAGGAGGTACTAATTGCAAGTGATTCCGGATTATTTAAATATAGTCCAAATTACCCCACTATGGAGAGATGGGTGGATATGAACTCAGAAAATCTTGTGAACTGGACAAAAGAAGTTCAGTTTATTAAAAGTTTTGAGGACAATACTTTCTGGCTTGGCACTACCCATGGCCTCTATTCGTACCAAAAAAAAAGCCAAATTGGAAGAAACTATTTTGCATCCAGCAAAAAAGATGCCGTTTTAAATAGAGTATTCCACATTTTTCCTGCTAACCAATTCCTTACCTATATATCAGATAACTCTGGATTTTATAGATTAAACAACCATTTAGGATATCTGGATTTAGTACTAAATGACGGCCCATATTTTTACTCCGACTCAATTAATAAAAATGTTCTTATTGTTTCAAATATAAATGGTTCTTTTCTATGGAAAAATAGTAGAAAAATTAGAATAAGCTCAATGTATCAAGAATTGGCAGCTTTAGAACAAGAAGTTATTAATTCAATAATTCATTCTCCAAACGATACCTGGGTTATTGCAACTGATCTAGGAAATGGTTTTTTTATCTGGAATAGGAAGAAAAGAAATCTTGAAAAATTCAAAATGGATAAAAATGGTGTTGGCCTTTTGAATCCAGTCATAAATGGAATGAGACTTCTAAAAGACGGTACCATTTTAATTCTTTGTGAATATGAATTTGCCATATTCGACCCCAAAAATAATATATTAAAAAATTATGAAATTAAATTACCAAGTGGTGAGGGGCGATTAGGAATATTTATGGATATAGTTGAATTGGATTCTGAATTTTTCTTTGCTACCTATGGAAATGGAATAGTAAAAGTTGACAAAAATTTTAGGAATTTAAAATTTGAGGTGCTTGATAGCTCATTAAATAACTTTTCAGCATATAAAATATTCCTTTCCCCATCAAAAGAAATTTTTGTTACAACTAATAATGGTCTATACAAACTAAATATTTCAGGATCTGAAATAAAAAGATTTCATAAAAGAAATGGTTTGCAAGTTGATCGTTATGAAGAGGGGGCAGGAATATTTAAATATGGAAAATTATATATTGGTGGAATTAGAGGTATCTCGATTGTTAACCCTACCAGCTTTCCAGACAGGGAAAAAACACCAGATTTGAATATTCATTCTGTAACTTTAATAGACGAAAAAGGGGAAATTCTATCTGAAAAATTAAATGAAAACTCAATCACCATCCTACCAAAATTCAAGCAATTTGAAATTAATTATAACATTATTGATTTTTTTCCGGAGGAAGATGATGAATTTGAATATAAAATTTTACCATCTAGTATCAAATGGCAGAATTCGAAAATTTTCAATAAAATGACCTTCATAGGGCTTACACCTGGAAATTATACATTGTTATGTAGAGTGAAAAAAAAGAATAGCGATTGGAGTAATCCAATAAAAATTCAATTAAAAATTCGTCCGCCCTGGTACCAAACCCTCTGGTTTAAAGCCCTTCTCGTACTTGCCACCGCTGCCCTTTCCTACGCCCTATACCGTTACCGCCTATTTCAAATCCGCAAAGAATATCGTTTCAAAGAAAAAATTGCCGCCGATCTTCACGATGACCTTGGAAGTACACTTACCGGGGTAAAATTGTACACGGAACTGGGTGTTTCATCCGGATCTGCAGAATACTATGGCCCCGTAAAACAGGGGTTGGTGGATGCGACACTCGCCCTTCGCGAAATGATTTGGGTGCTTGATAACAAAACCAATACCGCCACAAACCTGTTGACCAAACTTGAAAAAAACGTACAGCCACTGCTGCATGCCGGTGGAATGGTGCTCAATTTAGAAACAGAAGGTAGTTTGGAAGAAATACACTTTAAAACCGAAGAAAAGCGGGATATGTACCTGCTGCTGAAAGAGTTTATAAACAACAGCGTAAAATATTCCGGATGCAGCCATATTACCCTGCTAGCTGCCAACAAAGACCGACGTATAAAGTTGGAAATCAGCGATAATGGCAAAGGTTTCGACCCTGAATTGATACACAGTGGCAACGGACTAAGCAATATTGAACAAAGGGCCAAACGCTGCAGGTATACCGTAACATGGGAAACCGGTGAGGGGAAAGGGACGAAGTTGGTTTTAGTACCAGCATAACCTAAATAATCGATTTATTCTATTGATTACCATCATATTATGGCTTAACAACAGGAGGCTAGCGAATTCACCAGCCTCCTGTGCTTTAATTGTTGGCATTACCAATTAATACCGTTAATACACCCTTCATTTTAGGGTGATTACACCGATGGTTCTGGCAATTGGAAAAGTAATCTTTACCAACAAATTACAAAAGGAGGTACCATGAAAGAAACAATCATTGCAATAACACTTTTTATTGGAACTGTAAATTCAGTTCATGCACAACTTGCAAAACCAAGGATGCTGAAAACACCAACTTCAGTTACACCTGTAAACTATGCCATGCAGCATGCTCCTGAAGGAATTATTGGAAATAGCCCACAATCCATTACAGTTAAAAAAAATGTTGCAAAAACGGACATAGCCAAAGCGGATATTACAGTTGGAGGTACTGTAAGAGTCCCCAAATTTCGGCAGTTTCAAAATAGAGTATTCTATTAATTTTAACCTGTCAAAATTTTATGAAAAAGACCAGATTTACAGAAAGCCAGATCGTGGCTGCTATCCAGAAACAAGAAAATGGCATGAGTACGCGGGAGATTTGCCGGGAATTAGGCATTTCTGAAGCTACTTTTTACAATTGGAAGGCCAAATACGGTGGAATGGCCGTCAGCGATGTACAGAAGATGAAGTCGATGGAAGCCGAACTTAGCCAGTACAAGAAGATTGTAGCTGAACTCACCTTTGAAAACCGTGCAATGAAAGGCCTGATTGAAAAAAAGTTGTAGGCCCTGCTGACAAAAGAGAGGCAGCTGTTCATTTAATCGATGAAGAGCAATGTAGTATCAGCAAGGCATGCAAAATTGTGCAGCTACCACGAAGCAGTTTTCAATACAAAAACAGGGAAAAGGATGATACTCCCATTGAGGATGCATTGGATAAATTGGTTACCAAACACCCTGCCATAGGGTTTTGGCAAAGCTATTATCGTCTGCGAAACAGGGGCATACCCTGGAACCATAAGCGCGTACGCAGGGTATACAGGGAAATGAACCTGAATATTCGCCGCAAGCCGAAGAAGCGGCTCCCGGAGCGCATTAAACATCCATTAACCCAGCCCACATCGCCTAATCAAATGTGGAGTATTGATTTTATGAGTGATTCATTAACGGATGGCCGCAAGTTCCGCCTTCTAAATATTATAGACGACTTTAACCGCGAATCCCTGGCCATGGAGGCAGATACATCCTTACCTACACTACGACTTATCCGGGTGCTAAACAGGTTGGTAGAACAGAGAGGTAAGCCTGCTAATATCAGAACAGATAACGGCCCTGAATTTATCTCGCATAAGCTGGAAGAATGGTGTACAAAACATCAAATAACTATCCAATTTATTCCCCCAGGAAAGCCTATGCAAAACGGTTTTATTGAAAGGAAAAATGGAAGCATCCGAAAGGAGCTATTAAACGCATATCTATTCAATAGCCTCAATGAGGTGCGGGAGTGGTGTGAAAACTGGCGGATTGATTACAATACAGAGCGGCCTCACAAATCATTAGGATACCTTTCGCCTGAGCGCTTTGCCGAGCGGTGGTACAAAAGTTCAAAACTTGCACAAAAGCTTTATCCACAAATGGCTTCCGGCGCGCGCTCAACAAGCAAGGAAAGCCATTTAGTGGATAAAATATTCAAAGAATCAAATGATCAACTAAAAACTCTACTTTTGAACTGACCGAAAAAAGGGTACGCTTACATGATGAGTTTATAATCGTCGGAACAATTTGGTTTTGAAGTTTAAAATTCCAAATTTAGTAATTGATATATTCTCATACGCGCCTATGGATTTATACTTCGCATCAGGTAAAAAATTGGGGGGAAGGCAGGGTATAATAAAAATGGTTTTTCATTTGAAGTTTTAGGTTCAATTTTCAATGCAACAACAACAACAGCAACAACAAATTTAAATGGAAGCTCAAATAAAATTAAATCAAGTACAACTATATTTCAGGGCGATATGGTTGTTAGAGTTAACTCAATTGTTATAGCTACCTCCCCCACCTATCGAACGGATAATTTTTTTTCAATGCCTGGCGTACCTTCAACAACCGTAACAAGACTGGGAACAAGTACTATAAAACCTTAACAAATACCGTAGTTAGTATACCTGATTCCAGGGATAAGGTATCAGATTTTCGAATTGGCAACTTCAATAAATAAATTTATGCATAAAATTCTCTTATCAATTTCAATAACCATTTTTTTTAGCTCCATTTATTTCCTTTCTTTAAAAGAGGAGTGCTGGGATGTAACTCAATACAGGGAAAATGGATATATAGATAATATTGGGCGATCAGTGGATGAAAACATTCCTGTAGTGGTTACTATAAATCATTCCACTCATTCCCTTGGCTTTGGATTAGCGATTATTGGAGCCTGTGCTTTTTTATCTGGGATTTATTTATACGGTAAGGAAATAAAAAAATCGGAGAATATTTCATCGAAGGCTGTAACCTAGCCTGGTACTTTAATTAAGCAGAGCCGGTTTTTTTATTAAGGGATGGTCGTTTATTCCAATAATTTCGACCTACATCATTGTTAGGTGTATCGCGTGGCAATCTTGTGCCCGGTGCAAGCGGAGGCAAGCTCAGCAGCGGAATTGCAGTTACAGATTGAAGTTTTTTCTATCCGGTGATATTTGGTTTTCTCCTAAAAAATAGCACAACCCCTTTTGATGAACCTCATGCTTTTGTAAACTGGCTTTTTTTAGATGAACAGTTTGTTTACAAGCAGGGTTATGGAATTGATGCTGATAAGGTAAAGGAAAGCGGCGCCTACCCGCTTCATGAGCGGTCAAAAAATGCCGGTAACGCGATACTTGCTAAACAAAGCGGATATGTATATATTTACACTTCAAACGAAAGCTCCATGGACGTGTACTTTGACAACCTGAAAGTGAAGCATCACAGGGGAGCGCTACTGGAGGAAACGCATTATTATCCTTTCGGGCTCACCATGGGTGGCATCAGTTCGAAAGCCGCCGGGAAAATGGATAATAAATTTGAGTACAACGGTAAAGAATTGCAGGAGAACGAATTTACCGATGGAGGAGGTTTGGAATTGTATGATTATGGGGCAAGGATGTATGATGTGCAGATTGGCAGATGGAGCGTGATTGATCCTTTGGCGGAAAAGGTGAGGAAGTGGAGCCCATATAATTATTGCTTTAATAATCCGTTGAGGTTTGTGGATCCGTATGGGATGGCGCCGGGGGATATTATAAGTATTTCTAAAGGATCGAAAGTAAGACTTGATGAGAATATTTTCTCAGATGATTTAATTGCAAGCATTCTTACGTATTTATCCCAATTAGACCCAAGTAGAGATGCCGAAGATGTGATTGAAAATCCAAACCAAAAGGGAGAGAAACAAAAATTAGGGAAATCAGCCAATCAGAATGCGGTTCCAATTAGTGCAAGACTGACACTCATGGATTGTTTATTTTGTTATGATGATTTCTTAAGTATTCAAACTGAAATGGTTGCAACAAATATCAAGGACACAAAGAAGAAAGGAGAAATATCTGATAATAATGGTGAAGAAGACGCCGAATTGAAGATGAATTCAGTTTCGAACGAGAGTGAGATTTCGGGAGTGCTTGAAGGACTTGGAATTAAGATTGGAGAGGCTGAGTCTAATTCCCAATCAAATACTAAATCAAATTCTAATGGTTTTTCATTCAGTGCTACAGTTCCTAAGTATTCTGCCACTATCCTGTTAAAAGTAAATTATACAATAAATTATTCTGGAAGTGGCGATCCTTCATCTCCGGTATCTGGTACAATGTTTTTACCATTCGGTACGGGTTCGATTTATACAGATGGTAATAAATTTGAAAAAGGCAAAAAGAAAAAGTAACTTATGAAATCCCCACGAACGTGCTTATTACCAAGTCCTTTGGGCAGGAAAGCAGCAGCGATGATAATTTGGGGGCCTGACAGACGAAAAGCATGTTCCATGTGACCATTAAAAACTGCCTCTAGGGTAGTAGTGAAGTATAAAAAAAATAGTATATGAAAAAAAATATTTTATTCTCCATTTTGGTAGGCATTTATTTTTTCTCTTTTTTGTTATGTTTTCATAACAGAATAGGGGAGAATATGGCTGGTTTTAAAACTAATTGGGGTTATTTATTGGTTTTTAATATGGAGATTTTATTTCTATATTTTATTTTTAAGCAATTCTTCACGAAACTTTCCAAGTACTTCTGTCCGGAATTTATTTGGATGATTCATGGTTTTTTTCTTTTATCGTTAGCATATGATTTTTTAATTATTCCAGGATCTGTTTTATTAGGCTCAGCAATTCTTTCAAATTCCATAAGGAGCAGGTTTTAATCTTCTTGATTTTGAAATGTTCATCGAGGGATGGTTTTAGTTTAGATTAGCAATCTTTTACACTATCTGTTTCTTCATCCATGGGGAATAATATTTTTGGAAATTGCCACCCTTCATAAGCTACATGATTTAAAACAGCATCGGCACCGATCTGATTGTGGAAATCTGTGCCTAACCCTTACACGGTCGATTGAGAAATTCGGTTAAAGATTTGCTTGCTAAAAATGCGGATATGTATAAATTTACACTTGAAACGAAAGGGAGCGAAGCGTAATTCCCCCTATCCATTAAAAACAATAAAAAGGCCTTGGGCAAAGTTCGATGAATGTGTATTTTGACAACCTGAAAGTGAAGCATTAAAGGGGGCATTATTGGAAGAAACGCACTTCTATCCATTCGGGGTAATTATGGCTGGTATCAGTAGTAAG
>Ga0209097_10002287_pt1 | contig 15545 bp, 6 predicted proteins | sample AD_UKC052_MetaG_FD_184419 | JGI IMG/M metagenome (GOLD analysis project Ga0209097, IMG submission 184419) | Active sludge microbial communities of municipal wastewater-treating anaerobic digesters from USA - AD_UKC052_MetaG (SPAdes) (version 2) | ecosystem: Engineered > Bioreactor > Anaerobic >... | reverse complement strand
AACACAAAACAGGCTGGCAAATGCATCGAGTCCATATTTACGCAGCCATGCGGATAATCCTGTTGATTGGTACGAATGGGGAGAAGAAGCGTTAAACAGGGCCAAACGGGAAGATAAGCCACTTTTTATCAGTATAGGGTATGCTTCCTGCCATTGGTGCCATCAGATGGAGGATGAAAGTTTTATGGATACCGCTGTGGCGCGGCTGATGAATGAAAACTTTGTTTGTATAAAGGTGGACCGTGAGGAAAGACCTGACATAGATAACCTGTATTTACACGCCTGTCAGCTATTGAACAATGGAGAGGCGGGATGGCCTTTAAACGCTTTTGCTCTGCCCGATGGGAAGCCCTTTTTTGCAGGGACCTATTTTGCAAAGGATAACTGGAAGAAACTTTTGGAGAACATTGCTGCTTCTTACAAAACCAAACGGAACAAAGTTATCATGCAGGCTAATTCACTCACTTTCGGCATCATTGACAACGACAGCCTTTTTCTTGTGCCGGAAAATGGGTTGGAATTGAAGGCTAACCTTTATCCTGATTTCTTCCATAATGCAATTGGTTCAATAGATTTGGTAAATGGTGGTATAAAGGGAAATGAAAAGTTCCCAACACCTTCGCTTTGGCAATTTTTTCTTCAATACCATTTTTTTACCGGTGATAAACTTGCTTTGGATGCCACCGTGAATGCTCTTGACAAAATGGCTCTTGGTGGTTTGTACGACCATGCAGGAGGAGGCTTTTTCCGGTATTCAACCGACAGTTTATGGCAGGTACCGCATTTTGAAAAAATGCTGAACGATAATGCTCAGTTGATCAGTTTGTATGCGCAGGCATACCGTGTCACCAAAGATGATTTTTACAAACAGGTCATTACGGAAACTATTTCGTTTGTTGAAAATGAACTGTCAGCAAAGGGTGGGGCATTTTATAGTTCGGTAAGTGCACAAACAACAGACGGCGAGGGCGTTTATTATTTTTGGGAACCGAATACTGTAAACGGTATTTTGGGTAATAATAGTCCTGTTGCAAGGTATTTCAGCACAAAATTTGTTGAAGGTCAAAAAGGAATGCTCAGGCCCATTGACAAGCCGCAAAGTTTCGCAAAAAGTGCAGGTTTGGCTGCAGATAGCTTTGGGGTAATGCTTGCTGATGCCAAACAAAAATTATTGAATAAAAGGAATAAGCGAAACAAACCCCCTGTAGATAATAAAATCATTCTCTCCTGGAATGCATTGATGTTGAATGCCTACATTGATGCCTACACAGCCCTTGGCAATAAAGTATTTCTTGAAAAGGCCAATTCATTGGCGTTGTTTTTGGAGAAAAAACTGGTACTGGAGAATGGAAAATTGTTCAGGGTTTTATCAAATGATAAAGTATCAGTCAACGGTTTTCTGGAAGACTATGCCCTTTTAAGCCGTGCATTTATTGGTTTATACCAGGCAGGCTTTAATAAGCATTGGTTACTGGCAGCCGATAAAATTACTGGACATGCCAATCAACATTTTCTGAATACCCAAACCGGGCTTTATTATTTTTCTCCTTCCGATACCACTAAACTGGCAGTAGAAAAAATGGATCTGCTAAACAATATAATGCCATCCTCCAATGCGGTGATGGGTGAAGTGCTGTTTTCACTCGGCGTACTACTGGAAAATCAGGAATATTTGGATCATGCAGATTCTATGTTTAATAAGGTGAAAAGGAGAATGGCTGGTCTCGCATCTGCCTCGCCCGAATGGGGTGTACTTGCCGGAATGGTATTAAATAAATATTATGAAGTTGCCATTGTTGGGCCCGATGCCTTACAGAAAAACCTGCAACTTCAATCGAATTATCTGGCAGGATGTTATTTTTTAGGGGGATCAGACGAAAATCTCCCGTTATTAAAAGGGAAAAAGCAACCTCAAGGTACCTGGATATATGTATGTTCACAAAAACTGTGTAAACAACCCGATACGGAAGTTGAAACAGCATTTTCCAAATTGCTTCCCGAGTATAAAAAAAAGTACTGGTAAATCCTGGGAATAATGTTTTTAGTACCTTGTTTTACCCCGATTATACATATTTAGTACAAGTTTCAACAAATCTGCTACCCGGAACTTTTCCAGGGATTTAATTTAGCACCGATACCAGGTTATGTATGGGTATTTGATTTTTTGCATTGGCCGGATTGCTGTTATTTATTCCAATGATTGCAGGAGATGGAAATGTAAGTCATAAAGGGTTTTCCATTCAGAGGATAGTTACAAATTAATTTAAATGCAGAAAAAAATGAGTTCAAAATTACTTGCAATACTTGTTTTAATATCAGTAGCAATAAACGGGTATTCGCAGGATAAGAAGTTTTATATTTTTCTCAGTTTTGGCCAGTCCAACATGGAGGGAAATGCAAAAATTCAACCGCAGGATACCGTGGGAGTTGATTCTCGTTTCAAGGTACTGCAGGCAGTAGATTGCCCTGACCTTAAACGGTCCAAAGGCAATTGGTACACTGCTGTTCCACCGTTAAGCAGATGTAACACCGGTCTCACTCCTGCCGATTATTTTGGCAGAACGCTGTTGGCTAATCTTCCTGGTGATGTAAGCGTAGGTATTATTAATGTATCAGTTGGTGGTTGTAAGATTGAATTATTTGACAAGGATAATTATCAATCTTATGTTTCAACTGCACCAAAGTGGATGATAGGCATGATTAACCAGTATGATGGTAACCCATATGGCCGTTTGGTTGAGCTGGCAAAAATTGCACAAAAGGATGGTGTGATAAAAGGAATTTTATTGCATCAGGGCGAATCAAACTCAAATGATTCATTATGGACAAAAAAGGTAAAAATGGTGTATGATAATTTGTTGAAGGACCTTGATCTGAAGGCAAAAAGGGTACCATTACTTGCCGGTGAAACCGTAAATGCTGACCAGGGCGGTGTATGTGCAGGTATGAACAAAATTATTGCCACTTTGCCCCAAACGATCAAGAACTCCTATGTTATATCATCGGCCGGATGCACCGATGCAGCAGACAATCTGCATTTTGATGCTGCAGGATACCGGGAATTGGGGAAAAGATATGCTGAAAAAATGCTTGCCCTGTTAGGAGTGAAATAAGGGCGATAGACTGGTATTTTGAAAAATGAAAAATGCGGGTTTAAAATCAGTTGAAATACAGTCCAATTGCGTGCCAATAGTATGTGTTTAAAAAAAAGTTTAGAGCAATAATTATTATTTATTTTCTTTTAAGAACATGTGAATGAAAAAAGGCTCGAAAATTATAATTCCCATTTTTTTCTTAATATTTTGTACCTCCATTTGGCTTCATGCACAAAAAGCAGGTAAGAATTTAAAGGATCAAAGAAACCCGCCAGAATCCTTGGCTTTGCCAATGCCATCTATTCCTAAAACTCAGCCTATAAACTCGGTGGCTATGGGCGATTGGCGTACATTTCCTGAAATGAAGCTCGATATTCCTGTTACTCCGGGACCCTTTGAGCCTACCTGGGAATCGATTGAAAAAAATTATCCCGGAGAACCCAACTGGCTAAGAGAGGCAAAGTTTGGTATCTGGGTGCATTTTGGCCCACAGTCGGCAGGAAAAAGCGGGGATTGGTATGCCCGTTACCTTTATAACCCTGTCAAGTGGGCATATCAAAATCATTTAAAAAACTATGGCCACCCTTCGGAGGTTGGGTATAAGGAAGTATTACGGGATTGGAATCCAAATAAACTTGATCCGGAAGCCTTTACAAGAATTTATCAGGATGCAGGTGCCAAATTCCTGATGATTCAAGGAGTTCACCATGATAATTATGATTTATGGAATTCTCAATATCATCCATGGAACTCCGTAAATATTGGTCCTAAAAGAGACTTAATAGGAGAATGGGCTAAAGCATGCCGTGCAAATAATATTCGTTTTGGTGTAACCTTTCATCATGAATATAGCTGGTGGTGGTGGCAAACCGCCTATGGTAGTGATACTTCAGGTGCTAAAATGGGTGTGCGCTACGATGGACATTTAACCCTTGCCGACGGTAAGGGCAAATGGTGGGAAGGATACGATCCCAAATTATTGTATGGTATTGATTTACGTGAATACCAGGGTGTTGACCAAAATGCACGACGTGACTGGACACCTGCCCCTGCAGGAATATTCACCAATCATCTTGAATATTCAAAATGGTACGCATCGCAATGGGCTTTACGTATGATGGATGTTGTAGAACATTACGACCCTGATTTTATTTATACAGATGGTACAGTTCAAGGGCCATTTACGGGCAACGGAACTGGAACCGGTATTAAAACTGATGCAATGCAAAGGGTGATGGCTGACTTTTATAACCGTACCCTGAAACGACGTGGCGAAGTAAATACTTTTAGCATTGTAAAATTTCGGAAGAAAACAAATGGTACTGTAAATACAGAAGAGCATGGTATTCCGGCCAACATTAAAACTGACCAACCCTGGATTGCCGAAGCTCCGGTAGGTGACTGGTTCTATTCGCCGGGATTTGTGTATCAATCCGGAATGGTGATACGATATGTTGTGGAAGCTATTGCACGGGATGGGAATGCCGCAGTAAATATTGCCATGCTGCCCGACGGGTCGCTTGACCCGGGAAGTTTACAAATGCTGAAAGAAGTAGGTGTGTGGATGCGAAGAAACGGAGAAGCTGTTTATGGAAGCCGTGCATGGGTAATACCCGGTGAAGGTGAAATGGTGAATGGTAAACTCAATATGATTCCGGGAGGGGCTATCAATCGTAAACACGCCGACTTTTCGTTTACAACGCAGGATTTTAGGTTTACTGTCGGAAAAAATGGGTCGTTGTATGCGTTTTGCATGGCTGTGCCTGGCCCCGGTACCCACGTGAAAATTAAATCTTTGGGAGCATCGGCAACTTATTTAGGCAAGCCGGTAAAATCAATTAAATTATTGGGATATAATAGCCAATTAGAGTGGAAACAGGAGACTGATGGCCTTATCATTACTTGTCCTTTGGAAATGCCTTATGAAAATTCAGTTGTTTTTAAAATCGATTAGTATGTTTAAGGCATTAACTTTAATTCCCATTTTGTGCTATTTTGCTGTAAGTGCTCAAAATCCTGTTATACAAACTATTTATACTGCAGATCCTGCCCCGTTGGTGCATAAGGATACCCTCTATTTATTTACGGGCCACGACGAAGATAGTTCGACCTGGTTTACCATGAAAGACTGGCATGTTTTTTCAACCACCGATATGGTTAACTGGACGCATCTTGGTTCGCCTCTCTCATTGAAATCATTTACCTGGGCTGAAAAAGATGCATGGGCAGGGCACTGCATAGAACGAAACGGAAAATTTTATTGGTATGTACCTGTAAAAGAAAAAGGAGGTGGTATGTCAATAGGTGTTGCGGTTGCCGACAAGCCTGCCGGACCCTATATAGACGCATTGGGAAAAAGATTGGTACATAGCGGAAACGGAGACATTGATCCCACGGCATTTATAGATGATGACGGGCAGGCTTACCTGTATTGGGGCAATCCTTACCTTAAATATGTAAAACTGAATGAAGACATGATTTCCTATTCAGGTGAAGTGGTTACCGTACCCTTAAATGCCGAAGGATTCAGCAAGCGGGTTAAAGATGCAAACAAAAGGCCAAGTGAGTACGAAGAAGGCCCATGGCTATACAAACGCAAAGACTTATACTATCTTATTTACCCGGCAGGGGGTGTTCCTGAACATCTTGCTTATTCAACGGCACCCACAGCCACGGGGCCATGGAAATACAGGGATACCATTATGCCGGTTATCAAAAAAGGTGGCGCTTTTACCAATCATCCCGGCATTATTGATTACAAAGGGAAATCCTTTCTGTTTTACCACAGTGGCGCCTTACCGGGTGGTGGTGGATTTACAAGGTCTGTGTGTGTGGATGAATTTTCCTACAATGCAGATGGTACCATCCCAGGAATTAAAAATACGGCGGAGGGTGTAAATCCGGTACAGCATTTAAATCCTTTTATAAAGCAGCAGGCAGAAACCATAGCATGGGCGCAGGGAGTTGAAACCGCAACTGCTGTTGAAACTGGTGTGTATGTAACTGATATCAGTAACAATGATTACATAAAAGTAAGAAGTGTAGATTTTAAAAAAGGATCAAAATCATTTGAAGCAGGTATTGCTGGTGTTTCCGAGGGAAGCATCATTGAAATTCATATTGATAGTCTATCCGGCCCAATACTTGTCTCATGCAATATTAAGCCTTCCGGTGATCTGAAAAAATGGGACAGGCAAATCTTTAGAATCAATAACAGGGTGAAGGGTGTTCATGATGTGTACTTTGTTTTTAAAGGAGGACAAGGGAATCTCTTCAAATTCGATTGGTGGCAATTTAAATAAGTTTATGAAGCACTTTTTTATTTTAGTTTTAATTGTTACCATAACACCTTTTTCAATTTTTGCACAGAGCTACCAAACTCACAGTTTGCAAAATGACCGCCTGATTATTGAGTTAACCGAAGGAAAACTCAATATTATCCCCCTTAACAATCAATCTATCCGCATTCAATTGGTGAAAGATTTGCCAAAAGAAGAAGGAGAGTTTGTTCTCATTAATAAACCGGCAGTTCCTGATTTCAAAATTTCGGAAACACCAACCCAACTTAAACTTAGTACCAATAATGTAAATATGGTATTTAGCAAACGAAGTGGTGTGATTGAGTTTTCAGATAAAACCGGTAAAGTATTTTTAAGTGAAATGGCGGGTAGTAGAAAATTAACCTCCGATATGGTTGGTGGACAAAATTGTTTCATAGCCGAACAAAGTTTTCATTCACCTGAAGATGAATTTTTGTTTGGATTGGGGCAGTTTCAGGATGGGCATTATAACCTGCGTAATGTTACCCGTAAGCTTCTTCAGGTAAATTCACAAATATCCATTCCCTTTTTGTATTCAAGCAAGGGCTATGGACTATTGTGGCATCAGTATGGTCTTACCCATTTCAATCCCACAAACAGGGAAGTAAAACTGATAAAAAGAGATACTGCTACCGGAGAAAAAGGTGATGTTGAAGTAACTACCACTTCAGGCACCCAAAGGGTAAGCAGGCAACAGGCTTTATATTCAGGTAAATTTAGGGTGGATAAATCGGGCACTTATTCCATGATGCTTGATATGGGAGAAATGGAAAGCCGTCACCTCCTGATTATGGATGGAGTTCCGCTCATTGATCAATCAAATATTTGGTTGCCTCCGGCTGCCAGTAAATTGGTTCAACTTGCTGCCGGTGAACATTTTGTGCAGGTAGTATGCAAAGTTGCCAATACGCCTGCCTTAACGTTTAAGACTGTTGAAATGCGACTACTTTTCGTTCGCCCAATGCAAAATCGCTTGACTACGTGGTTTTTTACGGGAAAAATGCAGATGAGGTGATTGCTGATTACAGAAACCTTACCGGCAATGTTCCCATGCTGCCACTATGGGCCTATGGATTTTGGCAATGCCGCGAACGATATACATCGGGTAAACATTTGGTAGAAACGGTAAAGGAGTTCAGAAGTAGAAACCTTCCGATGGATGTAATTGTGCAGGACTGGCAATATTGGGGTAAGCATGGATGGGGGGTACCGCAATTTGACACTTCTAACTATCCTAACCCTGATCTATTTATTAGAGAGTTGCATGACCTGAACGCAAAATTTTCTATTTCAATTTGGGAAAATCTGGATAAAAAATCAGAAGTAGCCAAAGAATATATTGAGAAAAATTTATTCATCCCCAATAGTCCATGGATTGATATATATAACCCTGAAACGCAAAAAACACATTGGAGTGCCCTAAACAAAAATTTGTTCAGTCTGGGTGTGGATTCGTGGTGGATGGATGCAACCGAACCCGAGAATGATGCGTTAAAAGGCAAGCAAACCTTTTTTGGATTGGGTGATTTTTACAGGCTTACGTATCCTTTGTTTGTAAGCAAAGCGGTGTACGAGGGTCAGCGCAATACTAACCCGTTAAAGAGGGTTACCATTCTTACCCGTTCTTCCTTTTCCGGTCAACAGCGGTATGGAACCATTAACTGGTCGGGCGATATTGGATGGAATTGGGATGCATTTAAAAGGCAAATTGTTGCAGGATTGAACTTCAACTTAACCGGAATGCCTTACTGGACAACAGACATTGGGGGGTTCTTCAGGCCTGGAAGGGGTCAATATACCGATACAAAGTATCATGATATTCTAACCCGGTGGTTTCAATTTGGTACTTTCAACCCCATATTTCGTATCCATGGCTATCAAACAGAAACCGAACCGTGGAAGTATGGCGATACCGTAGAAAATAATATGAGAGCCATGATGAACCTGCGTTATCGTTTATTGCCGTATATTTATTCCGAAGCATGGCAGATTTCAAAAAGCGGTTCTACAATGATGCGTCCCCTGGTGATGGATTTCAGCCATGATCCAAAGGCTGTTTCGCAACCTTATGAATACCTATTTGGTAAAGCAATGCTGGTGGCGCCCGTTACCGAACATACCCATACAACCTGGGATGTATACCTCCCCAAATCAGCTGGTTGGATTGATTTTTGGACCGGAAAAAATTATCAGGGTGGCCAAATTATAAAAGCAGCTGCACCTCAGGATATAATACCCGTTTTTGTAAAAGCAGGTTCAATTATACCATTCGGAAAATTAATGCAGTACACCGGAGAAAAACCTAACGATACTTTGGAAATTCGTATTTATACAGGGGCCGATGGCGCTTTTAGTTTGTATGAAGATGAAGGTGATAATTATAATTATGAAAGAGGAAAATATTCCCTAATACCATTTGGCTGGATTGAGAAGACAAAGACATTAACCATTGGGGAGGTTCAGGGTAGTTTTGATGGTTCGTTAAAGAAAAGGGTTTTTAGTATTGTTTTGGTAAATGAAGGAAATGGGGTAGGGGTTAAAGATGCCGTTATAAAAAAGAATATTGTCTACAACGGAAGGGCCATTACTTCGAATTTGAATAAATAGTATGAAAAAGTCAGGATCAATTATTTGTACGGTATTTTTGATAACAATCGCATGCGGAATAACTCATGCGCAGGACAGGTTATATGCCAATGAATTTTCATTAAGCGATGTAACCTTGCTTGATGGACCCTTTAAAAATGCAAGAGACCTTAATATAAAAGTTCTTTTGCAATACGATGTTGACCGCTTATTAGCCGGTTACAGAAAGGAGGCGGGTTTACCTGAAAAGGCAAAAATATTTCCGAATTGGGATGGTTTGGATGGGCATGTAGGCGGGCATTATTTATCAGCCCTGGCTATGAATTTTGCATCCACCAAAAGTGAGGAATGCAAAAAACGGATGGATTATATGATTGCCGAATTGAAAGCCTGCCAGGAAGCCAACGGAAAGAATAATCCAGATTGGGCAATTGGCTACGCAGGCGCTGTACCAAATGGTAAGAAAATATGGAGTACAGTACAACAAGGTGATTTTGCAGCCTACAAATTGGCCTGGGTACCATGGTACAATGTGCATAAAATGTTTGCGGGTTTAAAAGACGCCTGGATGTATGCCGGCCATGAAGAAGCCAAAACCATCTTTTTGAAATTTTGTGACTGGGCTGTAAATATCACCGCATCATTGACTGATGTGCAAATGCAATCCATGCTTGATACCGAACATGGCGGCATGAATGAGGTTTTGGCAGATGCTTACCAAATGACCGGTAATAAAAAATATTTACTTGCGGCCAAACGGTTTTCACACAATATGCTGCTCGACGCAATGGCTGCCGGCAATGATAACTTAGATAATAAGCATGCCAATACACAGGTGCCTAAAGCAGTTGGGTTTGAGCGAATTGGCGAAATAGCCAATGATGAAAAATTTAAACGGGCTGGCCATTTTTTTTGGGAAACGGTTACTACCCATCGCAGCCTTGCATTTGGCGGAAACAGCCGGCGTGAATTTTTTCCGGGTGTAGCGGCAAGTACCGATTTTGTAAATGAGGTGGAAGGACCGGAAACCTGCAACTCATACAACATGCTTAAACTAACGGAAGATTTGTTCAGGATAAATCCGTTGGCAAAATATGCAGATTATTATGAAAGAACTTTGTATAACCATATTTTATCAACCCAACATCCTGAACATGGGGGCTATGTGTATTTTACCCCGGCACGTCCGCGCCATTACAGGGTATATTCATCTCCCAATGAAGGTATGTGGTGCTGTGTAGGTAGTGGTATGGAGAATCACGGCAAATACAGCCAGTTTATTTATACGCATACCGGGGATTCTTTATACGTAAATCTTTTTGTTGCCTCAGAACTTAACTGGAAAGAGAAGAAGGTGAAGATTGAGCAGCAAACCATGTTTCCTTATGAAGAGCAAACTAAGTTTTTGATAAAGAAAGGCGGGTCCCGTTTTACACTCATGTTACGCCATCCTTCCTGGGTTTTAAATGGAGAATTAAAAATTACCGTTAATGGCAAGACTGTTGCATTCACAGGAAGTATTCAGTCTTATATAGCAATTGAACGTTATTGGAAAAAGGGAGATATTGTAACTGTGAAATTGCCGATGCATACATCTATTGAATACATGCCAAATGTACCCAATTATATAGCTTTTATGCATGGGCCAATTTTATTGGGTGCAAAAAGTGGCTCCGAAGATTTAAAAGGGGTTGTGGCAAACGATGGCAGATGGGCACATATAGCTTCTGGCAAAAAGCTTCCTGTTGATAAGGCTCCGGTAATAATTGAAGATAATCTTGCAAATCTTACTTTGAAGTTAAAGCCTGTTTCTGGTAAGCCCCTAAATTTTACTGCATCTGAGGTTAAAGTTGTTAATCCGGTTGATTTGTTGCTTGAACCCTTTTTTAAGATTCACGATACAAGGTATATGATGTATTGGATGTCTCTCAGCAATGCCGGATACCGTTCCTATCTTGATTCAATAGCTTTATCCGAAAAGGAAAAGCTGGCATTACAAAAACGAACCATTGATTTTGTAGCACCCGGCGAACAGCAGCCCGAAGCTGACCATTTAATTCAAAAGCAAAATTCAAATACCGGAAATTTCAATGATGAATTTTGGCGTGATGCACGCAATGGCGGGTTTTTCAGCTACCACGTCTCCACCAATAACGAAACCGGCCTTTCGCTCCTTGTTCGATACTGGGGAGCTGAATGGGGGACAAGAAAATTTGACATTTATATTGATGATGAAAAATTGGTTACGGAGGATAATACTGGGAAGTGGAATCAGTCGAAGTTTCAGTCAATTGAATATGCAATACCTGATTCTATGGTTAAGGGTAAAGCAACAGTAAGGGTAAAGTTTCAGGCGTTAGCAGGAAGTACAGCTGGCGCTGTTTATTATATACAGTTGGTAAGGAAAGCAACTGAATAAACTTAAGCTGGGTGGGTATAAAAAATTTTCTTACCTGACGCAGAAGTTTGTATCAACTTGACCCATTTTTTTTTAAAAATTAAACCGCCAAATGAAACGAGCTTTCGTTATTATTTTTTTGAATTATCTGGCACTTTACCCGTATGGTGTAATTGGCCAAATGCCATACCAAAACCCCAATTTAAGTTCGGAAGAAAGGGCCAAAGACCTTATTTCAAGGCTGAACATACAGGAAAAGGCATCGCTGATGTTTGATCAGTCTCCGGCAATTCCACGACTTGGCATTAAAAAGTTTAATTGGTGGAGCGAAGCCCTGCACGGTCTGGCTAATAATGATAATGTAACCGTATTTCCCGAGCCCATAGGAATGGCAGCCTCTTTCAATGATTCTTTGGTTTTTCGGATATTTAATGCCACTTCGGATGAAGTTCGTGCCAAATACCATGATGCATTAAGAAACGGAAAGGAAAACCGGCGTTTTCTAAGTCTTTCGGTTTGGACACCCAATGTGAATATTTTCAGGGATCCAAGGTGGGGGCGTGGGCAGGAAACCTATGGGGAAGATCCCTATCTCACCTCGCGTATGGGTATTTCGGTGGTAAAGGGATTGCAGGGGCCGGCTGATTCAAAATACCGGAAGCTATTGGCATGTGCAAAGCACTATGCAGTTCACTCTGGTCCCGAGTGGAGCAGGCATACCTTAAATCTTAACAACATTAACCCGAGAGATTTATGGGAAACCTATTTACCCGCCTTTAAATCGCTTGTGCAGGATGCCGATGTGCGACAGGTTATGTGTGCCTATCAAAGGCTGGACGATGAGCCTTGTTGTGGCAATAGCCGTTTACTTCAATCTATTCTTCGTGACGATTGGGGGTTCAAGTATGTAGTGGTATCAGATTGTGGGGCAATCACCGATTTTTTTACGAGTCACAAAACTTCTTCGGATGCTGTGCATGCTGCTGCAAAAGGTGTGTTGGCTGGTACCGATGTGGAATGTGTTTGGCAAGGTTATGCTTATGAAAATTTGCCCGAAGCTATTTCAAAAGGATTAATAACGGAAAAGCAAGTGGATGAGCATTTGGTAAAAGTGTTAAGTGCCCGTTTTGATTTGGGTGATATGGATGATGATGCTATAGTTCCCTGGGCCAAAATCCCCATGTCTATCGTAAATAATGAATCCCACAGAAAATTGGCTTTGGATATGGCGCTGGAATCCATGACGCTGTTGCAAAACAACAATAATCTTCTTCCTTTAAATAAGTCTTCAAAGAAAATAGCAGTAGTTGGTCCAAATGCAGATAATGAACCTATGCTGTGGGGCAATTATAATGGCACACCTGTACGTACCATTTCAATTTTAAATGGCATTAAATCAAAACTGCCTGCAAACAGTGTGGTATACGATAAGGCTTGCGATGCAGTTGAGAATAAGGTAACACAAAGTTATTTTTCCAAAGCAGTTTCAGCCGGAAAGAAAGGGTTTAAAGCAACTTATTGGAACAATCGCGAACGTTCGGGAGAAGCAGTTATTACGGATCAGGTTTCCAATCCATTTAAGATTACCACAGCCGGTGATCATGAATTTGCCTCCGGTGTTAAACTCGTTGGTTTTTCTGCTCTTTATGAAACGGAATTTACCGCGCCTGAAACGGAAGAAATTGTTTTTAAATGTGGCGCTACGGGCTATTTTGAACTATTTGTAAATGGGAAATCGCTGGCCAGGTATAACAATTGGCGAACCCTTCCATCTCGAATTGCATATCCTGTAGTAAAAGGTTCTACCTATAAAATTGAAATCAGGTATGCACAATTAAATAACTGGCAGGCAAACCTTGAATTTGACTTTGGCAAAGAACTTGATATTGATTTTACAGGCCTGGTTAATAAACTTAAAGGGATAGACGTTGTTGTATTTGTGGGCGGTCTTTCTACATTGTTGGAAGGCGAAGAAATGCCGGTTTCCTATCCCGGGTTTAAAAATGGTGACCGCACCGATATCCAACTTCCCTTAGTGCAGCGCAATTGTTTAAAAGCATTAAAGGATGCCGGTAAAAGGGTGATTTTTGTAAATTGTTCAGGGTCTGCTATTGGGCTTGTACCTGAAACAAAAAGCTGTGATGCCATATTACAGGCATGGTATGGTGGCGAATCTGGCGGGCAGGCGGTTGCTGATGTTTTGTTTGGTGATTACAATCCTTCAGGAAAGCTCCCCATAACTTTTTATAAAGACACCACACAATTGGCCGATTTTGAAGATTATTCCATGAAAGGGAGAACCTACCGCTACATGACCGCTGAACCACTTTTCCCTTTTGGTTATGGATTAAGTTATACAAATTTCCAAATAGGTAATGTGCAAATGAATAAAACGGAAATCAGGAAAGATGAAAGTGTAGTACTTACTATTCCGGTTGCCAATGTGGGTAATAAAAAGGGAACCGAAATTGTGCAGGTTTATGTAAGAAAGGTAGATGATACAAATGGACCCTTAAAAACATTAAAAGGATTTGCAAGAACCACCATTGAAGCAGGAAAAATGGCAAATGCAAATATTGCGCTTTCTTCTTCATCCTTTGAATTTTATGATGAAAAAGCCCTGAGGATGGCTGTAACTGCCGGTGACTATGAACTGTGGTATGGTAGCAGTTCGGCCGAAAAAGATTTAAAAATGGTAAAAGTTCGTATTCTTTAGGTTTCAGATTGATTGATTCGTTTATTGGGATTTCAAAAGAAAACTCTTTCCACCTTCAATAGGTGTTATAGCCTTAATTTTTGCCGGTTAAACATCGCCGGGTTGTTGTCTAACCTGGCTATGTTTTAAGTAATTTAATGTAATTTATTCTTAATCAAGGCAATTCAAAGGCAGTTTGTGTAACTTTTGTTTCAAATACCTGTAAAAATGTTTATTAGCGACCTGATATTTTTCACAGGCATGGATGTGCCATATTTTAGCACTTCAATTTTCTAAAGAATTGAAACATTGCCATATTGAAGTAACAACGATTGCCGGTTACCTGTTGTGAAAAGCTAAAATTGGTTTATTTGGTAACCGGTTGCAATTTATATTAACCGACCAATGAGGTCAACTTCTCAACGTTAATTTCTAAAAGGGTGGGAGAGAGTTTTTTTTGCCACCAAACTCATGTAAGTCATTTAAAATTAGTACGATGAAACAAATAAGTTCAAAGCTATTAAAGGTACAATATCCAATACTGGTTGCACTTTTCCTGGTTTCGTTAGTGGCCTCAGCACAAAAAAAGGTCAAACCGCAGGCAGCACAAACCGGCACCCCGGTATTTACCCAATTTAGTTATAAAGGGCTTGATTCTATTTACATCAACAATCCCTTGAAAGACAATGAGTTCTATTCCCCTATTTTGCAAGGATGCTACCCCGACCCAAGCATGGTTAAAAGGGGAGAGGATTATTTTTTGGTGAGTTCATCCTTCTCAATGTTTCCCGGTGTGCCCATCTTTCACTCCAATGACCTGGTAAACTGGAAGCAGATAGGTCATGTATTGGACCGGCCATCTCAACTTAAAGTTGATAAGGCAGGTATTTCGGCGGGCATATACGCACCATCAATTAAATACAATGCCAATAACCAAACATTTTATATGATTACCACCCAAATAGCAAGTGGCATTGGCAACATGGTGGTGAAAACAAAGGATCCTTTTAAAGGCTGGGGAGAAGTAATTAAACTGAAATTTGATGGTATTGACCCAAGCCTGTTTTTTGATGACAATGGCAAAGCTTATGTAGTGCATAATGATGGACCTGAAAGGGCGAAGACACTCTACAACGGGCACAGGCAGATTAAACAATGGGAATATGACATTGAAAAAGATGAGGTTGTAGCAGGTTCTGATATAATTCTGGTTGATGGGGGAGTAGATATTTCGCAAAAACCAATTTGGATAGAAGCCCCGCACATGTATAAGAAGAACGGTAAATACTACTTAATGTGTGCGGAAGGCGGAACTGGTGGCTGGCACAGCGAGGTGATTTTTATGTCCGACAATCCGAGAGGGCCTTTTGTACCGGCGCCCGGTAACCCAATTCTAACTCAAAGGTATTTTGCATCAGACAGGAAGGAAAAGGTTGATTGGGCAGGCCACG
>Ga0209097_10002275_pt1 | contig 15587 bp, 13 predicted proteins | sample AD_UKC052_MetaG_FD_184419 | JGI IMG/M metagenome (GOLD analysis project Ga0209097, IMG submission 184419) | Active sludge microbial communities of municipal wastewater-treating anaerobic digesters from USA - AD_UKC052_MetaG (SPAdes) (version 2) | ecosystem: Engineered > Bioreactor > Anaerobic >... | reverse complement strand
GATATGGATATTTCCTTAAGCTTGAAAAATATCAGCTTGGGAATTATGATTTCTTCCATTATCGGTTTAATTGCCGGAATTGCTCCTGCATTATCCGCTTCCCGACTCGATCCGGTTGAAGCCATGCGTTCGAAATAAGCTTTCGTTGCATTCCTGCTTTTGTTCTGAACAATTTTTTCGGAGATTCGTTCTTCCTTCAATCCGCTAATCGTATGAGTGATAAATTAATTCGACGAAGTTTTCTTGCCCGACTAAGTGCTGGATTGAGCACCGTTTTTATGGCACCATTAGCTGCGAAATCAGAGTCGGTTTCTCATGCTTTTACCTCTAATAATCCTGAAGTGAAACCGATAAAATCTATCAAGCCATTAGGTTTTCAATGGGAAACCGCCGATCCATTTTTGTTTTGTGTACATCACGAAGATGCTTTCCCCAAAGGAAATGAGGTGATGGGCCCAGATCAGCAATATTTTCAAGGAAGACACTTAGGTGACGATTTCATTATTAAAGATGGATTTCGCATGTATCATGGGAAGAAAGTGCCCGGTTTTCCTGGACATCCACACCGTGGTTTTGAAACCATTACCGTGGTAAGAAAAGGATTTGTTGATCACGCCGATTCGATGGGTGCTTCGGGAAGATATGGTGATGGAGATGTTCAATGGATGACTGCAGGTAAAGGTGTTCAACATTCGGAGATGTTTCCCTTGTTGAAGAAGGATTCAGCTAATCCGATGGAGCTTTTTCAGATTTGGTTGAATCTCCCGAAAAAGAATAAAATGGTTGAGCCACATTTTAAGATGCTCTGGCAAGAAGCGATTCCCATTTATTCTCACAGCGATCGCAAACAACTCAATACACGAATAGAAGTTATTGCAGGCACTGTTGGAGATAAGAAAGCACTTGCTCCACCACCTAATTCATGGGCAGCCGATCCTAAAAATGAAGTGGCAGTTTGGAATATCAAAATGCAGGCTGGTGCAACTTGGACAATGCCCAAAGCATCCGCAGGGATCAATCGTACCTTATACGTATATGAAGGTAGTTCCATCACACTTGCTGGGGAACTTGTTAAAGGATACAGCGCGGCAGAAGTACAAGCAGAAATGGATTTACTCATTCAAGCGGGAGCTGAAGAAGTGAGTATTTTGGTTTTACAAGGAAGACCTATTGGTGAAACGGTTATTCAATACGGTCCTTTTGTGATGAATACTAAAGAAGAGATAAATCAAGCTTTTGAAGACTATCATCGTACTCTTTTTGGAGGATGGCCTTGGCCTTCGTCTGATCAAGTACATCAACGTAGTTTAGGACGTTTTGCTCGTCATGCTGACGGGAAAGAAGAAACTCCAAGAACTTGATTTAAACTTGTTGGTCGACCAGCGCTAATCTTGGAACGATGCTGCCCATTGGTAAGATGGTTCCGGGAGAAAGCACGGCATTCGCTCCAATGCAGGAGTAATTTCCTACCAATGCACCAAACTTATGATTGGCAATGCGGTGTTGTTTGCCCGACCAAGTGAAAACTAATGTACGATCGGCACGTTCGTTTAATTGATTTGCGATGACCGAGCCAGCTTCCATGTTCACATTTTCACCAATCAAGCTATCACCCACACAATTGAAGTGAGCAATTCTACTTCCTTTTCCAATAAAACTAGCCTTCACTTCCACACTTGGTCCAATACAGGCGTGTTCCGACAGGTAAACACCACCTCGTAAATACGCATGTGATCCAACAAAAGCTTCAGCACAAATAATAAGTGGACCTTTTAAAATAACTCCCGACTCGACAATAGCTCGTTTGTGAATTGCAACAGTATCTTGAATGATGTATTCATCGTTGAGCAGGGAAATTTTTCTAAGAATGGCAGAAGCTAGATTAGCTGGTACATCCCAAGGAAAATAATCAGCGAACATGGGAAATACTTCTTCCAGTCCACTCAGGTGTTCTCGGATTTTTTCGGGAGAATTATTCAAGTGTACAGGTATAACCTTCTGATTCTTTTTCAATTACTCGAGCTGAAAGGATCGATTTTCCAACGAAACCTTTATCACATAATTCTATCGATTCACCCAATTGTGAGCAGCCATATGTACTTACTTCGGTGCAAGTACATGTATAACATTTCTTGCAGGATGTGGTAAAAAGTGAAATACTACCAATTGCTATAAGGAGAACAAGCCTTTTCATACATGAATATTAAAGGCGTGAAAATAAGGAAAGCTTAATTCTTTTGAATGAATTTGCTTGAATATTTTACTCCATTTATCATGAGCTGAACAAACGGTTCTGTCCTATATTTACCGCATGAATCCCTTAGTTTTCGAAAACATCCGAATTGCACTCACATCGATTCGTTCTCAGTCGTTGAGAACGTTTTTAACGATTATGATTATTGCGCTCGGTATCATGGCATTGGTAGGGATTCTTACAGCTATCGATGTAATCAAGGAAAGTATTACTTCCAATTTTACCTCGATGGGTGCGAATACGTTTAACATCCGAAATCGTGGATCTAACATGCGTATTGGAAAAGGCGGGAAGCGTCCTCCTGTTTATAAAACAATCTCGTTTGAAGAGGCAAGTCGGTTTAAAGACGAATTTCGGTTCCCTTGTAAAGTTGGTATTAGCTGTGTGGGATCGCGTATTTCAACTGTGAAATCGGGTTCATTAAAAACAAATCCGAACATTACAATTTTTGGTGGGGACGAAAACTACCTCATCACTGCGGGTTATGAATTATCGGAGGGAAGAAATTTCTCTATGACTGAGATTAATACTGGTTCTAACGTTGCACTGATTGGTCAAGAACTCAAGAAAAATTTATTCCCTAAATCTTCTCCTATTGGAAAAGAAATTTCGGTTGGTGCGCTTAAAGTGAAAGTGATCGGATTATTGAAAGAAAAAGGCTCCAGCTTTGGCTTTGGAGGAGATAAAATTGTTTTGTTGCCGGTATTAAATGTGCGTCAACATTTTGGTTCGAATTCCATGTCATTCGTTATTAATGTCTTGGCTGATTCTCCTGCAACCATTGATGCAACTGTAGCAGAAGCAACCGGATTTTTCAGGAAAATTCGAAAACTCAGAACGAAAGAACCCGCCAATTTTGAATTAACGAAAAGCGATAATCTATCGGCGATGCTGATTGATAATCTTTCGTTTGTGACCATCGCAGCTACATTAATAGCTATTATCACTTTAGTAGGTGCTGCTATTGGCTTGATGAATATTATGCTTGTTTCGGTGACCGAACGCACACGCGAAATTGGCGTTCGTAAAGCTATTGGTGCGACTTCAATTACGATTCGAAATCAATTTTTGATTGAAGCCATTGTTATTTGCCAATTAGGAGGAATTCTAGGAATTGTCCTCGGAATATTAATGGGCAATGGTGTTTCGATGTATTTCGATCAAGGATTTATTATTCCTTGGGCTTGGATGATTTTGGCGGCAATCCTATGTTTTATCGTAGGACTTTTATCGGGTCTTATTCCAGCCATTAAAGCAGCGAAACTCGACCCGATTGAAGCCTTACGTTTTGAATAAAATTAGTTGAGTGCTTTCAAGCTAACTTTCGAAGTGGTATTCATTTGAATTGGGAATTTTACTCCCATCATATTCATTTCACCAGTGATTTTCATTTCTGAGCTATTCATCAATGGCAAGCCTGTCTTTTGATCTAACTCAATCGTTCCGGTTTGATCTCCTTTTAATTCGATCATCTTAGCCATCATCGCCATCATGCCTTTTCCACCTTTATTAGTCTGAATCGAACCTGTGTTGGATAGGATAATTTTTCCTTCTTTCTCCTCTTCGAATACATATTTCTGTTTAATCAACATGGGATAACCAGCTTCATATTTCTGTTCAATTTCCCAAGAATCTTTTGGCGAAACCTTCTTCTCCGGATATAAAGCAAACATGAATTCCATGCTGTTTTTTAAATTATCATCCGAAAATTGTCCAGCCATTTCTTCCGCTTCCTTAGAAATTGCACCTGTACTATCCGACATAACTGCTTTTATAGCTTCTGACAATCCTTTTAAATCCATCACCTTCCCAGTTTTGCTGATTTTCATTTTCATGGGAACGTTCAGAATCTCCGTGTACATTTTTTGATCTTCTGTACTTGAAGTAGTATCAATATTGTCGGAATCCATTTTAGTTTCTTTTTTCATTGGAGATTCCATTGTTTGATTTACTCGGATGCGTGTATAAGTAAGCGTTACATCATACGAACTATCACTTCCCATTGCTCCAATCTCATACACACCATCATAAATCATCTCCTGATCCATTTTCATATTTTGTCCCATCATCTTCTGGTCCATATGCATGGTTGTGACGTTACTAAAAGCAAAGCGGGTATTTGCAGTTGGACGATATTTTAAATCGTATTCTTTTCCGCCCGAACAAGCAGCTAATAAAAGGCTAAGCCCAATTATTCCTCGTGTGAAAAAACGTGTAAACATGTGTGTTGATTTACTGTTGGTTTAGTTATAAATGTCGTCGAAAGAATCGGTCAATATATTCAACCGATAATTGCCCCGAAGGTCCGAAACCGGGATGATTAAACAAGTGTGTTGCCCAAGGTAATAGCACCAATTGTTGATCTATATGTGCTTTTGCAAGCGCATCTGACAATATCTGAGCATGTTGCCAATGAACAATTGGATCTTTTTGTCCGTGAATGCTGATAGTTGGAATTCCTCCCAAACTACATTGAGCTACCGGATTTATCTCATCCAAAGAAGTTGAACCACGATATGCATCTAACATATCTAGCGGTTCTGTTATACTTTCCCATAGTTCAGCTTGGGACTTATCAGCCGAAGTAATACCATATAAATTAGCAACCGCTCCGATTTTTGGGTCATGTAGTGTATAAGCTGAGTTGAGTGCTATCGTTGCTCCTGCGGATTCGCCAGCTAAGAAAATTTTAGTGGTATCAATATCCAACTCATTAGCGTGATTCCGTAAGTAGCTAATCCAGTTTTTTACATCTTCAATTTGTCCTGGATAGGCTGTTTCAGGTGCCAATCGATAATCGACACTAGCAGTTATCCATTCGTGGTCGGCTAAGCATATGGCTAGTTCGGCACCGTGGATGGCGCTTCCGGTAGTAAATCCACCACCATGTAATATGAGTATAAGCGGACGTTTACCTACCAATCCATTTTTGTGAAAGACAAATCCTTCCAGTTTTTTGTTGTCGGATGCTTGTATCTCGACTCTTTTAGAGGCAACGGGAGGTTTGTTTCCTTTGATCCATCTTCCCCAGGAAAAAGCTTTTAGAGCACCTGGAGTAACACTTTCATCTAATTTATGAAATTCACGAGATGCTCGAATTGCCGGTTGAAGTAGTAGGAGGAAAGCAAGTAAAGGCAACCAACGGGTAAAACGATAAGCAGGAATTAGATTATGCTTGGGAATTAGAAAAAGTACCAAACTCATTCCGCAAATCCCACCACTATCCTCGAGAGCAGTTAGATTATATAAAATACCCTCATTCCACCAAAGCGGAATGAGGGTAAGTAAAGAATACAGAAATAGAAATATAGAAAGCACTAACCGAATGATACCCCATATCGGTTTAGCAGAAGCTTTCTCGGATGGAATCATTCAGTAACTTCCACTGTCGATGAAGCTACATTCCCATTTCCATTTGGAGGGCATTCACCCACAACTTGAGTTATTGTATTGTGAAGTGTTACAGTATAATAACCAGCATTGTCGAATGTATGCTGAACATTAGGAACTTTTGTTACGGTGTCGCGACCATCACCAAAATTCCAATGGTATAGATCTAATCCTTTGCTACATGTTGCATTGAAATTAACACGCTCGTTTACTTTCGGAGTATTATTATCGGTTTCGAAGCACATGCGAAGCTCATTGTCTTTACATGAACTAAACAGAAATATACTGAAAATACAGGCTGAGAAGATGATTTTTACTGATTTCATGTGAGGGTACTTGATTGATTATGGGTGAATTGAGCTGAACGAATTTAGTTGAACTGTTTTAATTACACAACGGTTTTTCAAACGAACTAATAATTCATTTCGTATGTGCTCATAATAATTGATCAAATGCTCGAGCTACAAAGAAAGCTGCCGCAGCCGCAAAAACGCCTATGAACGTAACTTTCAGCGCACCTTTTATGGCCGGTTGTCCGGTAACTTTACTCTTATAATATCCGAAAATAAATAAGCACAAAACGGTAAGAATAGCCGAAATCATCAATCCCGAATTGGGTGTATCGGTAACTACATATCCACTAAGCGGAATTACTCCTCCTACAATGTAGGCTATTCCAATAGTTGCCGCACTGTTTCGAGCACGATTGACATGTGGTTCTTCTAATCCCAATTCGAAACGCATCATAAATTCGATCCACTTCTTTTTATCCTTAGCCATTTCATCGGCTATAAGATGTTGGGTTTCTTCGCTCAAACCATATTCGGCAAAGACTTCCCGCACTTCTGCTTTTTCTCGTTCAGGAATGCGCTCCACTTCTTCTTCTTCCCGTTTCCATTCGGACGCATAATGCTCCTGTTCTGTCTTCCCAGCTAAATAACCTCCCAAACCCATTGCTATACTACCAGCTACAATTTCGGCAATCCCTGCAGTTATAACAACCGAATTGCTTTGAGCTGCACCACTTAATCCAGCTGCTAAAGCAAAGGGGACAGTTAAACCATCAGCCATTCCAATTACGATATCGGAGATAAATGCCGAGCTTTTTAAGTGATCTTCCTCGTGGTGATGGTGCGACATGCGGGGAGCTTTCGGGCAAAGATAAATAAATGTGCTTCCTTCGACAGGCTCAGGAACCACATATTCGTCCAACGACTGCTGAGCTTGTCCGGCCGCTGAGCTTGTCGAAGCGGATCGAAGCGGGACTGTATATTTATTTTTCTTACCTTCCAGTTTCAATCGGAATATTATGCAGGTACATCTTTCCTCTCCTTGTAAAGCGGGAATTGCTATTCCTGAAAAGGCTTTCTTCTGCAGCTCTTGTCAAAAACAGGTGCACGATATTCGGAATTTGGAACCGGAAGAAATAGATAAACTGATACTGGCGAATAAAGGAGAATTGTGCGGAATAGCTCGATTGGAACAGGTCGAATTTACACATGAGCTATCTTGGAAAATATTCTCTCGTCCGGTTTGGAAAGGGATGATGGCTTCGATGATGGTGTATTTTCAACCTAATTTATCTCAGGCACAAGCACCCGTAAATCCACCTCAAGTGGAAATTAATGCTGCTGGAAAATGTGTAAATCCTGCATATCGTAAAGCGCCTGTTGATACTGTTTCGGAAGCTGTTACTACCACACCACCACAAACTGCAATTAGGAAAAAGCGGTTTTATGGAATCCGCCTGGCCAGAATCGGAAAACGGACGTATTACCTCAATAAACGTTTCCCATTCTTTCATTCGCGCAGGTACCGAGTGATGGGTAAACTTCGGTTTTAAATCTAGTTTACTGTCGATTTTTTGATGGATATTTTCCAGAAACATTCCGGTTTATCCTTGCTTGCGTAGGCAGAATCGCTTACTTTAGCAAAGCAACCTTCAATTTTGGAAGTTGCTGACTATCAATCGAAAACAAAATAATTCCATGGCATTTGATATCGAAATGATCCGAAATGTGTACGCAGGTTTCGGGGCGCGTGTTGAGGCAGCACGCAAAGTAGTGGGTCGCCCGCTTACTCTTTCTGAAAAAATTCTTTACACGCACCTTTGGGAAAATCCGGTAACAACGGCTTTCGAGCGTGGAAAATCCTATGTTGATTTTGCTCCAGATCGCGTTGCCATGCAAGATGCAACTGCTCAAATGGCCTTATTGCAATTCATGCAAGCTGGTCGTAAACAAGTAGCTGTGCCTTCTTCGGTGCATTGTGATCACTTGATTACCGCGCAAGTTGGTTCTTCAACCGATCTTTCAACTGCTGTTAATTCGAATAAAGAAGTTTACGATTTCCTTGCTTCAATTTCTGATAAATACGGAATTGGATTCTGGAAACCAGGTGCGGGTATCATTCACCAAGTGGTTTTAGAAAATTATGCTTTCCCCGGTGGGATGATGATTGGAACCGATTCTCACACAGTTAATGCTGGTGGTTTAGGAATGATTGCCATTGGTGTTGGCGGTGCCGATGCCTGTGATGTAATGGCTGGATTAGCTTGGGAATTGAAGTTTCCAAAGCTTATCGGTATAAAATTAACGGGTAAGCTCAATGGCTGGACTTCCCCGAAAGACGTTATTCTAAAAGTAGCTGGTATTCTTACTGTAAAAGGTGGAACAGGTGCTGTAGTTGAATATTTTGGTGAAGGAGCTAAATCACTTAGCTGTACAGGAAAAGGAACTATCTGTAACATGGGAGCTGAAATTGGAGCTACCACATCTACTTTCGGTTACGATGATTCCATGGAGCGTTACCTACGTAGCACCAATCGCGCTGAAGTAGCTGATCTTGCTAACGGAATACGCGAACATCTTACTGCTGATCCTGAAGTTTACGCGAATCCAGAAAAATACTTCGATCAAATTATCGAAATCAACCTCGACGAATTAGAACCATACCTCAATGGTCCGTTTACACCCGATTTGGCTACACCAATTTCTAAAATGAAAGAAGTTGCTGCTGCTAACGGTTGGCCAATGAAAGTGGATGTAGGCTTGATTGGATCATGTACCAACTCTTCGTATGAAGATATTAGTCGCTCGGTATCCTTGGCTCGTCAGGCGATTGCGAAAGATTTAGTTTCTAAAGCCGAATTTACTATTACGCCGGGATCTGAAATGGTTCGTTACACGATTGAGCGTGATGGTTATTTAGATGTATTCGATAAGTTGGGGGCAAAAGTGTTTGCAAATGCTTGCGGTCCGTGCATCGGAATGTGGAATCGTTTAGGTTCTGAAAAGCAAGAAAAGAACACCATCGTTCACTCATTCAACCGAAATTTTGCGAAACGTGCGGATGGAAATCCAAATACGTATGCATTTGTTGGTTCTCCTGAATTAGTTACAGCTCTAGCGATTGCAGGTGATTTAGGATTTAATCCTTTAACCGATACCTTGACAAACAGCAAAGGCGAACAAGTGAAATTGGATGCACCATCGGGTGATGAACTTCCAGCACGTGGTTTTGCAGTGGAAGATGCCGGTTACCAAGCTCCAGCAGAAGATGGTTCAAGTGTAGAAGTGAAAGTTTCTGCTACAAGCGATCGTCTTCAATTATTGGATTCTTTCCCAGCTTGGGAAGGTGTTGATTTGAGTGGTTTGAAACTCTTGATCAAAGCCAAAGGAAAATGTACAACTGACCACATTTCGATGGCTGGTCCTTGGTTGAAATTCCGTGGACATTTGGATAATATTTCGAACAACATGCTCATTGGAGCGGTGAACTTCTTTAACGAGAAAACCGACGCAGTGAAAAATCAATTGACGGGCGAATACGGTCCGGTTCCAGCTACGCAACGTGCATACAAGGCTGCAAAAATTGGTTCGATTGTAATTGGGGATGAAAACTATGGTGAAGGTTCAAGTCGCGAGCATGCTGCTATGGAACCTCGTCATTTGGGAGTTCGTGCGGTGATGGTGAAAAGCTTCGCTCGTATCCATGAAACCAATTTGAAAAAACAAGGAATGTTGGCTTTGACCTTTGCTAACAAGGAAGATTACGACAAGATTCTGGAGAACGATTCAATCGATATCAAAGGCTTGACTTCGTTTGCTCCGGGTAAAGCGTTGGAAATTGTGTTGCATCACGACAATGGAACCAGCGAAACAATCCTGGCAAACCATACTTATAACGAAGCTCAAATTGAGTGGTTTAAAGCAGGTTCTGCCTTGAATTTGATTAAAGCTGCGGTGAAATAATTTCACACATTATTTATTTGGAAATCCCTGTCACAGCTGTTGGCAGGGATTTTTTTATTCTATTTTTTGAAGACGATAATGCTGTTTTTCTTGCTGGATTTAATATTTACACGAAAGCGCCTCGGGTGGAGCGGCCTGCTTGAGCTCGCGGAAGTTTAGCAGTATGGTTGAGGTTTGAGGGAATTTCGTTTTAGAATTAATTTCCTTGCGAGCAAGATGATAGCAGCGAGTAGCGACGACCGTAATTTGGCGCCCACATAGTCATAAAAATACCTTTCATGTAAGGTCTAACAGCAAAACGCGGCAACTTTTTGGGCATTTGAACGAATCAGTACCCGTTGATTGCGCGCCTATGAAGTGGACTTTTCCGTTTTTCTTGTACCTATTATTTTGCTTGAATCCTTTGCTGGCATGGGAAACGCCGGTTTTGGTATTGCCTGCAAATCAAGCTTTAATGCCAACTTCGGTGTTGATTGATTGGAATGCTGTGCCATTATCGACCGCTTATCAATTAGAGTTTGATACGGCGGCAACGTTTAATTCGCCCTTGCGACAACGGATTCAGAAGAATTACATTGGAAGTTCCAATTCGGGAAACGATACGAAACATCAGTTTAATAACCTGTATTTTGGAGAAGTTTATTACTGGCGAGTTCGAGCTTGGCAAGCAAATGATACCTCTCAATGGTCTGCTACACGCGGCTTTTCAACTTTAGGAATTGTCCCGATTCAATCGCCTGCAAATGCCCAACTCGATCTCAATCAAGGAAGCGTAACGCTAGATTGGTATTCACATCCCGGAGCGTTACAGTATCATCTTCAGGTTGATACAACGAATTTGTTTAATTCGGTTTCGTTGCAGAATTTTCATAAAACATATACTGATACGAGTTCAAACGCAGCAGATTCGCGTCAAGTAATTAATACAAATTTGTCGAACCACGTTTATTTTTGGCGAGTAAGAGCAATTAATTCGACAGATACATCGGCTTGGCATTTACGGTGGTTTTCGACCGGAATAGCTAATATTTTTGTTCCGAATGCACCTACGCAACTAGCACCAGAACAAGGTTTGACGGAACAAGCTACCACACAAACGTTTCAATGGTCATCGAGTGAATTTGCGAATTTGTATCAGATATATATCGACACCATTCCGCAATTAAATAATCCACTTATTTACACCATTCCGGATACGAGTTTAACGGTTGAAATATTAAAACCGAATCAAACCTATTATTGGTATGTACGGGCATTTAATACAGAAACGATTGTTTCGGCATGGTCGCCATTGCGGAGTTTTAGGACATACACATTTATTGCACAACCTACTATTGTAGAGCCTTTGGCAGATGCTGTGGATGTGGATTTGAATACCGTTTTTCGTTGGGATCCGGTTCCATTTGCTACGCATTATCGATTTAGGTTAGCGACGAATGATAGTTTAGGTGGAATGGTGGAAATTGAAACGAGTAATTCGCAACTTGAATTTGATACGTTAATTCGTAAGCAGCAATATTTTTGGAGTGTTCAGGCATTTCGTGATACTTCTTTTGAGAGTGTGGCTTCGGATACCATTTCATTTCGTTTAGCTGCTTTGCACACTCCTCAACCCGTTTTTCCAATTCATGAAGCTCAATTAATAGATAATTCGTCCATATTCAGCTGGACGCCAATTGATGAAGAAGCGCAGTATGAATTACGTTTGAGTTTTGAATCAGATGTGATGCACTCGTATGTGTTAAATACACTGAATACATCTTTGGAAGAAGATTCGCTCGTTTGGGGAGCAACATATTCCTGGAATGTACGAGCAGTATCGGATTCGGGTAATTCGGCTTGGTCAGAAATGCGCGAGTTTTTGGTAATAAATCCGGTAGGAATTGAATCTACAAAACGTCAGGAAATTAGTTTTTGGCCTAATCCGGCCCATTCGAGTATTCAATTTAATCGAGTAAATACTGTTCGGCAGGTGAAAATTATACGTTCGGATGGAGTTTTAATTCGATCAATAAATGATAAAGAAATTCATTCAGAATTAAAAATTGATTTATCAGAATTTCCTGCTGGAATATACAGTGTATTTATTGAAACGAAAGAGGGTAAATGGATTTCGAGTCGATTGATAAGTCGATTGATAAAAGATTGATTTCAACCGGAATGAACCTTTAATGATTATTGATTCATTGTTGAAATTGAATTCATATTTCAAGAAGAATCAATTTTTTCTTAATCCCGATATTAACCTGTAATAGAGGGATTTTTGTTTGTTAGTATTTGATTTTATTTCGTGCATTTTTGCATTAGAGTTTTTAATACTTAATTATGAATAAAGCTATTTAATGAAGTTTATTATTGTTTAAGTTTTATTATGGGTATTTTTAATGTCGAACAATCAGATTTAGCTAATTAATTACATGATTATTTAAGGAATTAAATTTTGATATTATTTCTAATACACGGTATTGTTGAAAATGGAATAAATGATTATTCGAATACTCGTTTTTACTTACATAAGTGACAGCACCCAAGTATGTTGACAAGCAATTTGTAGGGAAAGAGCCAGCTTTGTATAAACCCATAAAATCAATTGAATGATTAAAAAATTACTCTTTACATTTTGTGTAATTCCTTTTGGTGCGATGGCTCAGCTATCGACGCCCGATGATGCTAACTTGTTGGCATTGCATGAGGAAACACCCATTGAAGTGTCGGATGAAAAGCTTAAAGCTATCGACACACGACTTGAAGTAGGTCGTATGGATGCTGAATACGTTTTATACGTGAACAGTGTCGAACAAACTACTATGTTGGTTCAGTTGATGGATCAATCTGGCAAAGCATTGCCATTGGTTCGCCAAGTGAATGTGGAAGAAGGAGAAAATCTGATTCGTCTCGATTTGACTTCTTATCCTGCCGGAGCATACATGATTTCGCTTCAAGCACCGTTTCAACGTTCGTCTGTTATCCACCGTTTATACAAACAGTAAAATCGGTTGTAAAAAGCAAAGCCCCGTTAACTTTTGCTAACGGGGCTTTTTTTATGTCTTTACTATTTTAAAATTCAATCACTTTTACACCCCAAGCATCGAGTTTAATCGTGCCTAATTGAATCGTTTCTCCGCTCATAATATCTAGTCCAGTTTCTTTGCGTCCCATGCGTTCTTGATAGCGTTCGGTTTTGATTTCTTTTGCTGTTTCGTTCGCATTCAAAATGACCATCACGGTTTTTAAATCATCGTAACGGAAATACACATAAATACTTTCTTCTGGAACAAATTGCATTAATTGTCCGCTTTGAACAACCGGATTTGCTTTGCGCCATTGTGCGAGTTTACGAACGAAATCAAAGCCCTGATTTTCTTCTTCGGTTCTACCTTGAGATGTGAATTTGTTTTTTGCATCGCTTGCCCATCCGCCCGGGAAATCACTTCTAACATGTCCATCCGGATTAGCAAATCCTTTCATGAGAATCTCCGTTCCATAATACATCGATGGAATACCACGCATGGTCATTAGGAAAGCAATTCCCATTTTGAATTTTCGAATATCACCTCCCACAACCGAATAAAAACGACTTAAATCGTGATTGTCTAAAAAGGTCACATTTCGGTTCGCATTTTTATACAAGATGTCTTGTGCTAGCACATAATACACGCGGGCAAGTCCTTCTGTCCAACCAAATGGTTTGGTTAGCGCATCGTTCAAAGCAAAATACAATTGGAAATCGACGGCACCATCTAATCCCGAATTGAAATTCCCACGATCCCGAAATCCTTCAGTGAAAAACGCTTGAATGCCTACACCATGATCCCAGATTTCTCCAAATAAATTAAGCTTGGGATATTCTTTATGTAGCTCTTTAGAAAGCTGAGCCATATAAGCTTGATCAGAATATGCATAGGTATCTATCCGGAAATCATCCACACCTGCATATTCAATCCACCAGATATAGTTTTGTGTGAGGTATCTAGCTACATGTGGATTCCGTTGATTCAAATCGGGCATGTGTTGATCGAACCATCCGTCGTTGAATTTCTTGCGGTCGAAATTAGATGCATACGGATCGAGTAGAGTAGGAGCACGGTAGGATGTTTTCGTAAAGTTGTCCCATTGATTCACCCAATCTTTTGAAGGCATATTCTGAAACAACCAGTGATGAATTCCAATGTGGTTAGGAACGATATCCATCACCATTTTCATCCCGCGTGCATGAAGTTCCTGAACGAGCTTTACGTAAAGTGCATTATCCCCAAAGCGCGGGTCGATTTTGTAATGATCGGTAATCGCATAACCGTGGTAGGACGTTTTGACTTCGTTGTTTTCCTGAACGGGATTTATCCAAAGGGCTGTTAAACCCAGGTCTTGCAGATAATCAAGGTGATTGATAATTCCTTGTAAATCTCCACCGTGACGATAAAACATGGAATCACGAGTGAGCGCAGTTTCGTTCATTCCAGCTATTACATCATTTTTCGGATCACCATTCGCGAAACGATCGGGCATGATGAGGTAGATGAAATCGGATGAATTAACGCCCATTGCTTTCTTCTGAGAAGCATTGCGAGCAAGGAGTTCGTAATCGTAGTGTAATTTCTTTTTCCCTAACTGAATATCAATTGGAACGAAACCGGCTTGTGCTTCTTTTCCAATTTGTAGGGTGATGTAGATAAAATCTGGATTTTCGGCAGGAACAGCACTTATTAATGTTACCTGCGGATAGTTGAGCGATACTTTTCCAGCACCAATTCCAGGATGGTACACGAGTAATTCGAGTTCAGGATTCTGCATCCCAACCCACCAAAATGCTGGATCGACACGTGTAATGGTATTCTTATTAGTACCAGCCTGAACCAGCGTGCTTCCCCAACAAAGCAGTAGTAAAATGTAAACACGGATTTTCATAGCGTTAAAAATACACTAAAACCCCAATCCCTAATCTGCAATTAAGAATTCATAATCCGTAATTGACAATTCGTAATCCTCAATTCTAATTGACAATTCGTAATTGATAATTCGTAATTAAATCACCCGTGTATCTGTCCGATTTTCCCGTAACGACTAATCACTTCTGCTTCGTAATCGAGCCATTGTTGCCAGCGGACATCGATATCTACCACATTTGGGTTCGCGTATTTGCGGGCAAACTGAAGGAATAAAGTATAATGTCCTGCTTCACTCGCCATTAATTCGCGGTAAAAAGCAGCTAATTCCTCGTCATCAATATTATCACTTAACACACGAAAACGCTCACAGCTCCGAGCTTCAATCATGGCAGAGAAAAGTAAGCGGTCGACCAACAATTTATTTTGATCACCTTCTTTACTAATAAACTGCGCTAATTCATTTACATATGGATCTTTGCGTTCGCGACCGAGTTTCATTCCACGTTTCAGAATGATTTCGTGTACCCGTTGAAAATGCTCCATTTCTTCACGTACTAAAGCGCTCATCTCCGTTACCAATTCTGGATATTCCGGATATTTTACTATCAGCGAAATGCAGGTTGATGCAGCTTTTTGTTCGCAAAAGGCATGGTCGGTAAGTACTTCTTCAATGTCTTGTCCTGCTAGATATGCCCAGCGAGGATCGGTATCTTTTTTCAATCGGAGCATGGTGCAAATTTAGAAAAGCTTGAATCAAGAAGCAGAATAAATAAGCTTCGGTTGTATTTAAATGGGTGATGAAAA
>Ga0209097_10002274_pt1 | contig 15590 bp, 14 predicted proteins | sample AD_UKC052_MetaG_FD_184419 | JGI IMG/M metagenome (GOLD analysis project Ga0209097, IMG submission 184419) | Active sludge microbial communities of municipal wastewater-treating anaerobic digesters from USA - AD_UKC052_MetaG (SPAdes) (version 2) | ecosystem: Engineered > Bioreactor > Anaerobic >... | reverse complement strand
CCCGAATTTGTTACTAAAGTTATGCCAGAAGTATTTGCCTATTTACAGTCCAAATCTGAAGAAATAATATGCTTAACCCATTATGATTATACAAAGTTGTTAGATAGTAAGGGAACATAGAGATGCTTAGTCAAAAAAAGGATGTAATTCTTATTGTTGGTGGCGGGTCAGGAATAGGTAAAGCAATTGCACAACGGTTAATTGAATTAAAAGAAGATATTGTTATTGCTGATATTAATCTTAATAAATGGGACTCAAGTTCAATAAACAATGTATTATTCTATCAGTTGGATGTAACAGATGACGAATCTAAAAATTTTATGATAGAAAACCTTAGGACTGAGGACATTCATCTTAATGGGTTGGTTTATACTGTAGGTAAAGCTGTTACCCTACCTCTTTCAAGCATCAAAATTGAAGTTTACAAGGAACTATTAGAGTTAAATACAATTTCTTTTTTTAATTTGATATCAAAATTAGCAACCCAACAATTAATTTCAGAGCAGGGTGCATCTATAGTAGTAATTTCATCGGTAGTTGGACAATATGGCGCAAGAGGGAAGATTGCTTATGGACTTACGAAAGGAGCAATTGATAGTGGAATAAAATCTTTAGCATTGGAATTGGCATCCAAAAAAATCAGGATTAATGCCATTGCTCCCGGAACAGTTCAAACGAAAATGTTAGATAAATTAATTTCTTCAATCGGAGAAGAAGAAGTAAATAAGATGCTTTTGGACTATCCTCTCGGATTAGGTTACCCGCAAGATATTTCGGATTTAGCAGTTTTTCTACTTAGTAAACAGTCAAAATGGATTACCGGATCTATTATCACTAATGATGGTGGTTATTCAGCAAGATGATATCGTCCAAATTAATACATATATAGAAATCAATTAATTAAGGAGATACAATGATAAGTCAAATTATTAATTTAATAGCAGAATGCCTGGAAAAAGAGCCCGAAGAAATTAAAGCAACAGATGAATTCCGTGAATATGAGGAATGGGATTCCTTAGCATATTTATCAGTTATTGCTTCAATTGATGATAATTATGGATTAGTAATTCCCATTGAAGATTTTCGTTCCTGTAGAACTGTTCAAGCCTTGGCAGATTATGTAATGGCTCATAAGGGATAAATGGTATGTCTTATCTGAAATTTGAAAACATTGGTATAAAAGCTATTGCGGGTGTAGTTCCTAAAAGACAAATTGATAATAGAAACTATACTCATTTTATGAGTGAGAAAGATGTAAAAACTGTGATTGAGATGACAGGTATTGCGGAAAGAAGATTTGCAGATGAAAATACTTGCTCTTCTGATTTATGCATTGCTGCTGCTGAAAGTTTATTTTCAGAGACAAGAATTAATAAGAATGAAATTGATGTATTGATTTTTGTTTCTCAAACTCCTGATTATAGAACTCCACCCTCATCAATGATGATTGCTGATAAATTAGGGCTTGGTAAAGAAATTGGAGCTTTTGATATTAATCTTGGTTGTTCTGGTTTTATTTATGGATTACAGGTAGCTTTTTTATATGCGTCACAACCTGAAATCAGAAAAGTTCTTCTTTTAAATGGGGAAACCAAGTCCAAAGCATATTCTAATAAAGATAAGGCAACTTCATTACTTTTTGGAGATGCAGGAACTGCAACCTTGATTGAAAAAAGTGAACAAAAAAATCCAACAATTATGTCTATGCATTCTAATGGAGCAGGTTATAAATTTATTTTAATGCCTGCGGGTGGTTATAGATATCCCAGTTCCGAGGAATCCTTAAAGGAAAGAATTTATCCAGATGGTAGTATAAGAACAGATGAACAAGGTTCTATGGATGGTGAAGCAGTTTTCAATTTCTCCATTACGGATGTTCCGAAGGATATTAAATCAACTTTGGAAGCGGCAAGATTGGAATGGGATCAGATTGATTATTTTGTTCCTCATCAAGCCAATAGATTTATTACCAATCATATTGCTAAAAAATTTAAAATTCCACAGGAGAAAGTTCTTTATTCTTTGCAAAAATATGGAAATACAAGTTCTGTATCCATACCTTTAACTTTAGTTGATCATTTTGGCAATAAGAAAATTACAGAAAAATATCTTGTTCTTATGTGTGGTTTTGGGGTAGGACTCTCCTGGGGAACCGTTATAACAGACCTTAATAGTTGTAGAATGTGTGGGGTAAAGGAGTTATAATGTTGACAAATTATCTGGATTTAAGTAACAAAGTTTTTGTAATAACCGGTGCAGGTTCCGGTATGGGATATGCAACAGCTATTTTATGTAATGATTTTGGAGCTAAACTTATATTGCTTGATAAAGATAATGATGGACTATTGGAAACAGCGTCACATTTAAAAAATGGCTTATATCTCTGTTATGATATTGATCTTACAAATTATGAAGAAATAGAACCGGTTATTGCATCCGGGGTAAATGAACTGGGTTCCCTTAGTGGTTTTTGTCATTGTGCCGGTTTTGAATATACCCTCCCGATTAAATCTATGAGTATCCATCACTATCAGGAATTATTTGCCATAAATACAATTGCTGGTTTTGAGCTTGCACGCATTGTTTCTAAAAAGAAATATTTGAGCGAGCAGGGTGCATCTTTTGTTTTCATTGCTTCCATAATGGGAGTTGTAGGCAGACCTGGATTAACAGGATATTCTGCCAGTAAGGGTGCTTTAATTGCTGGTGCAAAATCTATGGCATTAGAACTGGCTTCAAAAAAAATAAGAGTCAATTGCATCTCTCCTGGAACCGTGATGACAGAACTAATAAAGAAAATGCTTGATAATCTTGAGCCAGAACAAAGAGAAAAACGACTAAGCGATTTTCCTTTAGGCATAGGAGAACCAAATGATGTAGCAAATTTGGTAGCTTTTTTATTTTCAGAAAGAAGTAGATGGATTACGGGAACAAATATTATTATTGATGGCGGATATACGGCTAAATAATTCTATGGTTGAAATTAGAGAACTTAACACGGGTGATTATGAAGAACTTGCATTATTTAATGCCAATTTTCCTGGTGATAGAAGAACTAAAGAGGACTGGTTAAAACGTTTTCAACATTGGTGGGAGGATAATCCTGCTTATGATGATAAATGGATAAGAGGTTTTTTACTTATAATTGATGGAAAAATTGTTGGCTGGGTAGGAAGTTTTCCTACCTTATTTAAAGCAGGGGAAAATATTGTTAAAGCATTTAATGGAACAAGTTGGAGAGTTCTTGAACCATTTCGTAAACATAGCATTGACCTTTGGACAAAAAATAGGGAAGTATCCAAGCATTTTATAAGTTTTAATACTACCCCTACAGAAGATGTAATCAAGATGATAACTCGTCTTGGCTATGTTAAATATCCTTGGGGTGGAGAGAAGGAAAGCTATTATTTATATAAGCCAAATAAATATATTCAGGCAATCCTTCCCCCAACTTTACATTGGTTATCCCCTTTAATAAGTGCTTTTCTAATATTATATCAAAAAGTTAAAATTAAATTAGTTAAAACTAATCTTAATATAAAGCCCCTGGACATCAAAATACCTGAGATAAATGAGTTATGGAACCGAACAAAATATAAGTTTGAATTTACCAATGTAAGAGATAACTTATCAATTCAATGGTATGCTGATAATAAAATATTGCTTGGTGTCTTTCAGGGAGAGAAACTAAATGCAATTGCTATATTAGATTTACGAAAGAATTTGAAATATGATAATTTTGATTTAACTCTCGTTGATTGTTGGATAGATTATGAAGTATCTATGAAATATATTATATCAGCTATAGTGAAATTTTGTATTAAGTACGCTCAGGAAAATGAGATTAGCAGGTTAACTTTTCCCCATTTTTCTCTGGAATATAGCGAAACTTATAAAAAAATTGGATTATTGAATAAAAAGTATGATCATCTAGGTTATATTCGCATACCTGATTTTTTGAAAATATCCCTTACTAATGAAAACTCCTACTTTACTTTACTTCAAGGCGATTATGGGGTCTAAATGTTTGATTTTATTCATATAATTAGCCCTGATCCCGAGATTTCCTTGGTTCATAATTCTATACACGAAAAGTATCTATTTGGTATTAACTGGAAATCAGAACAAGTACACGGTATTCATTTTAAAAGTGAATATTTCTACCATACGGATGTATTAGAAAAGGGAATAGAGAAATTTAATAGCATTTATGCGTTTTATATTGGTAATATATATACTAACCAATCTTATGAGTTATTAACAAATACATTAAGACATAAAATTAAAACACAAGAACTAATTGAAATGTATCTCCAATATGGGAAGGAATTAATCAAATATATTAAGGGTATTTTTGTTCTATTTATAGCTGATGACAAAAAGAAGCAATATTATGCTTATACTAGTAGGTCTGGACTTTATAAACTATATTATTGTATTGATGATAGCAGGTTACTGGTTTCTACTTCTACTAGTTCTATTCTTAATAATTTAGAAAAAGAACCGGATATGGATGAAATTGCTATTATCCAACATAGTATCTATGAATATCCATTAGGAGAGAGAACTCATTATAAAAATATTAAGATATTGGATAATTTTAGCTATATTGAGTATGACCTTTATAAAATAAATATAAATCATTATTGCGATTTAAATCTGCCTGAAACTACAAAGAATTTACTGCCTTGGAAAGAAACCTATAGATTATTACCAAAGGAATTTAACCAATCTATTGACTTAATTATTCCCGAAAATAAGTTTAATTGTGCTTTGACTGGTGGCTTTGATAGTAGAACTATACTTTCTTATCTATTAACAAAATCTAAACTTGAATATCAACTTTATTCTTGGGCTGCAGACGAAAGATGGCATGATGTAGATATTGCTAAGAAAATTGCCAATGAATTTCATTTAAAATATACTCCAATAATATTTGGCAAAGAAATGTTAAATAATTACTATTATTACTCAAGGCAACAAATATATTGGACCAATGGTTTGGGGTCAATTAATCGTGCTAATCAGATGTATTCTCATTTTATACTGGCAAAATATGCACGGGATTTAATTTCCGGTTACTTCGGTTCTGAACTTTTTCGTCCCCTGAGTAAAAATAATATTATGGTTTCTGATAATTTTTTAGATACTTATTTAAATACTAACAGAAAAATTACTATTGCAAAGCAAATTACTAAGATGAAAAGTAATTCACCTTTTAAGCCAGAATTCTTGAGAAATAATTGGGATGCTTTCATTGAAGAAACAAATACATATTTTAACCAAATGGACATATTGAAGGATAAGGGCAATTGCTTATTTGTATACTTTATAAAAACCGGTTTCTGGAAGTTTTTCGGTCAAGAATTTGATGCCCAGCGTATACATACTAAAATTAATACTCCCTATATTGATGATGATTTTGTTGACTTCCTACTCAAAACACCTATATGGAAAGTTCAGCAGTTCGCCAATAATATTTTACAAACCAATAAATTACGAGGTCAAGCTTTTTACATCCCTATCTTGAAAAATAACTCCATCCCTTTAATGAAAATTCCTACTAATAGAGGTTTCTCTCCGATTGATTTTGAATCTTTTTTCTATCCTATAAATGTAATTTTTAAGCACTTTATGCAAAAACGCAAAACAAAAAAGAAGAATATAATCGGTTTTAATAGTAAGGATTGGAACAGAATTGTCTATAATGCTGATAAGAAAACAATAGAAAATATAAGTGATATATTTAATCCATTAAATGATAATCAACTAACAGATGGATTTTGGTTTTCTCTTAAGAAACATATAATTACAAATTATAATTATCATTAATTTATACTTTACATCATAGGAATATAATTTTACTAAAGTGAAAATCCTTTTTGTTTTTAGCGGTAATTCTGCACAAAAGATATCCCCTTTTATAGAAGAGCAAATTAAATCCTTAGTGGATATGGGAATATATGTAGATAAATTTGCAATTATCGGTAAAGGTTTTGTTGGTTATTTGTCAAATTTGAAAAGGTTTTTCAATACTATTCATAATAATAAATACAATCTGATACATGCACATTATATATGGTCAATAATATTTGCATTATTTCAATTCAAAATTCCTGTAGTTGGTACTTTCCATGGCTCGGATCTGATGCAGAATGTTTCCTATTTTTTAGCTAAGAATTTTGTAATACCACGTTTAAACAAAGCCATTGTGGTTAATGAAAGAATGGCTATTAAATTACATTCATCTAAGGTTATTATTTTACCTTGTGGGGTAAATATAAATTTATTTATTCCAAATAATTCGGTAACTGCAAACCTTTCTCTTAATAAGAATAAAATAAATATTTTATTTTGTTCAAATTTTCAAAGGCCTGAAAAAAATTATAATTTAGCAAAACAAGCAATTGACTTATTACATCAGCAAATAGATATAAATTTAATAGAGTTAAAAGGATTTAACAGGAATGAAGTATCTTACCTGTTAAATCAAGTTAATTTACTTTTAATGACTTCTACTTGGGAAGGTTCGCCGCAAATTATTAAAGAAGCAATGGCTTGTAATTGTCCCATTGTATCAACAAATGTAGGTGATGTTAAATGTTTGTTGGATGGGCTAGAGGGATGCTTTATTACTACTAATGATCCTAATGATGTTGCTGATAAAATAAAGAAAGCCCTAAATTTTAGAGGTAAAACAAAGGGTAGAGAAAAACTTATTAGTTTAGGTTTGGATTCAGAACATATTGCTAAGAAGATAATTCAAGTTTATGAAGAAGTAATTTATAACACTTCAAAGGAAAAAGTTTATGGACGATAGGGCAAAGAGAGTATATGCTGAAACTATGTTATATTTATATAAATTTAAATTTTATAATTGCTTGTTACTTATCTGATTATCTAATAATCCTCTAACGACTCTCTAACACTTCTTTAATCTCGTTAGAGGATTGTTAAAGAAATGTAATAGGATTATAAAAGAATGCTACCGTTTAAATAATATGGCCTACGGTGGAAATATCGGAATAGTGGCAAAAAAAAGATGAAACAAGACAAAATGCAGAAAGAGGAAAAGAATTATAAAGGTTTATTGTCCTGAATCTAACATCATTTTCCATTATGGAATAATCTAAGTGAATTAAACATTATGTTTACGAAAGACCTTTATTATTGAGAGTATAGAATTTATGCAATGGAAACTGCTTGCAAACAAAGAAATATCAAGCGAGCAATGCTTGTCTTATGTGGATAAGCATCCTTATGGGACAATCTTTCATACTCCCTATATGTTTGAGGTTTATAGGGAAACCCCTAACTATGAGCCCTTTGCTTATTATGCAGTTGACGATAATATGCAAATAAAAGCAATGCTTTCTGGAGTCATTGAAACAGTAAAACCTGGTTTTTTATCCAGTTTGAGTAAAAGAGCCGTAATGATGCAAGCACCAATTTTTGATGAGATAGAAGCAATTGATTTCCTTCTATCTGAGTACTCAAAGATAATGAAACATAAAGTTGTTTATTCTGAGGTTAGAAACCATTATTCTGATGATAGAGCAAATGTTGTTATGTCCAATAATGGATTCAATTTTATTCCTCACTACAATATCATTGTTGATTGCAAGGATCCTGATAAGATATGGGCAAAAATCAGTGAAAGTAAAAGGCGACAAATAAAAAAAGCATTAAAGAATGGTGTTATTATAGAAGAGAATCCAAATATAAAGCAAATCAAAGAATTTTATAATATATTAAAGAATTTATATAATAATAAAGTGAAAAAACCATTAGTTCCTTTTGAATACTTTCAAGCTTTATATAAAATCTGTGTTCCAAAAAACAAAACCCGCTTCTTCTTAGTTGTTAAAGAATCAAGAGTTATCGGGGGAATTGTATGTCCAATAAGTGGCAATAAATGTATTCACGAAAACTATATAGCCGGTTTAGATGAGGAATATAAAGATTCTTATCCAAGTGTTATGGCTACATGGGCCTCAATTGATTATGCTTGTAAAAATGGAATAGAAAAATTTGATTTTATGGGAGCAGGAAGCCCTGATGAAGATTATGGCGTTAGAGATTTTAAAACTAAATTTGGAGGCAGTTTAGTTGAACCAGGGCGATTTATAGCAACGCATTCAATTCTTAAAAATTGGATTGCCATTAATGGTTTTAAATTATACCAAAAATTGAAATATATATGAGAATATTAATAGATATTGGCCACCCAGCTCATGTGCATTATTTCAAAAATTTATATTGGGAATTGATACAGCATAAGCACAAAGTATATATAACCTGTAAATCAATAAACAGTATAACAACATTATTAAAATATTATAAAATACCCTTCACTGAACTTGGCGATAAAGGAAACGGAATAAGAGAGAAAATATTTAAGCAAGTTAAGGATGTAAAAAAAATAGCTAATTTAATAAGAAAAAGAGATATTAAATTGGCTATAGGGGTTTCTGCTTTAGCTGTTCATTCATCAAAAATTACAAAATGTAAGTCAATTTTATTTGATGATGATGATCAAGCTGTTCAACCTCTTACTGCAAAATATGTTACGCCTTTTGCAGATTGTGTAATATCACCTGATGTATTAAAGTATGAAAGGTTAAAAAATACTATATATTATCCTGGGATGCATGAACTTGCTTATTTGCATCCTAAAAGATTTACTCCCAATCCTGAGGTCTTAGAAAAATATGGTTTATCTATAGATGATAAGTATTATATCTTAAGGTTTAATGCATTTCAAGCACATCACGATATTCATGAAGGAGGAATGAATTTAAACCAAAAGCGTCAATTGATAAGATTATTAGAGCAATATGGTAAAGTTTTTATTACTACTGAAAAGGAGATTGATCCAGAATTTGAAAAATATAGAATTCCTATTGCACCTTATGAAATGCATAATTTTCTCGCCTATTCTCAAATGTTGGTTTCTGATAGCCAAACAATGAGTTCAGAAGCAGCTGTATTGGGTATTCCGTCTTTTAGGTGTAATACTTTTGTAGGAAGGATATCGTATCTGGAAGAGGAAGAAAAAAGATATGAATTAACTTATGGTTATCTACCGAGGCAATTTGATTGGATGTTGGAAGCGATAGAAAGAGTTCTTCAAGATACAGAAGCAAAAGCTAAATTGCGAATAAAAAGAAATAGAATGTTAGAGGGTAAAATAGATGTTACAGCATTCTGGGTGTGGTTTGTAGAAAATTATCCTGCATCTGTTAAAGAGGTTAAGGCAAAGGATTTTGATTTTGGTAGATTTAAATAAAACCACTGAAGACACCGAAATCACCGAAACAAACAAAGAAATATGATTGAAAAAAAAGAAGTTATAAATTTGGGCTGAATATGAAAATAAGAGTTAAGGAATTTGACAAAGCATTATGAAATTGATTCATTTGATAGTGGGAGCACGACCTAATTTTATGAAAATGGCACCTCTCTATAGAGAATTATCGTTGTATAGTAATAGATATGAACCACAGATAATACATACAGGTCAGCACTATGATGAAAAAATGTCCAAACTCTTTTTTAATGATTTGGCTATGCCTGAGCCATCTGCCTATTTAAATGTAGGATCTGGAACACAGGGAAAACAGACAGCCAGAATAATAGAACGATATGAGGAATTGATATTGGCAGGCGATAAACCTGATTTAGTTATAGTTGCGGGAGATGTTAATTCTACAATTGCCTGTGCCTTAGTTGCCAAGAAATTATATATTCCTGTAGCTCATCTTGAAGCGGGTTTAAGAAGTTATGATGATAGAATGCCTGAAGAAATCAATAGAGTTCTAACAGATAGAATATCCGATATTTTATTAACAACTTCGCTGGATGCTAATAACAATCTGGAAAAAGAGGGCATAGAACCAGAGAAAATTTATTTTGTAGGAAATATTATGATTGATTCTCTGGTCGCACATCAAGAAAAAGCTGAAAATTCTAATATATTTCACCAATTAAATATGTTGCCTAATGAAAAATATGCTTTAGTAACATTACATAGACCATCTAATGTTGATGAGTATGAAGATTTAAAAATGTTGCTAACCTCTTTGGAAAAAATAGGGAGAATAACAAAAGTTATCTTTCCTATGCATCCCAGGACGAGGAAAAATATTTATGATCTTGGTTTATCATCTTTCTTAAATACCAATTCTGATGTTCTTTTTACTGAACCATTAGGATATTTAGATTTTCTAAAGTTGGAGATAAATGCAAAATTTATCCTAACAGATTCGGGAGGTATTCAAGAGGAATCAACTTATTTTGGGGTTCCTTGTTTAACTTTAAGAGAAAATACGGAAAGACCGATAACAATTACAGAAGGAACTAATCAGCTTGTTGATTTGAATGTGGAAAGTATTGTTAATAGTGCTAGGGAAATTATTGAAGGAAAAGTAAAGAAAGGGAAAATACCTAAATATTGGGATGGTAAAACAGCGGAGAGAATAGTGAGAGTATTAGATGAATGGTTTGAGAAAAGAAATAAAGCCACCGAGAGCACCGAAGACACCGAAAAAATTTAACCACTGAGAACATTGAGGACACTGAAAGCACTGATAATTAAGCCACCGAGAACACCGAATACACTGAAAAAATATGACCACTAAGGACACTGAGGGCACTGAGGACACAGAGAAAAAAATAAGATTATGATACAAGAAAAAAGTATGTTAAATGGTTTAAAATGGTTATTTTGGGGATGGTTGATTATAGTTGTTTTTTTAAATGTTGTGCCTTTGGGGAATGAATTAAATCAAGACCTAACTACTAAAAGATTTGTCTTTCGGCTGGATTATGTAGTGCATTCGTTAACATTTCTTGTTTTTGCCTGGATCTGGGTTTTAGGGAAAATAAAGAATGTTTGTTGGTTTGAAAGTTATGAAGTTTTGAAGTTTGGTGGGATTGTATTTGTTTCTGCTATGGTGATTGAATTGCTTCAGATTTTTGTGCCCTATAGGACATTTAATCCGATGGATATGATAGCGAATCTCTTTGGAGCAATATTGACTCTGCTGTTTATTTTTATTAGCCACCGAGAACACTGAAGACACTTAAAGTATTGAGATTTATGTAGAAGATAACATAGAAATGAGTAGTTGAAGATTTGCTATCTGCAAGTTAGAAGAAGGTTGGATTAGTTAAATATAAATGTTATAAGTAAATATATATTCAGTAGAATTAAAAATGTATATTAAACATTTTTTCCTTTAAGTATAAAAACTATAATTATGAATTGGTCTATATATGCAAGATAAAGCTTTATTATTTGTTAATGACAGGGATTTTTCTACTCCGAGTGCACCTCTTTTTAGATTACTGGCTATAGCAAGAGGACTTGTTGAAAATGGTGTATTTGTTTATTGGTTTACACTCGGTAGAGAACCAATAGATGAGATTACTAATGACCCATTTTATAAAAATATAAAATTCATTAAAATTGGTAAGCAAAACAAAGAAATAATGAGATCAAGAATTGTATTCTACCTGTATTTAAGAATTTTAGAATTAAGATTGCAACCCCATCTTAATAATATTGCTGAACATTTCAAAAATATTGTATGCTTTACAGTCGGCGATGACTTTTGGCATTTGTTTAATATCGTTACAGTATGTAAGAAAAAAGGTATTAGGGTATTTCACGAAAGAACTGAATATCCTTTATTAAATAAAAAATCATTGCGTCAGAAATTCAATGTTAAATTATATCTCAAGTATATCGTTCCGAGATTTGATCATATATTTGTGATTTCAAATGCACTAAAGCATTTCTTTGATGCTCATGTTAAGTTGTATAACAAGAAAATACCAGTATCAATTCTAAATATGATTGTAGAACCTGATAGATATAGTTGTAGCTATTCCAGTATTGATTCCAAATACAAAGATATAGTATATGTGGGTACTATGTATGGTGACAAAGATGGAGTATATTACCTGCTTGAAGCATTTTTAAAAATTTATCAGGATTATCCTGATTCTCGTCTGATACTTATTGGTGATAACACAAAAGTTTTACAAATGCAAAGAATAAACGATATATTGAGTAAGATACAATATTCCGATAGAATTATATTTACTGGTCAGTTGGATAGAAAAAGTGTTATAGAAAAGATTAATTCTGCTTATTGTTTAGTTTTAGCAAGACCTAATAACATTCAAGCGAAATATGGCTTTCCTACAAAACTCGGAGAATATCTATCAACAGGAAAACCAGTTATAGTAACTTCTGTGGGGGATATTCCTCTTTTCCTTAAAGATGGAGAAAATGCTTACATCTCAAAACCGGATGATGTAGTGGCATTTGCTAATAAACTTAATGACTGTTTGAGCGATCCTTTTAAGGCATCATATATTGGTAAGAAAGGAGAAAAACTTGTCTACAGGGAATTTAATTATTTGGAAGTTACTAAACATATTGTTTATTCTATGTAAGTAATAAAGAAAAGCTTTATTTATTTTAGAGTGGCGAATAAAGAATTAAGGATATATATGATTGATGAAAATTTTATTTCTCTCTCTTTTCTAGGGGATATCAGCTTAAATGATGATTATAATGTTTTATATAAAAGAGGAGAAAAACCGTTCAAACAAATTGGGAGTATCTTAAATAAAAGCGATTTAGTAGTAGGTAATTTAGAATGTTTAGCTGAAAGCAAGCAAGGTGAGAATCTACTAAAAAAACCGCGGTTAAAAACAAAGCTTGAAACATTAAATTATTTAAAAGATATTAATCTTGGTTTAGCTTGTTTGGCAAATAATCACTGTTATGATAATTTAGAAGAGGGTTTTAATAATACAGTTAGTTTCTTATCTGAAAATGGCATAAATTACATTGGTGCTTCCGTAAGCGGTAATGAAAATGAACCCTATATATATAAAAAAAATGGAATTAAAATAGCTATATTGAATTATGTAACTAAAGATACAAATCCCAATTTGCCAAAGGATGCAAAAGTTAATCCTAATTGGTTTTATTTAAAAAAAGTTGAAGAAGATATAGCCAAGCTAAAGAACAAAGTTAATTATGTAATCGTTTATCCTCATTGGGGTGGTAAAATGGAAGGTGCCAAACTTCCTGATAGAGAATTAATTCCAATTGCTCATAAAATAATCGATGCTGGTGCAGATCTAATAATTGGTCATCATTCTCATACACTCCATCCTTATGAGATTTATAAAGGCAAATATATTTTCTATAGTATAGGGAATTTCTGCTTTTCAGATATACAAATAAATGGGAAAATAATTGAATTTGACAAGAAAAGGAGTTCTCAGTCCATAATAGTTAATATTGAATGTAACAGCAGATATTTATATGTATATTATATTATAATTAACCAAAAGAGCCATTATCTTACAATTGATAATCACAAGCGATTATTGTATGATGATAGGATGAGAATATTTATTCCTCTACTTCACATAAATACTTTATGGTTTCTTTATCTATTCTATGAAAAGCAGTTATATCCTATAATACGTTATTTTTTTTCCAATAATAGAAATCCTTTTAGGCAATTAAAAACTTTGAATATTATCAGTATAAAGAAAAAGATTAAAACAATTATTTATCAATAATTGAGCTATAGTATGGATTTTTATTTTAGATATAATTGGGGACTTATCAATAACATAACCGTAGAATATTGTGGGGATTTGGCTACGTAAGAATGCTTTAATAACATTGTATATATTTAAAATAAGAAACTTTTAGATTATCTGAGTAAAGGTGTAAATGAGAAAACACTTCTTAAATTTGGTGATGTAATATCCCCAGATAATTTTAGGATTAGATCTGACCTTCAAGATTGTATGCATATTAAATTACGATTTCTACTTGTTTAAATTCAATCTGTATTGAAGCTGATTGGCTTAATTTACTTACTATAGATTATTATATCTATGTAACTATAACTCTTGTTTAATCGTCGTATAGTAAAATGGTTAGTTTAATAAATAATGATAAAAGTGACAGTTTATTTTATACAGAATTAGTTATATTATATACTCCTATGGGTTGTAGAACTTATTATGATTTTATTAAAAGATTATAATTTGGATCTGAGATTAATGTCTCTTCAGACGGATTCTCTAACCGTAATAATCAACGTTTTTTGATTTATTTTATCTAAACCAATAAATTTAAAAAACACTTCAATATACTTCAGTCCTATATATTGAGAAGGTAAAGAAGTATTTTCAAGATGATAATGTAATATTATTAACCGGAGGTTTCGATGTGAGGGCAAATGTAATTTGTGCTCATTTTTATAAATTTCATTTTACTACTTATTCTTATGGTAGATTGGGTAATTATGATGTTGATATACCTTTAATGATATTTTCTAACTTCCAGTAAATTATCATTTAATTGAACTTGATGATAACTTTTTCAAACTGATTATATACGGTGTGTTTGGGAATACTTATTAAATACTGCTATTTAATTTAAACCAGATATATATTTTAGTAATGGATCAACTATAGCAGCTTTTACTTCATTTATTATGCACAAACCCCATATTGCTTTGGAAGATACTTTCAATATGGAACAGGTAAAACTAAGTATGCTTTTTACGGATATAGTTCTTACTGGTGATTATCCTCATCCTTCTTTAGGCAAAAAGGAGATTAAATATCCTGGCTACCATGAACTTGCTTATTTACATCCCAATGTATTCACTCCAGATGAAAGTGTCTTAGACATTTTAAGAGTGAAACAAGGTGAAAAATATGCAATTGTGAGATTTGTTGCCTGGAAGGCATCCCATGATATAGGCCATAGTGATATATTCTATGAGAATAAAATAAAATTAGTTAATACCCTGTCAAAACACTTACGAGTATTTATTTCCTCGGAAGCTGAAATACCGGAAGAGTTGAAAAAGTTTCAGATTAATGTCCCTGCTGAACAAATGCATAATGCTTTGGCTTTTGCTCAACTTTTTGTTGGAGAAAGTGGAACAATGGCTTCTGAATGTGCATGTCTAGGTGTCCCATCTGTATATCTTGATAATAAGGGAAGAGGTTATACTGATGATTTAGAGAAGTTTTATGGATTAGTATTTAATTATAATGAAACAATTAAAGATCAATTAGCTGCAATAAAAAAAGCAGAAGAACTTGCTTTAAAACAAAATACGAAAGAGGAGTACTTACCTAAAAGAGAAAAATTTCTTGCTGATAAAATTGATGTATCTGCTTTTCTTATCTGGTTTGTTGAGAATTATCCTGAATTTGTGAAAGAAACCAGAGCAAAGGATTTTGATTTTGGAAGATTCAAATAAGGTAACCACTGAGAGCACTGAGGACACTGAATGCACTGAGAAAATAAAAGTTAGAGAAGATTGTGAAGATAAAGGGAAAGACGAAGGAGAAAAGAAAAATTAAAAGTTACTTATATACAATTAGTTTTAAGCTGAAATAAATAGATAATTCAATAGGGATAAAGGAAAAGTTATGTTTAAGGATAAAGTAATTATTATTACCGGTGGAACAGGTTCTTTCGGGAATGCTGTTTTGCAGAGATTTTTGAATACCGATGTGAAAGAGATTCG
>Ga0209097_10002261_pt1 | contig 15632 bp, 13 predicted proteins | sample AD_UKC052_MetaG_FD_184419 | JGI IMG/M metagenome (GOLD analysis project Ga0209097, IMG submission 184419) | Active sludge microbial communities of municipal wastewater-treating anaerobic digesters from USA - AD_UKC052_MetaG (SPAdes) (version 2) | ecosystem: Engineered > Bioreactor > Anaerobic >... | reverse complement strand
CAACCGTTGTAGGTTGTTTTCGTAGACGTTTAAAGAACTAAGGGGCGGCAAAAGTACGCACTTATTTATTACATGCAAGTACTTTGCAAGAATAATTTGCATGGATAGGATACTGTGCCTGATTATCAGTGATTTAAATTTCAGGGTTCATTCCTGCCACCGGAATTACCTTTCCATTGATTAATGGATAAGCCTGTATAGCGAAGGTTCCAATATAGTCGGCTATTTGTTCGGGGGTCGTATTTGTCACGAATCCAGGTAGTGATTCCTGCAACATTTGGGTGTCGACTGCACCTAAAGCGAGTGCATTGAACCGCATATTGGTAGTTTGATATTCATATGCTAGGCTTTCGGCCAGACTTGCGAGGGCAGATTTACCCGAACTATATACAGCTAAACCTGGAAAACGAACACTTCCTTGGAATCCACTCATGCTCCCTACATATATAATGTGTGAACCGGCAGGATGATTTAGCCAGGGCAGCAATTTTTGGGTTAGCAATAATGGAGCGGTGTAATTTACTTGGGTCATCTCCTGAATTTGATCGTTGGTCATCTCCTCGAATGGAGCATTAATTAACAAGCCGGCATTATGAATCAGATAACGGCGGTCGGAATTTTCTTCTTGGATGAGGGGCAGCAGTCGTGAAAATAGGTTATCGAGATGATTTAAATCGGCTTTGAGGGGAATCGTGTTTGCTAGATTGAGAAGTGCATCAGTTGATCGGGAGATTCCAATAACACGATATTGGTGTTTGCTAAACCAACGAGCTAATGCTAATCCTATTCCTTTTCCCGCTCCTGTGATTATAACTGTACCCTTCATTGATTGAGATTAATAGTCGTATACATATATATGTATACAGATTGAAAATGTACTAATGGTGATTTTAAATTGAATGTGTGAGTATTTCACTATTCAAACTTCGTCAATTTTAATGAACGGCAGGATTGAAACTTAAAGCAGGGGTAAGAATTAGTACATTCGTACGTTATTCGATTTATGAAACAGATACGTACTTTCATTCTACTTCTGACTTTTGCTTTGTCGGGAAGTATGCAAGCTCAAACTGAATATGGCGAAACATTTAAGAGTCGCTTATATGTTGGAGGGAACTTTGGGTTGCAATTTGGGTCACTAACAAGTATTGACCTTTCTCCCTTAGTTGGATATAACATAAACAGACATTTTTCGGCTGGTTTGGGTATGACGTATATGTTTTATTCATACCGATATGCCAATGAGAGTTACCGAAGCAGTTTTTATGGTGGCAGGATTTTCACCCGAGTTCGTCCTTTGCCGGATCAGTTGCCTGGATTATTCATTCATGGTGAATATGAATCAATAAATAATGAGCGGTATGTTCAGAAAGACCCTAATTCGCCTTATGTATTAGCTCGTGCCTGGACGCCAGCAGTATTGGCAGGAATTGGATTTAGGCAACAGGCAGGAACAAACTCGTTTTTTACTATCTCAATTCTATATAATATAATGGATGATGGAACTGCACAGAGCAGTGTTTATGGTGGACCGCTTATTTACCGGGTTGGATTTGTGTTCGGACTGTACTAATATTTTGTTCAAAGGACAAGAAACTATTAACTATAGCAGTTAGCGGTAAGGATTGAACGGATAGCCCGAAGCGGGTTGAATTGTGAAAGGGCCGGACTATGAGTGAAAGCCTGGACACCGCCCAAAAAGAACTAAATAAAAAAAGCAGCCCGAAATGCGAGCTGCTTTTTTTGTATACATATATATGTATTGAATTAGATGCTCAATTTCTTGGCGATATCGGCTGGGATAGATTTTTTGTGCACGAGGATACAGGTTGTTTTGTAACGCAAGTATGAAGCAGAGCAGTAAAAATATCCACCGCAATCGTTGTTATCGGGACCCCAAGAATTCTTAACGATGTAGTATTTAGTACCATTTTGATCTTTAGCCATACCGACAATGTGCATTCCATGGTCGTCTTGAGTGCTCAAGTTGTTGAAGCCTTCTTGACGCATTTCCTGCGTGATTGTTTTTTGAGCGACTGGTTTTTTGAATGCCGCTTCTTTCATTTCTTTCGTCACTTCAGACCAATCGGCATCGGGAACGATAGCTAAACCGCTACGATGGGAGAAACCTGGCTCACTCACATCCGAAGCCCAAGCAACAGTATATCCATTATTCAACGCATTGTCTACAATTTGCTCCATTTCGTCTAATTGAACATTGTACACCATGTTCCAAGCCCAGTTGTCAGGAACTTCGAGCACAAATGGTTTGTAGAAAGGATGATGAGTGAAGGAGCTAATTTCAACATAGTCATCGGCTTTGATACCTAATGACGCAGCATAATCTTTCGGATTAAGTTGCTTTCCTTCAACCGTAGCATTTGAAGGAAGTGATCCTAAGTATGCATCGAGTACACCATTCATGGCTTTTTGCCACCCTGGATTCATTTTTCCTTCTTTCAATTTGAGCATGGTGTTGAGCATACCAGTCATGACTTCTTCCATTTCACTGTGTTGATGCTCTTTTTGTCCGTATGCTAACCCTGAATAAGCAGCATCGGGCATGAGACCATATTCGCGAACAACATTAATTACATCGTGAAAAGCTCCACCTTGGCTGAAATTGGTTTTGCCCATCATGCGTACATATTTTTCGGCCTTCATTTCGTAGGCTTTGCGGGCGATGTACATTTCGGAAAGGTTGACTTTTCCTTTTCCCATGCGCTCGATTTCGGATTCGAGGAAAGAAAGAGAAGAGAAGCTCCAGCAAGTACCTGTGTTTCCTTGATCTTTTACTTCGGTATTTCCAATTTCCTTTAAGATGGTAAATTGATATTCGGAGTCTTTTTTATTGGTGCGAGTTTGTGCATTTGCAAGTGATGCGAATAAACAAGCAGAGAGAGTAAATCGAAAAATTAATTTTTTCATAGTTTGAAATGGTTTGACTTGGGCATTTTATACAAAAGAAAAGAAAGCAATGATGTAAACAAGCGTTTACGGGTTAAAATCATTTATTATTGAAGGCGGTCATGGTATGAGCGACTCCTACAGAAGCAAAACTTCTGATAAGATCGGCACATTTCTCCATGCGTTCGGTCATTTTAGCATTCTCTTCTTGATTCCAAGGAGCGAGTACATAATTAACTTGATGTCCTTTATTGAATTCACTACCAATTCCGAATCGTAGTCGGGCATAATCGCTGCGATTGGTTACAAGTTGAATATTTTTCAATCCGTTGTGACCGCCATCTGAGCCTTTCGCTCTCAGTCGAATAGTTCCAAAAGGTAGCGCTAGGTCATCGGTAATCACGAGTAGATTTTCGAACGGTATTTTTTCCTGTTGAAGCCAATACTGAACTGCTTTCCCGCTTAGGTTCATGTATGTATCAGGTTTCAGGAGAATCAGATTTCTTCCTTTATGTTTATAGGAAGTAATCCAACCATGTTTTGCTTTATCGAACGAGAGGCCTTCTTTTTTAGCCAAATTATCGAGCACGTTAAAACCGACATTATGCCGAGTGTTTTCGTATTCGGAGCCGGGATTTCCAAGTCCGACGATTAGGTATTTCATTTGACCAAGATACGTGGAACCAAAGAAAACTTGATTCAAGTATCTATAAAAGAGTAAATCTTAGGAATCAATGTCTGAATTTCGCGTGTAGAGTATTGAACTACAGATTAACTCCCAAACTTATAAACCATGTTCGGCCCATACCGGGTAAAATTCCCGGGCCAGGATATCCACCAGCTCTGCGAGTGAAGTATTGTTTATCTGTTAAGTTGTTGATTCCTCCACGAAGCGAGTAGTGTTTTAGGAAACGAAAACCCAAAGTAATATCGGACACGGTATATGCTGGGATTTTTCCATTGGTGGCAGAAGTATTTGATTTTTCGGTATTGAGTGCATCAGCAAATGCATCACCTACTGAGCTTAGCTGATAAGAAAAAGAAAATTGTTTAACTGAATAACTAAGCCCCAAACGGTGTATGTATTGAGGAGCATTTTCAACTCTTCGATTTACATAAGTTTTTAGAGGGTCATTTAGTTTTGATTCGTCATCCCATTTTGAATATCGTGCCTCAATGTATGAAAGCGTTGCATAAAGTGTTAGTACGCCGAGTTTGTCTCTTTTTTTGAAAAGGCTAAATGGATTTGCTTCAACAAATATTTCTACTCCTTTGCTGTATGATGCGCCAATATTTGTGCGGAATTGATTTCCGTTTAGCAGAATGTTTCCAATTCTATTGTCGTAATGGAGGTAGAAAACATTCGCGTCGTAACGAAATACTTCACCAATACTTCCTCGAAATCCTGCATCAGCATTATAACCGGTTGCGTTTTTTAATTTTTGGTCGATACTATCGGTAGTGGCTGAAGGAGTTAGTTCAGAGAAAGTGACCGGACGAAAATTCTGACTAAAATTCATATAAACAGAAGATTTCTTTCCCGTTTTATATTCTATCCCTAATCCAGAAAGGAATTGAGTTCTTTTTTGTTGAGTTGGTTCAATCCACCCCGATTCTTCCAACTTGATGTATCCTTCTGAAGTAGATGTAATTTGTTCGAGGCGAATACCGGGTGTTATTGTAAGTCGAGATGAAATTCGGAAAATATTCTCCAAGAATGCTGCTTGATTGCGTGTTTGGAAAAAAAGGGAACGCCCCCAAGTACCTTCTGTTAGATTAATATCGAAGTCATTACCAACTGATCCCTTTCCAAGTGCTCGTCTGTAGGTATTACTTCTATATATTCGGATGCCGGATGCAAGTGTATTTGATCTATTAAATATTTTCCAATTCGTGATTAAACGTAATTCTGCACCTAGAGTTGAATAGGCATCACGGTCGATTTGACGTGGATTATATGAATTTAGATTTGAGTTAATCGTATCAGGAGTTGCGATTGATCCAAGCACACCAACGCTATTTCGTTCTGCTTCGAGTGCAAAGACAGTCAATTTTATTCGAGAATTTTCATTGAATGAATATCCAGATTCCCATTGAAAAACATTCCATGGAGTACTCATCCAATTTCTCTTACGAAGCGATTGACGAGGATTTGCATAAAAAAGAGAATCTGTCAAACCACCTGGTTGCTGACTTTGATAATTCATCCGAGTGTATTGGATTTCAGAATATAATTTTTTGGATGGAGTCAATCGTAAGGAAGCGTATCCTGTTCCAATATCATACTGGCTATTTTCTCTCCATCCTTTTGCTGTTCTGTTATGGAAATAGCCGAAGAATGAGATTTTTTCCTTAGTTATTCCGAGTGAAGAGTAATGATTAACCAAGCCATAAGCACCTATGGTTTGTTGTGTTTCGAACGAAACAGGTTTGTCGAGAGGTGCTTTTTTAATTACATAATTGATAAGTCCTCCGAATTGAGGACCAAATTGAAGAGCTGCGGCTCCACGAATGATTTCGATTTTTTCGACAGCTTCGGTTGGTGGGGTAAAATAGGCTTCTGGATATCCAAAAACATCTGAACTTATATCTACTCCATTTTGACGAACATTAAATTCCCATGATCTGTTGGGACTTAATCCTCGAGTTGATATACTTGTTTGAATACCGGAACCATCATTTTCCCAGACATTCAAACCGGGAACTTTAGAAAAAATTTGACGGGCATTATTGATGGACAGATCGGCATTCGTGTTTTTCAACCAAATGACTTCATTTTTCTTCCCTGCAAGAACCTTCATATCCTCTACTTCATTCATTCGAGTCATTGAGTTTTTAATTTCATAAACTGAAATCTCAATTGATGGTAAAGTGAGCACTCGAACAGAATCTTTTGACTGTGCGCGAATGGAAGAAGAGAGAAAGGAGAAAGAAATGATTAGGAAAAAAGTGCGAATACAAAGCATGATGGTTGGGTAAATTCCGGGCAAAACTACTTATTAAGAATAATTCTAAATAAGAAACGAGCAATTTTGTTTATAGGAATTTATAATCATCAGAAAGTCAATTCAAAAAAATTAGTTTGAAAAGATGGGGCAAAAAAAAAGCTCGGACTTTCGTCCGAGCTTAGAAAAGGAAATTTGACTTGCTTATTTTTTAGCATCATCAGCTGCCTGACGAGAAGCACGAGTTGCGGTAACTGCAACAACATCTACATTTTGGGCATCTAGAAGTGTTAATCCTGGTACGCTAATTTCGCGCACTTTAACACCTTGACCAATTTCAAGTGGGGTAATGTCGATTGTGATGAAATCGGGAAGGTCTTTAAGTAAAGCACGAACTTTTACTTTACGAAGTTTAGTTACCAATTTACCACCGGCACGAACACCAGCAGAGTTTCCAGTTGTACGAACCGGAATTTGGATAATCATTGGTTTTGATTCACTAAGTTGAAGGAAATCGGCATGAAGAACTTTGTCGCTCAGGTTATGATATTGAATATCCTGAAGAACTGCTTTATACGATTTTCCATCGATTTCTAAATCTACTGTATGCACATCTGGTGTGAACAATAGTGGTTTGAAATCGGCTTCTTTCACTGAGAAGTGAGTTTGAGAATCGCCTCCGTAAAGTACGCAAGGTACAAGACCTTCTACGCGGAGAGCTTTTGCATCTTTTTTCCCTACGTTCGAACGAGACGAACCGCTCATAAAGACTGCTTTCATTGTTATATATATTGAATTGGTTACAAATTAGGATTAGCAGATGAAGCTTGAACTGATACTTTCGTAGTTATGCACCTTATGAATTACTTCGGCGAATAAATCTGCAACAGAAAGTACTTTTATTTTGGATGATTCTTGTTTAAGCGGGATGGTATTGGTAACGACAAGTTCGGTAATTCGAGAAGCTTCGATTCTTTCGTAAGCTTTCCCAGAAAGAACAGGATGAGTACAAAAAGCGCGAACCGAGTTAGCTCCGCGATCCATAATCATATCGGCAGCCATGGTAATAGTACCAGCTGTATCAATGATATCATCTACAAGAACTACATCACGACCTTCGACTTCACCGATAAGAGTCATTTTGTCGACTTTATTGGCCACCTTTCTTTCTTTATAGCAAATAGCCATACTAGAATTCAGGTATTTAGCATAGGCATTAGCACGTTTACTTCCACCCATATCAGGAGCACACATCGTAAGATTCGCTAGATTGAGGCTTTGGATGTACGGGATGAAGATGGAAGAAGAATACAAATGATCGACAGGAACATCGAAGAAGCCTTGAATTTGATCAGCATGTAAATCCATGGTAATGATACGAGTAGCGCCTGCAGCTTGAAGAAGATTGGCTACTAGTTTTGCCCCAATTGCCACACGAGGTTTGTCTTTTCTATCCTGACGTGCGAATCCCATGTATGGAATTACAGCAATAATTTGTTGTGCAGAAGCTCTTTTAGCTGCGTCGATCATGAGCAAGAGCTCAAAAAGATTTTCGGCAGGAGGAAAAGTACTTTGGATGATGAACATGTCACTACCGCGGATACTTTCATCGAAAGCTGTTTGAAATTCCCCATCACTAAAACGGGTAAATGTAACTTGACCGAGTTCGGTGCCATATACTTTAGCAATCTGTTCGGACAAGTAATTGGATGCTGTTCCGGAGAAAAGCTTCACAGAAAGATTGTTGGTATAATTGGTCGCATCCATAATTGCGCGCGAAATTAGGGAAAATCCCTGTAGTTGGCAAGATGTATTTACAAGGAGCAGGATTAGAAAATAAATCTGAAAAAAATACACTCAAGATACCGTAGTGAACAAAATCCGCTTATTTTTGCAGCCCTGAATAAATCAGAAGCCAAGAATGCCCAGATGGCGGAACTGGTAGACGCGTTGGTCTCAAACACCAATATCGCAAGATGTGCCGGTTCGATCCCGGCTCTGGGTACATGAAAGCAGCTTTTTAAGCTGCTTTTTTTATTTCAAGAAATTCCGATTCTGAAAATTAGATTAAAAAAAGGCAAACTGAAATTCAATTTGCCTTTCAATTATTTAATCAAGGTTATATTTCCTTGCACGATTCGATCTTCGCCTAATAGACTTCTAGCAGATATCCTCCATATGTATGTATCGAGAGGAGCTTCGCCTGGATCCCAGCCTACATTAGGTTTATCGGCAGTAAATAATTCTTGTCCCCAGCGATTGAATACTTTAAACTCAAATCCTTTTGGAGCACAACCCGAGCAAATAGGAACAAATACATCATTTAATCCATCTGCATTGGGAGTAAAACCAGTTGGAACGAATATTTGAAAATCATCCACAACTACTATTTCACCTTTCAATTTAACTTGACAACCTTGCTCGGTTGTAACTTGATAATTAACCAAATAAGTACCGGTATCAGGCATAGTGAGTTGAACAGAATCACCTGTAAAATCTCCTAAAACATCTACGGTCCACTCCTCATCTAATCCTCCGTTTGTAAAACTTAAAAGTTGAACATCGGGCTTAGATAGAGTCGTAACTTCAGGAGATATGACGAAATTCACGAGAGGTTTTTCGAGGATTTCAATAAAGTTAACTTCTGTAGCAATACCTGTACATCCAATTACATCCACGAGTTTTAGAGAAATGGTATAAAATCCATCGTTCACATATTCATGAGCAGGTTGAGAAGAAGTTGCTGTTTGACCATCACCAAAAGTCCAGGTATAACTAAAAGGACCAATACCAACAGTAGTTGCTCCAAAGTTAATTTCTGCAGGTAAGCATTCTCTTCTGATATCGGCTGATATAACAGGAACAGGAATAGGTCGAACGATAACGTTTTGACTTGCGGTAGGATTTGCAGGAGGGCAGGTTGCACCTATAGTGACGGTGTAATTTCCAGAAGCAAGAACTTCAATAGCTTGAGATGTAGCCCCATTACTCCATAAGTAACTTTCAGCTCCATTAGAAGCGGTAAGTGTTACAGTTGAACCTTCGCAAAACTCTGTAGGACCAGAAGCACTAATGCTAGGAACACTCGCTAATGGTGTAACATTAATTTGAACAGGAGCAGAACTTGGAGAAATACAACCATTGGGATCGGTATACGTAGCTGTATATTGTCCAGTTGTATTTACAGTAATGGAACTTGTAGTTAAACCATTATTCCAAGTTATACCGGAATTTTGATTTGCTTGAAGAGTTGCTGTGCTTCCTTGACAAAATGTTGTTGATCCAACTGCATTGACTATAGGAGCAACAGGAGTTTGGTTTACGATTACAATTGAATTTGCAGAAGGAGGAGAAACACATCCGTTTGCATCAATAATCCTAAGATTGAAAGTGCCTGATTGAGTAACTGTTACAGTGGAAGTTGTAGCTCCATTACTCCATAAATAGCTTGATCCATAGGATGAAGAAAGCACAATGTTATCTCCAGAACAAATGGTATTGGTTCCACCAGGAGTAATTACGGGAGCGGCAGGCTGATTGAATACTGTTACAGTAATAGGTGATGATGCATTTGACACGCAGCCATTAAAATCTGTAACTACAAGTGTATAATTTGTTGTAGATGCAGGAGTTGCAACAGGATTAGAAATTGTTGCATCAGACAAACCAGTTGCAGGAGACCATAAATAGGATGTTCCGCCAGAACCTAAAAGTTGCGCTCCATTACCCGAGCAGTTCGCGGCCCCATTTCCTGGATTAGCAATAGGCAAAGAGTTTACGTTTACAATAACTTGATCGCTTGCTACACAACCATCTGCAGATGTACCAGTAACTGTATATGTAGTTGTTGTTGTAGGACTCGCAATTGGGTTATCAATACTTGTTGAAGACAATCCTAATGCAGGACTCCAACTATAAGTTGCAGCTCCTGTAGCAAGAAGATTTGCTTGTCCGCCAGCACAATAAGTAGCATCTAAACCAGCTGAAACAGCCGGTAATGGATTAACTGTCACAGTAAAATTAGCAGTAGCTGCACAAGCTGAACTACTTGCAGGAGATGTTACTATATATGTTGTGGTTGAAGTTGGTGTTGCTACAACCGAACTGCCTGTAGAAGCTGATAATGATGCAGTTGGAGTCCAATTGTATGTTGATCCACCTGAAACTGAAATAGTAGAAGTACCGCCTGGGCATATTTCGTCGGCTGTACCTGAGATGTTTAATGTAGCAGCTGGCAGTGCATTGACAGTGATAGTGCCAGTTCCGTGGCAACCGATAGCATTTGTTCCTGTAACAGTAAAGGTGGTATTTCCAGCTATCGTTGCAGTTGCCGGATTTGCTGTTGCGTCAGTAAATGCAGTGGCAGGAGACCAGGAATAGGTGAGATTAGTACCACCAGTTGCTGTGAGAGTAAAAGGTGATCCTGCACAAACAGGATTCTGAGAGGCAGTAACATTTAAACTAAAAGGAGGAATTACTGTAATTGTAACTGGAACTCGAGGAGTTGTACAAGGGCCAAAAGTAGCTTGTACATAATAGGTAGTTGTTGTATTTAGAACAGGAGTTGTAAATGTTGGGCCCATAGCTATTTGAGTCGTGCTAGTAGGATTTAGGTACCAACGAATGATTCCTTGAGCAGTTGCAGTAACAGTAGTAGAAGTTCCTGCGCAGATTGTTTGACCAGAAACTTGAACATTTGAAGCCGTGTTAGAAACAACATTGACATTGTATTCTTCCACTTCACCTACAGCAAAGCCACCTTGTAGAGAACAAGGATTTGTTGGGACAGTAAAGTAGGTGCATCGAACTCGCATTCGAGTTGTTCCAACTAATGCTGTAGGTGGAACTTGTATTGTTCCATTATAAACATTAAAGCTATAACCACCCGAATTATAAACAAATTCACCTGCATCGGAATAATCTAAATCTTGATTCCAATCGATCCAAATTCCAAATCCTTGTGGAAATTCAGTAATTGGATCATCTCCACTTTGCATCGATACATTAAACGAACAGCCTTGAGTGGCTGTAACGGTCATGTTTGAGTAATAAATAAAATTATTGGGCTGCCCGTTACATGCGGTATTGTTATTAACGATGTTGGTTATCCCGTTACTTGTAGAAAAATTATTTATGTAATCGGCAGTTGCAATACCAGAATTTTGATAACATGGATAATCATATTGAGGTACGCAATATTGCCCAAAGCTATTTCCTATGATACCGAAAAGCATCACAAAAAGCAGTAAAGACAATTTAATCAAGTAGTTAGTACGCATCGATTTGCTAAGTTAGCATTTCTGAATAATAAACAACAGGTTAAATTGAGATTAATCGTCCGAACCTTCCATCTTTTTGATGATTTGATTTATTTCCTTTTCAGTTGAGCGGAGTTTTAGTTGACAAATTCCAATTAATTCGGAAGCGCGCTTAACTTTTTCAGCCAAAACATCTACCGTAACCGCCTCATTTTCTATTGCTAGAGCAATTTCCTTTAATTCCGAAAAAGCTTCTTCATAAGTCAAATTGGTCGCCATTATTTTTTTGTTTTTTAGTAATTGTTACATCGAGTTCAGAGCCGTTCAAATATACCTGAACAGAATCACCTTTTTTGATACTTGAAGCATCTGTTAAAATTCGTCCTTGATCTAAAACCAAAGCAAATCCGCGTTTTAGAGTAGTAGCCGGACTTAATAATTTGAAAACGGTTTTATAATGCCCCAAATAGTTTTCTTGTTTTTGGGTAAACCGAGTTAAACCGGCTTGCAATTCTTTGACATAGGTAGAAAGTTCATGTTGTACCTTTCCAACAATTAAAGCAGGTCGCGTACTCATTTGTCGAGATAGCAAATTCAGGTTTCGAGCATGAACATATACTAAACCTGTACTCTGAGAAATAACTTTCTGTCGAGTTGAATTTAGGGATTCAGAATGTTTTGATATCAATAATCCCGTTGACCTTTGAATCTGTTGGTTTGTGCGTGCAATTCGTTCCTTTTCACGTATTAATATTTGCTGAGAGCGGATGAGGATTTGATGTTGAAACTGCAAGATATTTTCCTCGAAATTCCTGTTGTGAGCTAAGATGAATTCAGCAGCTTTAGTTGGTGTTTTTAAAGCAGTATGAGCCATCAGATCACAAACCGAAACATCTTTCTGATGCCCTAAACCAGTAATGATTGGAATAGGGAAACGTGCAACTGCACGAGCAAGTGGATAAGCATCAAACATTAGAAAATCTGTTTGAGCACCACCGCCACGAACGATCACGACAATATCATATTTCTTTTCCGCTCGAAAAATTTCAATGAGGCGATCGACTAGTTGTTTCCCTTGCTCATCGCCTTGTACAAGCGTTTGGAATAGGCGGATTTCGAATTGGTAACCAAACGAATTCTCGGCTAATGTGTGTCGGAAATCTTGTAACCCAGCGCTATTTTCCGAAGAAATAACTGCAATGTTTTGAATGACAACGGGCAATGGTACTTCTTGATTTCTCGTATGGTAGCGGCCTTGAATTAATTTAACCGCATCAGGATTATCAGCTAGAAGTTTAGCTAAAGTTGCTTCGCGTTGTTGTTGCAATTGACCAATGGTGAAGCTTGCATCAATTTTATTCAGATTAACTTTTAGTCCGTGAACGGGATGATAGTTTACCGAAACATTTATTAATACTTGAATCCCATTTTTGAAGACTTGTCCGGTTAATTGCTCAAAACCTTCTATTTCATATGCGGCTTGAGAAAAAGCTACAGCTGAGACTTCCGCTTTAATTTGTCCTGAACCTTCCTCCTTTTCAATTAAATGAAAGTAGAATGTGTGCGTTCGAGCGTAATGATTGAGGTTGGAGATTTCTGCAATAATCCAAAATGTTTGTCCGGCAAAACGATCTTCCAACGTTTGACGAATCAAAGCTGTAAATTCAGAAAGACGAATTCCGGGTTGGGTTGTGGACATCATTTGGAATCGTGAAAATACATTAAGAGCGCAGTCGAAAGACGATTGTTGAAGAATTGTTGCTTCTACAGATTTGCGTTCTTTGTTTTATGAAGTTCAAAGAGAGTTGGTTTATTGTGACCTGGTGGCTGATGATAATCGCTTCTATCCTACCCTTTTTGATACTTGCCTGGTTCAATTGGCCAGCATCGGATGATTATTTCGATTGGATGATAGTGCAAAATCAAGGTTTGCTTGATACAATTAAATCCTATTACCTCAATTGGGGAGGAAGATATACCAGCTATGCTCTTGTCTTTTTGCTGAATCCCTTGCATTGGGGAGAAAATTCGTCCATGTGCTGGTTGACTTTCCTTCAATTGGGAGTGTTCCTGTATTTGTGTTTTGGAATTAGTCGAGTCTTAGTAAGTACGAATTCTAGTAGCACTTTACGAGGGCTTTCATTTGGTTTATTGACCATTTTTTGGTGGGCATATTTGCCTCGTCCTGCTGAGTTATTGTACTGGTTTACAGGCAGCATGACCTACTTACCGGGTTTGTTGGGAATTTATTATTGGTATCATTTGAATCATGTTGAACGTTTATTTGGATTAACAAAGCGTGTAATTTGGTTTGCATTGCCCTTTGTTATTGCGGGAACAAATGAGTTAAATGTAGTGTTGATGGGGTTAGTGCTTTGTTGGAGTATGTACGATTCAACTGAGGATCGAAAAAAGTTCGTTCTGCCAGCTATATTTTTCTTTCTAGGTTCATGCTTCGCACTTCTCTCTCCTGGTAATAGTGGACGCTCTGGCTTTTTTGAAACTGCATCAGGATTGCCCGTTCACGACCTTGGATTTACACTTAAACAAAGTTCAATTTTAGCATTCGATTCTATTTCGAATCTACTATTTAAAACTCCGGTTCTGTTGATTGGTGCTGTCTTAGGATTTATTCCATCGGAAACATTAAAAAAGAAACATCCAATTGGATTACTTGTAATTGCTAGCATATTGGTTCCAATTGTCTTGTATACACCATTTTGCTTTGGAACAGGGCAAGTTTCACCTCCTGATCGAGTAAACAATGTTGTGTTTCTGAGCGAATCGTTTTTGTTGCTGCTACTATGCCGAATTGTATTACTCAACCGACTTAAATTAAACAGATTGCTTATTGTAGCTCGAACTGTTGGGCTTTTCTGTTTGATTTTACCGGAAAATCGAGTTCAATCTGCATGGAGAGATGTATTGAAAGCTGAAGATTATCAAGCACAACAAACATCACGAAGAGTATTTATAGAAGAGTCTAAAGTGAAATACGATCCAATGATGTTCACTTTTACTGAAATTCAATCACCTCCTTATACCTTGTATTACGGTGATTTGAGTGAAAATCCTGAGGACCATTTTAACCTAGGTTTTGCTCGGTATCACAACATTAAAGCTGTACAGATAAAGTCGCACGAAACACCTCAACCTTAGCTTATTTAGATTCGGGTTTATAATACATGTTTAATGATTCGGGTTTACCGTCAGCTTTAACATCGAGTTTAGCTTCTTCATCACTTGCATTCAAAAACAGAAGAGCTGCTTTTGAGGGGGCTTTGGCTTTTATGTCTTTCCCGGGTTGAAGTTGAATGAGTTCCTTTTCTGTTCCGTCATCATCTCGTAGTGTGATCGTAACTGGAACAGAACCCACATTTTTAGCATAAGCTGAGAATGTTTTACTCTGTCCACCACCTAAAAAGAATTGTTCATGTGATTTAATTGTTAATTGAGATTTGAATTGAGGTTTTACGAAAGCAGAAATAAGAATAATCAATACAGTAAATGGAAGTATGTATTTCATATGATGGATTTATAACTAAACCCAATCATCCTTGAATAGTTCAAAATTTCTGAAATTCCACAGAAAAAAAGATATTAGTACGGTTAATTAAAACGTATGCAACAACTAGCTTATATTCAGCAAGCAGCGCCTTTTGCCCAACCAATTCTACACTATTTACATGAATTGGTTTTGAAGGCTTGTCCAGAAGCAGAAGTGAAAATTAAGTGGAATTTTCCTTGTTTTCTGTATAAAGGAAAAATGCTCTGTAGCATGGCGGCTTTTAAGCAGCATTGCAGTTTTGGATTTTGGTTGACGGAATTAATCCATGACCCGAAGGGATATTTATTACCCAATAATGACACAACATCGATGGGTAATTTAGGGAAGATAAAATCCATTTCAGATATTCCAGAAGAGTCGGTAATGCTGGAATTTATTTGTCAAGCAATGATTCTTATCGAGCAGGGCGCTAAGCAAAACCGCAAGAAAAATATGGAGCCCAAACCTTTGATTATCCCAGAGGAATTAGAGATAGAATTGGAAAATTCGGGTTTAGCAAAGAAGACTTTTTTATCCTTTAGCACCTCGCATAAACGTGAGTATGCCGACTGGATATCAGAAGCAAAAACAGCTGCCACTAGAGAGAAACGAGTGAATCAGACTATAAAATGGTTAGAGGAAGGAAAGAGTAGGAATTGGAAATATGAAAAATGCTAATTAATTACGGATTGACAATTAAGAATTACGAATCGGGATTTTCGAATGGATAATTCTACTTGATGTAGTAGGATAAATTAAAACAGGAGGATTCCTAATTTGACATTGAAGTATAATCCAATATTCATAGGAGTACTTGTTGCTTCTTTACCAGAACTGGCTTCTCTATCGCTAAAGGCAACTAGGTTTGCACCGTTTTTATGGGCTACAATAGAAGAAAAGATTATGTTACTTGGATTAAGTGATTGAGTAATATTTATTGTTGCTCCATAATTAATATCAAGTAGTATACGTGGA
>Ga0209097_10002260_pt1 | contig 15632 bp, 11 predicted proteins | sample AD_UKC052_MetaG_FD_184419 | JGI IMG/M metagenome (GOLD analysis project Ga0209097, IMG submission 184419) | Active sludge microbial communities of municipal wastewater-treating anaerobic digesters from USA - AD_UKC052_MetaG (SPAdes) (version 2) | ecosystem: Engineered > Bioreactor > Anaerobic >... | reverse complement strand
AAACAAATGCGAAACATGCCTGTGCTGCGGGTCTTCGTCTTCCCAGTCATCATACCATTCTACGAGGTTGCCCTTTTTCCCAATTTTCATGGGGTTCAGTTTGGCCATTTTCTCTTCCAGCAGCCTTGCGAAATCCGTATCTATGTTGAGCACTTTTGCAGCTTCAACCAGGTTGGTAAACAAATCCCAAATGATCTGCATATCCATGGCCGAGGCAATGGTAACCGTACCCTTGTAGCCCGCAGGATGGATGTACACATTTTCGGGCGAAGTGGAAGGCGCCGTAACCAGTACCCCATCTTTTTCCACCAGCCAGTCGAGGCAAAATTCGGCAGCGCCCTTCATAAGCGGGTAAGCGGTATCGCGCAAAAAAGTCTTGTCGCCGGTAAACCGGTAATGTTCAAATAAATGCTGACTCAGCCAGGGGCTGCCCATGGCCCAGTTCGCCCATTTGGGATCGCCGGCATTGGCCCCGGCAGGGTGCGTCATGGCCCATATATCGCTGTTGTGGTGAACGGCCCAACCCCTTGCCCGGTAGTAGTTCCAGGCGGTTGATTTACCATTTTCCGCGAGGTTACGTATCTGATGCAGTAATGGCTCGGTCATTTCGCTGAGATTGGTCATTTCGGCCGGCCAGTAGTTCATCTGCACATTAATGTTGGTAGTGTAATTACTTCGCCAGCTTGGCCTGATCTGCTGGTTCCAGATGCCCTGCAAATTGGCGGCAATACCACCGGGCCTTGAACATGAAATAAGCAGGTACCGGCCAAACTGAAAATAGGTTTCCTCCAGCCAGGGATCGGGGTTGCCTGCCTTGTAGGCCTTCAGTCTTTCATCCATGGGCAAATTGGGCGCAGCCTCATTAGTAAGCGAAAAACTTAGCCGGTTAAAATATTGCCCGTAATCCTTTTGATGGTTGGTAAGCAGCTGGAAGTAATTTTTTTTGAGCGCAGCAGCAAGGAAGGCTTTGCTTAGCGCCGCTTCATCTTTTCCATCCTTATCGGGGCATGCCCTAAAACCATTATAGCTTGTTGCGCCGGATACATACAAAACCACTTCGGTTGCATTTGAAATAATCAATGAGGTATCGGTTGATTGCGCCGTACCATCTTTCAATACCGGTTTGATTCGGTATTGAAAACGCATGCCGTTGCAGTTCAGGCTATCCGAATAAATTACCGGCTTCACATTCCTGCGGTCATCGCTCATTATGCGCGCCTTGCCACTTAGTACCAATTCATCTTTTTGATCAACCGAAAGTTTATATGCCAGTTCGTGTTTGGCGCCAAGGGTAAAATTTAAGGCACCTTGTTTACTTGCTTTTAATTGAATGATAATGACCTGATCGGGAGCCGATGAAAAAATGGTACGTGTATAAGTAACACCGCCTGCTGTAAAGCGTGTGGTGGCAGTGGCATTGCTGATGTTCAGATCGCGGTAATAATCGGTTGCCTCGCCTTCAAACTGCTGATCAATTAATATATCGCCAAGGGGTTGGTAAGCATCGCTGTCGGGCCCCTGCATTTTGCGCAGATTCCCTATTGCGCGTGCAACACTATCCCTGAAAAGATCTTCGCGTACCGATGAAAGGTATTGATAAGCCTCGGGGTTGGGATTGAGTGGCTTGGGGCCACCCGTCCAGAGTGTTTCCTCATTCAGTTGAATCAGTTCGTGTTGTGGGTTGCCAAAAATCATGGCCCCGAGTCTTCCGTTTCCAACGGGTAGCGCTTCATTCCAGTCTTTGGCGGGTTGCTTATACCAAAGCACATATTGTTTTTGCTGCGCAAAAACCATTGAAGGCATCATGAAGATGAAAAGCAAGGATAAATAATGACTATTCCGCATATACTTCAGCAAGTTGTTTGGTAATGTACTTAAAAGAAATTGGCATATCACGCTGAAGATTGCTGCTGTTGCCTTCAATGAATAAATAGCCCTTAAAATCTGCTCTCCGCAATGCCTGTAAATATGGTTTAAAATCATCGCCCATTATACCCGGAAATGACCGGTTTTGTTTCTCTGCAATTTCGCAATACACCAACACATCGGCTGCATCAACAATGCTTTGCGGCGATTCCCCTTCCCGCATCATGTGGAAAATATCCGCATTCAATTTAAAATTGGGGTGATTCACTGCCCTCACTATTTCTGTTGCTGTTTTTACTGTATTCACAAAATTAGTTTCGGTCGATTGAAGGTTTTCCAGCGCAATCATAACTTCGTACTTACCTGCTATAGCCGCCACCTTCCGGAAAAGTACGGCAAAATCGGCCTGTGCCTTAAGCTTATCATACCCATCAGGAATCCGTCTTGCACCGCCACTACCCAGAACAATTAATTTTATCCCTGCCTTTTTTGCCCTTGAAAACACCGTATCGGTAAATCCTAAAACGCGGTTCTCATTTACATCCGGTCCGGCAATTTTCAAACTGCCGGGAAAGAAAACATTGCACAAAAAAACTTTGCATTTAGCCTTTTTAATCTTTTGCAGATTTAATTGAAACTGTTCTTCGGATAAAGATGGCGATAACATTCGGCCTACCGATTCACCCAGCATTTTAAAGCCGGATGCATACACAAGACTATCCTGTTCCAATGGTGCTACGATGCCCAATTGAGGTATTTGTCTCTTTTTCGGCTTAAAGCCGGAAAATAAAACAAGTACCAATGATGTGAAAAATAGGACAATCCGAAAAGTCATTTGAGAAAGTTTTTATTATCGTGAAAAATCCAGAAGGTTACAGCAAGCTATTTAATTTTTATACGTTCTCTTCAACCATTCTTCCGGCACCGGTACAATACATATATTCATGCTACGGTTATCTGCCGAAAGCATAGCCGATTGAATCTGAATCTTCGTTCCATCCGGGCTCATAGTAGGGTGTGGATGATCGGCGGCAGTGGTTTTATGTCCGGTTGACAACAGCATCATTTCATTGGTATGGCGGTCAACCAGGTAAATATTTCGTGCAAAGTCATCTCCTACCGCCCAGCGGCCATCCGGGGAACCGCTTACATGCCAAAGCCCGCTGCCCGATTTGGTTTGACCCGCAATATACACTTCGCGGGTACGCAGGTTTACAATGGCAAGACCGGTGGGTTTTTCACGCGTTCCCGATGGGCCCCAGGCTGTTTCCTGCCCGGGATTGGCGCCCTCCACAGGCGTACCCGCTGCTGCAGTCTTTTGTACGCCAGGTATTTTGCGGTGACCCATAATGGCAATGGCCACTTCATCTTTTGAGATTACTGCTTCATGTGTAACCCATTCGTTTTCACTTTCTGGATACAAGGGCCTTAACCCGGTTCCATCGGCCATTACGGTCCAGGTGCGTTGCGGGCTTTTGCCGCCGGTTTCCCAGCAAAACACGATTTCGCCCGGCACCCATGGATTGGTTTGAATATGCCCCACCTGGAAGGGGACAGAGATTACATGTTTAATTTCGCCGGTTTTTACATGCATGGCCGCTATGCCCGAAGGCCCTTCGCCCATGTTGCGCGGGCCAAATGCCTTCTCCATTTTGGTGCCTTCCGGTAAATGTCTCGCCGCTTCTTCCTTACTTACCCTGAAAAACGCCCATTCTTCCCCACCATCAAGCGCCATATCGCCGCCTGCACCCATTGAAACAGGAGTGGTGCCGCATACCCGCTGATAGGCATCCGCTTTTTTCAATGTTCCGGCTTTGCTGTCGGCAAAAAGTTTGGCAAGGTCCACTTCCACAATCTCAACCGGGCTTGCAGGTTGTCTTCGGCGGGTAGTATCGCCGGGCGCTCTTTGGGCAGTATCCCGGTTGGCATTCCGCATAAAATACAACTTCATGCTATTGCGGGCAATATTCAGCATGCCCGTATAGCCACCCTCCGTTACCTGCACCATTTCGCCCGTTTGCTCATGTACGGCGATGGCTTCCCCTTTTACCCGGTTGCTGCGAAAGATGAGCCATTGCCCGTCCGAAGTCCACTGATTATGCGTTTGATAGATCTTTGAATCGCCGCTTTGTGTACTCGTTAAAAAAGTGAGCATGGTTCCGGTTACCGGATCCTTCACCACTTTCTTCTCTGAGGGAAAACGCCTGCCGATCTGCGCATCTAATGATGTTGAAAGCAGCGCTGTGGCAAGGAAAAGTGTACAAAAAAAGTATCGTCTCATTTATTGCAGTTTTTTTGGCCGGGAAGTCGGGAAGAACGGGAAGAAGGCGGTAAGTCTCCTTCCCGATCCCTTACCGCACTTGCCGTCTTACCGGCAATATTTACCCTTTAGGGTTTTAATCAATCAGCTTTCTTTACCTCAACAGCATACACATTCGTTTCCCCTTCAAAGTTTGCCCTGAAGATGATCCATTTTTCATCGGGGCTAAAATGCACATTTGGCTCTAGTGAATACTTGTGGTTTTTCATATTTACCAGCTTCTCTGAAACAAACCGGTTGCCCTGCGGTGTAAACAAATAAATCCATTGGCCGTCAGGGGCCCTTGCCACCTGCCCGGGATCGCCGCCATCGCCACAAAACAACCTGTTATCTTTTGTACTGTTGAAATGTATACTCCACTCATTTCGTTCCAACTGATACTTTGTCTTTTCTCCTGTTTTTACATGATGCCCTTCTATAAAAAAGGTTACGCTCCGCGGCTGCTGCAAATCGTACCAGATAATGCTGCCATCGGCGCTGCTCCATTCATGCCCTGCAATTTCCATATCCATAATGCGCTTATGAATTTGTGTGATCTGTTTGGTTTTTACATCAATGGACCATATCCTGTTTACTTTATGCCAGGGGCCTTCGTGGCAAAATAGCAGCAGGTTGGGATCGACAGCGGAAAACTGTACATGGTTGAGCCAGGCACTATCGGTATGAATTTTGTTGAGGGCTTTGTTCTTAATGTCAATAGTAAACAAAGTGCGTGGCAGTTTTGCTTCGTAAATAATGTTGAAATAGCTTGACTTGTTGGGATACCTGGTAAACAAGTCCTTTTCTTCATCGCTTGCTTTGGCGCCGGCGAGTAAAGTACCATCCGCATTTACACAGGTTATGCTTGCCTTAAAGTCATCAGGAAAAACATAAACAAGCGACTCCTTTTTCGAATCCATGTTTACGGAAAAAATACTGTCTTTTACCTGGAAGAAAACTTCCCTCGTTTTTGCCGAAACAATTTCGCCATTCATGGGCGTTGCATGATTGGAAAGTTGTTCCACCTTCAGGGTGCTTAGATCAACCGTGTAAAGCTGCTTATTCCTCGTGCTGATGTTGGAGCTTTCCTGCTTGGCAGCTTTTTCTGCTTCCTTTTGAGGTGAGGTATTGTAAAACACCATTTTATTGCCCACAAAAGGATTGTTGTGAAAATAAAAACTGAAGTTACTCCCCGCTACCCTTGTTAGTTTGATTACCCTGTGTCGGGTATCCTGATCAATCCATTCATCGGGCATAGGTTTACCACCTGTTTCCATTACGGGTTGTGCGGAAACGGAGAGGAAGCTTCCTGCTGAAACAACAAGTACAGCAAGACGCCACAGGAAAACCGGGAGATTATTCATAATACAAGTATTCTTTAGTAAAGAGATTATTAAATACCACCAGGATTACCTCAGCCATTTCCATCATCCGGTCCTATCACCCTTATTATTGAAACTGAATGGCGCTGTCGTTCAATTTAAAGGTATGATTCTTCACCATCAGCATTACATCAGCCGCGGCAAGCAATACTGGTCCATATCCATGTGCGGCATACGGATTGATGGGCCGGTGGTAGTAAAAAGCAGGTTCAAAACCCATCCCGGTACCTACGCAGGTTCCTTCCACCTGTCCTTTGGCATTTATTTTGGTGGTTACTGCATTCCAGGCAAGAATAGCTGCTGGTCCATAGGCTTTTGCATCGAGCCAGCCCTTGTTTACCCCATGCGAAAAACAATAGGCATAAATAGCAGTAGCCGATGTTTCAAGGTATGAGTCGGTACGATCGAGCAACTGATGCCAGAAACCGCTGCCTGATTGATAAGAGGCTAATCCCTTTGCATGCGCCTTAAACTGATCGAGCACTTTCTGGTAACCGGGATGTGAAGTGGGCAGCACATCAAGCAAATCGCTCATGGCCAGAATAGCCCAGCCATTGGCGCGGCCCCAGTGAAACTGCGGATGCGGATCCATATCCTGCACCCAACCGTGCATGTAAAGCCCCTTTTGCGCATTAAACATCCGCTCGCTGAATTTGAGCACCTGGAAAACAGCGTCATCAAAATATTTTACATCGCCTGAATATTTACCCATTTGCGCAAGCGCGGGTACACTCATGTACAGATCATCGAGCCAGATGGTATTGGGTAAAGGACGGTTGCGGGCAAGGGTACGGTCAGTAAGGCGAAACTCCTTATTGCTGATATAATCCATATACCGGTTAATTAAAGGCTGCAATTCGACCGACTGTTTGCCATTGGTGGATTTTATCATGGCCGCGCAAACAGCGCCGGCATCATCGAGCGCATGCGGCGATAATACCTGCCGGAAAGGATTGTTGTAGGTTGGAAATGCGTCCTTTACCGACTGAAAATAATCTGCATTTTTTGCCAGGAACCCCACGCGGGCAGTGGTATAATTGGTGTATTTGCTGATACCGCTTACCTCCCCAAGCCGCAGCATGGCTGAATAAGTTACACCCCATTCGTAACTCGTAAGCCTGAAGTCGCCGGTTTTCACCGTTGCATTTGTATCGGGCTTTGAAAAATTAGTAAATGCCGCACCGGTTTTTTTGTTGATGATGGCGTTGGGCGTGGTGGCGTCGAGGTAATTAAAAATACGATCCACCACTTTTAAAATGCCCGCCTGACTTGGTGTTTCATATGGCACGGGATAATCCGGCTTCAGTAAATGCAAGGGGGAGGTAACATCACTACCTGGTTTGGCATATTGCCCCATAACAACAGATGCAAACAACAGTAAAGAAACTGACACTAAGAATGAAATCTTCTTCATACAAGCAATGAATTAACGTGAAGGTATTTGCGGCAAAAACGCATCGTTATCAGGGCAAAGTAAAACAAAAACCCCGCCAATCATCCTGATGCATCCTGATTTATCAAAACGGAATTTATTGGGTCAGAAAAACCGTCATGGTTTTTGGCCCATGCGCGCCCAATACAAGCGATTGCTCAATATCCGCCGTTTTGGAAGGCCCTGCAATAAACAGGCCGAACCCATACTGCTGCCCGCTGATTTTTTGATAAGCCTCGTGCATATACGGCACAAGATCGTTGCGGGAAAGCACCACGGCAAGATGCTGACAAATAAAGGGAAATGCCCTCACCTTGTATTCTGCTTCGGTTACCCAAACGGAACCATTTTCGCTTACGCCAAACTGCGCTTTCATCAGGGCAATGTCCACGTTTTCCAGCACATGCGGATCTTCTGTACCGGGAGGAAACAGGGGTTTAAAAGGCAATTCATCTATTACACTTACAATATCGGCTTCTTCCCCATACACCTGTAAAATCAGGGCTTTCAGGTCATCGGTTTCATCAACTAAAATTACCCTGCCGCCAATGGCAGTCAGTACTTCGGCGAATTTTTCGGTTGTCCCGAATTTTAAGGCATAATCCGGTTGGGTAATATCGGGAAGCGTTTCAACCGTTGGTTGATTTTGCTTTACTGCCTGTAATATTGCGCTTCTGCTACTCATACTTTTTTCCTGTTTTTTGCATACCATTCACCAAACGATTGCTTGGGCGGCGCAGGCAGTTCGCGTGCCTTGTTCCAGGGAATACTTTTGTTATTCATGAGGGAAGGAAACAGGCGCATCATTTTGCGTGCCACCGAGCCGCCAAGCCGATACATCCATGGTCTTGCCAAAACAGCGGCAACTATTTTCATGGCAAAGGTTTTAGCCTTTGGTGCATGACCGTTTTTGGTAATTTCCTGCCGCCATTTATACAACTGATCGTGGATATCAATTTTTACCGGGCATACATTGCTGCATGAACCGCAAAGGGTTGAAGCAAAAGGCAGATCGGCGTGCTTTTCCATATCGAGGTTGGGCGCCAAAATAGACCCGATTGGACCACTGATAGCGTACTTGTAACTATGCCCGCCACTGCGCCGGTACACGGGGCAGGTGTTCATACAGGCACCACAACGGATGCATTTAAGCGAATTCCTGAAATCGGGCCGGCCCAATTGCCTGCTGCGGCCATTATCTACCAGCACAATATGCATTTCCTGCCCCGGTGCGGGCTTTTTAAAATGACTGTTGTAGGTGGTGGTGGGCTGACCGGTAGCGCTTCTTGCCAAAAGCCTGAGAAAAATACCAAGATGCTCCTGTTTCGGGATAATTTTTTCAATACCCATACAGGCAATATGGATGTCGGAAAGGTGCGTACCCATATCGGCATTACCCTCGTTGGTGCAAACCACAAATTCGCCGGTTTCGGCCACCGCAAAGTTTACGCCGGTAATTGCAACGCGGCGGGTAAGAAACTTTTCCCGCAAATGAATACGCGCCGCCCCGGTAAGAAACTGCGGGTCGGCATTGCCTTCGGGTGTACCTAAAAACTTATGAAACAATTCCCCGATTTCTTCCTTTTTCCAGTGAATGCAGGGCAGTACAATATGGCTTGGTACTTCGCCCGCAAGTTGTACAATCCGTTCCCCAAGATCCGTATCCACCACATCCACCTGTTTTTCGTGCAGGTATTCGTTCAGCCCGCACTCTTCGGTGAGCATGCTTTTGCTCTTTACAATTTTGGTAACGCCGTGCTCCTGCAATATGCCGTAAACAATGCGGTTATGCTCCGCCGCATCGGCCGCCCAATGTACTTTTATACCGTTTGCAAGGGCGTTTGCTTCAAACAATTCCAGTAAATCGTGCAGGTTGCCCAGCACATAATCCTTAATGCCCGAAGCGGTTTGCCGCAACCACTCCCACTCCGGCATTTGGTGTGCAGCTTTGTCTCTTTTCTGCCTTATCCACCACAGGGTTTCATCATGCCAGCTTACCCTTGCCTCATCCTTATTGAAGCCCTCCGATAGTTCAGCATGACTTTTGGTGACGGTTTGCATAATTTTATTTGCTTTTATAAGACACGGCAACCACAGACTGCACGGTTATATTCCGTGTTTTCCGTGTATTCCGTGTCAATTTTACCTGCTGTTTAAAATTTCAGCAATATGCATTACTTTCATCGGGCTTTTTTGCCGCCGCATAATGCCTTCCATGTGCATCAGGCAACTTACATCCACACCGGTAATTATTTCTATGCCTTTGTTTTGGTGATCTGCCACCCGGTCCTTACCCATTTTGGCTGAAACCGCCTCTTCAAATACGCAAAATGTACCACCGAACCCGCAACATTCATCCACCCTTTCGGGCTTTATCAGTTCAATATCTTTAACCATGCCCAACAGCTTTTCAGGCTTGGAAAAAGGAGGGGCTACGAGTTCGCTCATTTGCGAAAGATGCAAACCCCGTTGACCGTGGCAACTTTGGTGTAAACCTACTTTATGCGGAAACCTTGCCTCAAGCGTCTCAACCTTCAAAATGTCTGTCAGAAATTCGGTGAACTCAAACACTTTTCCCCGGATATCCTTTGAAGCTTCTTCGTCTTCTCCATGCAGGTGATGCTTGATGTGCAGGATACAACTGCCCGATGGACCAACTATATAATCGTAACCGGAAAAGTTTTTTACAATCAGATTATCGCAACCCCCGTCGAGATGCTGATAGCCGGAGTTGGCCATAGGTTGGCCACAGCAGGTTTGGTTGGGAGGAAAATGTACGTCACACCCAAGACGTTCCAGCACTTCGAGGGTGGCAATGCCTACCTGCGGGTAAAACTGATCAATGTAACAGGGTATAAAAAGTGCAATTTTCATGGTAGGCGGTTAAATTAAAGGACTGCGCCCGGTGCATACCTTTTTGTTGTAACAAGGTCGGGTGGAATAGGTTGGCTATTCCAATGTTGGTGAATGGCCATAGCAGCGCCAAGGGCTGTTGCCTGCGGTACCGAAGATGCAAACACTTCATACCCGGGTAATGCATCTGCCAGCATCTGCATAAAAAGCGGGTTATTGCCAAATCCTCCATCTACAAACAGTTTTTTTACAGGCGTATTTTCCAAAACCAGGGTTGATGAAACAACCTGTGCTTTTACAAGGTCGAAAATCAGTTGGTGGTAAGCTTCATCGTAGGTATTATAATCCGCCAATGATCTGCTGCCGAACTTATGGAGAAGCGCAGGAATATTTGTTTCCCGTTCCTCGTTCCTGCTTTTTTGTAAAAGCTCGTTATAATAACCCTCGTTGAAGCTTATGTGCCGGTAATGCAACTCAGCGGTTTGAAAATGCGCGGCAAGCCTCTTAGTCTGCACTTCATGTTCATTGCCCGCAAACAAGCGGGATGCCTTGACTGCGTTGCCTGTATAGCTGAGGTAGCAAAGACAATCCTGTTTCAGCTCAGCGGAAGTGAGCGGTTGTTCATTAAAAGGATTCAAGGTAATGCACCATGTACCGGTAGAAATCAGGGCAAAAGGCTCCTGAAAAGTACTGAGGTAGGGGATAAGTGCCGACGAACTGTCGTGCAGGCCTGTGCCAACCTTGAGTGTATAACCCATGAAATCTGCACTGACCACCTTATCGGCGGGATACAGGTGCGGTAAAACCCCCATCAGCCTTTCAGCATGCACCCAATCGTGGTACTCGTTTTTTTCAAAATCCCACAAATGCGTATGGCAGCCTACGCTTGTAAGGTCGCTGCAGGCAAAATTGCCGATTACATAACTCATATATTGCGGCAAATGCAAAGCATAGCGAAGCTTTTTAAAAACTTCGGGCTGTTCGTATTTGAGCCGGTACAATTGCAATCCGGAATTAAGGCTGCCCAACACCGGCGAGGCAGTTTCAAGCGACAACTTTTCCTCGCCGCCATAATCGCAGTAAAATTTGGATTTTAAGGCTTCAGGGTAAGCTTTCAGGTAATTGTACAAAGGCGTCAATACCTTGCCGTAAGCATCAATATAAACAAAACTTGCGCCATAGGTGGCAAAGTTTACGGCCTTTATTTCATAACTGTCTTCCTTCAGTAATTCACCCAGGGTTTCAGTGGCCGAATGACGGATGCTTTCAATATTATCACAGGGGTCGCCTTCTTCATCGGTAATTTCGGTAAACTTAGCTGTTCTTTCAAACACAATCCGGTATTGCTCATCCAAAAGGAATAGCTTCTTGTTGGTTTTGCCAATATCAAAAATGGCGATTACGGTAGTTTTATTTGTCATCTCTCAGGCCTTCAATGAAAGGCTTTAAAGGTACTAATTTGATAGATAAAAACATGGATTACAACCCCGTAGCCACCGTTAGTTTCCCTCTTTCGCCCACCAACTGATCCCTCACTTTCAGCTGCCTGAACAATTGTACCGGATTTAGTGCGCCGCCCGCCCTTAGCCTTGCTTCGGCCACAAGCGGGCGCACATCTGTACGGTAGGCATCCTGTAAAATTTCCTGTGCAAGGGCCACATCATTATCCATTTGTGCGGCTTCAAGCGCATGCGGCTCTACGAGCAAGGCCTGCGCGTAGGCCATCTGTATGGCTTCCACACTTTGCAGCAGGTCTTCCAGCGGATCTTTTACGTTGTGACTTGCATCAATCATCCAGCCAAGGTCCGTAGCATGATTCATGCCCTTATTGTCCATTCCTTCTACCAATTCCTTAAAAATAAGGAACAACTGATAGGGGTTTATGCTTCCTACAGTGAGGTCATCATCGCCGTATTTTGAATCGTTGAAATGGAAACCGGCAAGTTTGCCTTCCATCAGCAACAGGGCAACTATCTGCTCGATGTTGGCATTGGGTAAATGATGCCCAAGGTCCACAAGCGTGTAAGCTTTTGGCCCGAGTTTATTGGCGTACAAAAGGCTTTGGCCCCAATCGCCCACGCTCATGCTGTAAAAATTGGGCTCAAACGCCTTGTATTCCACAAACATTTTCCAGTCATCGGGCAGTGCCGCATATACTTCCTGCAGGCTCTCCAATGTGTTTTGAAAAGCCTTGCGAAAATTGAGCTGACCCGGAAAACTTGAACCATCAGAAAGCCAAACGGTAAGGGAGGTGGAGCCAAGAGCAACGCCTTGTTTGATCACTTCAATATTGTGATCAACCGCCAGTTTGCGCACTGCCTTATCGGTATGCTGCATAGAGCCAAACTTATAGCTCACCGGCTGCCCCGGCTGATCCTGAAATGTATTCGAGTTTACTGCGTCAAATTTAAGTCCATGGCTTGCGGCGAGTGCTTTTATGGCAGTTGGATTCTCCGGAATATCCCAGGGAATATGCAGTGAAATGGCGCCGCTGCTTTGGTTAAGTTTGTGCAGCAGGCCTACATCTTCTATTTTTTCTTCGAGGCTGCGGGGCTCGCCGCCACCGGGGAAACGGCCAAATCGTGTACCACCCGTACCAAGCGCCCAACTTGGAATGGCTACCTGAAAATCTACCAGTTTTTGTAAAATGTCCTCTGCATTGGGTATGGAGGCAGTCAGTGCACCAAGTTTTAACTGATGCGCGGCTGCAAGTCCGCTGTTATGCGCTTCAATCCGGGAATTTTCAATGATCATAATTTCATTTTTAATTTTAAGCAATGTCTTCCTGACGAAGGAAGGAGACGTTGCGCAATACCTCATTTGACATGCATAGGTTTATGGCATGTAAAATACTGATTTCAAGGGAATGCTTACGGGCGAGTTATCGGGATTGCTTTCCATGATATCGCCCATATAAGCCCACCATTTTTGCATCACCGGATGTGCCGGCAATTGATCGAGGGCTACGGGATCGTCAATGGTAAGCACGCCAAAAAGCGCGCCATTGTTTTCGTTCAGGTAAATACTGTAATCGCTGATGCCGGTTTGCTTCAGCAGTTGGTGAAGCTCGGGCCACAATTCATCATGACGCTTTTTGTATTCGGCTTCGCAGCCTTTAAACAGTTGCATGTTGAATGCTACCTGTGCCATAATCTTTGGTTTTAAACAAAACAGCAGCCGGTAACCCAAAGGATACCAGCCCTGTTTTTGCTTGCTTATGAAATGCCCACGACCGCTCATAACCACCATACACAATGTAATTATCCCGTGGGCATTCCTTGTGGCAAATAATAAAAAATAATAAATTACACATGAAAAAACTAACTGCTTATTCTTACTTTGTTAACGGTAAAAACCCATGGATACACCCCCGTCTACATTCAGCGCGTTGCCAGTTGATTTATTGAGCAATCCCCCCACAAATGCAAAGCAGGCATTGGCAATATCATCCGGTAAAATTATTTCGTTGAGCAGCGTACGCTTGGCGTAATAGGCCGGTAGCTCCTCTACCTTTATGCCATACGCTTTTGCACGTCCTTCGGCCCAACCGCCTGCCCATATATTGCTGTCGGCAATTACGGCATCGGGGTTAACCGTGTTCACGCGGATCTTATCGGCGCCGAGTTCGGCAGCCATCAGCCTTGTAAGGTGCGCCTGCGCAGCTTTGGCCGAACCATAGCCCGGATTATTGGGGCCTGCCACCACTGCATTTTTTGAAACGATGTTGATGATGTCGCCGCCTATATCCTGCTTGCGCATTACCTCAACCGCGGCCTGTGATACAATGAACTGTCCTTTTACCAAAATATCGTACAACCTGTCCCACTCTTCAATGGTATGGTCTTTGATTGACTTCGAAATGCTGATACCTGCATTATTTACAATAATATCTACGCCACCAAATGCAAGACAGGCCTTTGCCATACCCTCCCGAATAGATGACACATTGGTTACATCCATCTGGGTAATGGCAGCGGTATCTCTTCCATAAGCCGTACGGAATTCATTTTCAGTAGCTTCCAGTCTTTCCTGGTTGATATCGCTGATCACCACACAGGCACCTTCGTCAGCAAACTTTTTGGCGATAGCCTTACCAATACCACCCGCACTGCCTGTAACCAATGCAATGCGGCCACTAAGCGATTTCGGCTTGGGCATCCGCTGCAATTTGGCCTCTTCAAGCAGCCAATACTCAATATTAAACGCTTCCTGCCTTGGCAGCGAAGTATATTCGCTGATGGCCTCGGCACCGCGCATTACATTAATGGCGTTGATGTAAAATTCGGAAGCTACCCTTGCGGTTTGCTTATCCTTGCTGAAAGTAAACATCCCTACACCGGGGTAAATAATTACCACCGGATTTGCATCGCGGATAGCCGGACTATTGGGATGTTTGCAGGTGTTATAATAATCAGCATACATTTTGCGGTAAGCTTCAAAAGCCGGTGCAAGTTTTTCCTTGATTGCCGTTACATCACTCAAATCTTCGGCCGGCTGAAGGTCAAGTACAAGCGGGCTTATTTTGGTACGCAAAAAGTGGTCGGGGCAGCTTGTACCAAGGGGTGCAAGCCTGTCAAGATCGTTGCTGTTGATAAACTGCAATACACGCTCATCGTCGGTAAAATGACCAATCATTTTTTGCTTTGACGAGCAAAAACCACGCAGTACAGGCGCAAGCGAAGCCGCCTGTTTCAGCCTTTCCACAGGCGGGAGTGAATCTATTTTCTTCCCCCCAAACACAGGGCCTTTAGTGCCCATATTATCCAGGAGGTATTCGGCACAGCGCTCAATTACTTCAAGGGTATTGATATAACTTTCGTAAGCTGTATCACCCCAGGTAAATAAACCATGCGAACCAAGCATGATGCCACGGATACCGGGGTTTTCATCGAGACAGGCTTTTAACTGCAATCCCAGTTCAAACCCGGGTTTTTGCCATTCAACCCAACCAATGGTTCCGTTGAATAATTCCTGCGTAATCTTTTTTCCATCCCTTGCCGCTGCAATAGCAATAGCCGCGTCGGGATGCAGGTGGTCAATATGCTTAAATGGTAGAAAACCATGCAGGGGTGTATCAATAGAGGGCGCCTTGCTTGCAAGGTCGTAAATGCAATGATTAAAGAGTTCCACCATTTCATCTTCATGCTCAAGGCCGCGGTAAATATTTTTCAGGCTGCGCAAACGGTCTACATAAAGCGCGGCAAGCCCACTTCGCTTCAAGGTTCCGAGGTCACCGCCCGATCCTTTTACCCACATCACTTCCACCTCCGTACCAGTCAGAGGATCGTTGGCAATGGCTTTACAGCTTGTGTTGCCACCGCCATAATTGGTCAGCCTGAGGTCGGCGCCCAGTAAATTGGAACGATAAATAAGCAGTGCAACCTCATCCCCTGCGAGTTTTGCAGCCTCTTCTTCATTCCACAAATAACTTACATGTTTAAAAGTTGATACTAATTGTGTCATAAAATATTGATTATTGTAATCAAAGCATTTTTGTTATTTCAATCCATTACCATAGCCCACCAACAAAACTGAAGCAATAATGATGATGATACCGGTAATAATAGTTGCCAATGTTTTTTTAGAAACTCCACTCCATTCTTTCAAAATAAGCCCCCACATGTTGGCAACCAGGATAATGAACGCCATGTGCAGAATCCAGGAACTCGGGCCATTGCCCAGCCTGCTTTCACCCATGCCGTAAAAAAAGAACTGTAAAAACCAGGTGGTTCCGGCAAGCGCTGAAAACAGGTAGTTCCTTTTTAAAGGCGTCTTTTTATTGGTGTAATCGCCAAAAGTT
>Ga0209097_10002254_pt1 | contig 15646 bp, 14 predicted proteins | sample AD_UKC052_MetaG_FD_184419 | JGI IMG/M metagenome (GOLD analysis project Ga0209097, IMG submission 184419) | Active sludge microbial communities of municipal wastewater-treating anaerobic digesters from USA - AD_UKC052_MetaG (SPAdes) (version 2) | ecosystem: Engineered > Bioreactor > Anaerobic >... | reverse complement strand
CGCCGACGCTCTGCGGAACTCTTCCGAGGACTTGCCCGCCGAAGCCCCGGCGAAGGCGGGTTGGACACGGGCGCTCCCAACGCGGACGCGCTTCGCGCGAAAGACGCGGCCCGGTTCACCGCGCGGGCTTGGCGGTCGCTCTGCTCCCACGCGCCCGCTTGTTCACTCCGGGCCGCTAACAAATACTTGGCATTGACATCGCGTAAGCTACGGCTTACACGATGGGTATGGACAAGATTGATTTCACAACGCTGTCATCGAAAGGGCAAATCGTGATCCCCAGCGCGACGAGGAAACACCTCTCGCTGAAACCGGGCACACGTCTTGTCCTCTACACTGACGGAACCAACATCGTCTTGAAGTCGATTGCCCAACGCGACCTTGCGGCATTCCGCAAGGCCGTCCAGAAAGCCGGGCTTTCGATGACTCCGAAACGGAAAGGGGTTGCCCCATGAGGTTCTTCCTCTACGCCAGAAAATCCACAGACGAGGACGACCGGCAATTGCTTTCAATTGACGCCCAATTGCGCGAAGTGCGCGAACTCGCCGCGAGGGAAAAGGTTGCGATTGTCCGGGAGTTCGTTGAGTCCCGCACAGCGAAACAACCCGGACGCCCGATCTTCAACGAAATGCTCGACGCCATTGAATCAGGAGAAGCGGACGGCATTCTTTCATGGCACCCCGACCGGCTGGCCCGGAACTCCGTTGACGGTGGCCGGATCATCTACCTGCTGGACATCGGCAAACTTGATTCGCTCAAGTTCCCCAATTTCTGGTTTGAGAACACGCCTCAAGGCAAGTTCATGCTGAACATCGCTTTCGGGCAGTCGAAATACTACGTGGACAACCTTTCCGAAAACATCCGACGCGGCTTCCGCGAGAAACTCGCCCGAGGCGAATTTCCCGGCAGACCGCCGGTCGGGTATCTGAATCATCCCCGGTTAAGAACCATCGTTGTTGACGATGAAAAAGCCCCGTTGATCCGCCGCCTTTTCGAGACCTACGCGGAGGGCACCCATTCTTACCAAAACTTGAGCGACCTTGCCCGAGATTGGGGCTTGCGAAATCACGTCGGGAATCCCGTTCGATTGAACAAGATTCCCGAGATTCTGGCCCATCCGTTCTACATCGGCCAGTTTGTTGTTAAAGGCGAGATTCATCAGGGAACCCATGAACCGATCATCCCGAAGAAACTTTTCGACCGCGTTCAAGAGGTCATGAAGCGGCGCGGCTGGAAGGTCACGCGCCAGCCGGAAGACCCCTTCGCGTTCCTGGGCTTGGTTCAATGCGTGGAGTGCGGCGGCGCAATCACCGCCGAACGGCAGAAAGGCCACCACTATTACCGATGCACAAAGAAAGTCGGGCCATGCGGTCAGGGACGATACAGCCGGGAAGAAATCCTCGCGGAGCAGATGCGGGACACCCTTCGCGGAATCAGTATTTCTGACGACTGGACGGCGACCATGCTTGAGCAGGTCGAGAAAGACCGGGCAGGAGCTTTCCGCAACTCATCGGCGACGGTTGCCGAGAAAAAAGAACGACTCGCGGCGGTTCAAGCCAAACTCTCCCGGCTCTTGAACGCGATGCTTGAGGGCGTTGTTTCGCGCGACGAATACACGACCGCCAAGCAATCGCTGATTGCCGAGAAGACGAGCCTTGAGGCCGATCTTGCCGAGGTGCAGGCCCAAGGCAACGTTTGGCTCGAACCACTCGCGGAATACATCAGACGGGCAAATCAGGCCGAAAAAGCGTTGTTTTCCGACCGGTTGGAGGACTTGCGCGATTTTCACCGGAAAATCGGCTCGAACCTGTTTTTGAGTGACCCGAAAAGAAAAGCAGACGCGCGAAGCGCGTCCGCGTTGGGAGCGCCCGTGTCCAACCCGCCTTCGCCGGGGCTTCGGCGGGCAAGTCCTCGGAAGAGTTCCGCAGAGCGTCGGCGCGGCGGCTGTGCCGCACGCGCCCTCCTTCGTCAAGACTTCGGCGGACAAGCCCCCGCAAGAAATCCGTCGCTTTCCTGCGTCCCTCCGGCGAAATCCGGCTTCCTCGCGTTCCCGGCCTCGCCGTCGTCCGTCGCCGCTCTCTCGCCAAAATCGTCGGCGAAAGTCCGAGCGCGTCCCGCGCCGGTCCTGCTCGTGAAGTTCCCCGAACCTTGGGGCTTGTGGGCAACAATGCCGAAATCTTCCGGATGGTGGAGGCGGGGGGAATTGAACCCCCGTCCGTATAAGAGTCACCTGTGCTTCTACGCGTGTGTTTCGTCATTAAATCTCGCCCTGCGAACTGCCGACGAACAGGCCATCCGCAGAGCCAGCACCCACGAAATTGTTTCGCTCCTCGGCCCGGGTACTCAGCTTTGGAACTAACCTGCTGTCTTCGCCTCAATACCTAGCAGATGTCAGCACTGAGACGTCACGGCATTAAGCCGCGAGAGCCAAGTCTTGGTTGGCTTTTGTGTTTTTTCCCGGATTGTTAACGGGGCCGACCGGGGTCCCCGACGCGCCACACAGGCTTCAACCTACACGTCGAAACCGGTGCGCCCCCATGTCCAGATGTCATAGAACCAACGCAAGAATACACTGGATCGCCCGCGGGATCAACGCCGGGCGCAATGACGATAAAGGGCCCAATGTGCCGATTCTTTCACAAGGGCATAGTCGGGATTGTCACCGAGCAGCGCACGCGGACGATCTCCGTGCGTCATCAGGTAGTCGAGTCCTGCAAACCGATCCACCACTTCCATCAATTGTTCACTCGGCGCGCGTTCCACCCATTCCATGTATTTCGGCAGATGGATGGCACCACGCCGAATGGCGCCAAAGCGATAGCCCACCAATCGTGTCGGCGCCGGCGCATGATTCCAAATGATCTGATAGTTGTTGTAATGAATCAGGGCTGGATGACCGCGGTAATCCGCATCATCAACGAGTGCGCCGATGGTTGCCTGCGCCATCTCCGGCGTGCGCGGCATGAACCGACAAAACTCGCGATCCTCGGCGCGGAAGCCCCAGAAGAACTGGAACCAGAGAAGCGCGTACACGCTGGCGGCACTCAGCGCTAGCTTTCTGGCGAATCGCCCGACCTCGGGAGGTGTTGCCCACGTCGCCACGCCTGCAAGGCCAAGCAAGAAGAGCGCGCTGAAGCGCTGGTAGATGTAATTCTCTCCCGGCAGATGGCCCGGCAGGAAGAAATAGAAAGCAAGCGACGCAAAGGTGATCGAAAGTGTGGCTACGCGGGCAGGTGTCAATGGCGTGTGGCGATGCCGGGCCAGCCAGAGCCCCGCGAGCGGGAGCCCTATCAGCAGAAAAGCACCCGCTGCTGCGACGGACACACCCAGAGCCCCGGCGGCGAGACCTCTGCCGTCATTGACCAGCAATCTCAACCAGCGCGCGGCGAAGCTTTGAGGAAACTGTGTAACGTAATACTGCCGCAGGAAATCCCCAGGATGCTCGCCACCAAACTCCTCGCCCGCGAATCGCCACCACGCCAGAAGCAGCAATCCGGGCAGCAGGGGGAGCAGAGGCCCCAGAGAGAGCCGCCTCGGACGCGACTTCATGAGCAACCAACCCTCAAACAGGACGTAGCAAGCAGCCGCCAGTGCGAAGGCCAGCACTTGAAACCAGTAGACCAGACAAAGGGCACCCGCCAACAGAAGCCCGTTCCTCCATAATCGGTTCTCCGCGAATCGAATATGAGTCAGGAGGTAGACGACGAGCATGGGAATGGCCAGCGTGAATCCGGTGAAACCCCACAGGCAGTTGTAATTCCACAGCGTCAGCACAGACAGGATCGCGAGCACATGATCCCCATCGCAGCGGCGCGCGAGCACTGCCATCAGCAGAGGCACGGCGATCACGTAGATCATGTAGAGCAGGCGCATGCCCATTTCCGGGTTTGGGAAACACGCTGCAAGAATCATGTGCGCGATCGTCGGCTGGGCGGGCCCCACACGAAGAGAGAAGTAGTCCGCGAGGGGAGAGGACGAATGAGTTGCATGCTTCAAGATCACGGCCTCGGCGATGTGATTGGGCAGGTCGGTGAACGGATAGGTGTGGACGACCAGCAGGCCGGCGACGGACACAAGGAGGATGATTCCGGCCCACACAACGGCAACCCTGTCGCTCCCACGGAATCGGCGGAAAGCGGCACCTCCCACGGACAATGGGGATTGTTCGGGTTCCCTCATGTGTCTGCCGGAGTCATCGTCCGGCTACTTCAGCGCCACGTCCAATGCGAGAAGAGAGTAGCAGGTCACCAGCACGGGATCGGCTTCCCACCAGCGCCCCTCCGGATTCACCCAGTAACCACTGCCGGTGGCCGGATCGATCTTCTGCAGGCTGACGAGTTTCTTGGCCAGTTCGTTACGCCAGTTGACCTCTCCGCCAGAGGCGAGGGGTATCTGGTCGCGCCCATACGCCGCCAACGACTTCGAGAGTACGTTGTAGAAGTAATAGAGGCCCTGCTGGCCCATGCCGGGATTCTCATCCAACGACCAATGCCTTGCTGCCCAGTCGAACGAGGATTGGATCCGGGGATCGTCGCGATTGACCTCGGCATAGATCAGGCTGAGCAACCCCGCATAAGTCATGCTGCCATAGGAACGAAAACGGACTTCGCCTTCTTCGTTGGTGATCGTACCCGCCTGGCTCTGGTTGGGGTGATACGCAAAGCCGCCGGCGTTGTCATCGTTGGTGCCTTCGGGCTTGTTCTGAATCTTGTCGAGAAATTGCTGGGCAGCTTTCCAATCGAGATCGGCACGCTGATCGCCGGACGCGCGAAGGTCCTCAACGTTCTCGGTCAAACGCATCGCTTCATAGGCAATGTACGTGTTGGAAAGGTCGGCATACGGCCGGCCCGTTTCCGGATCGTAACCCATCCCGCCGCGATAGTCGTCACCGCCCATGTGCTGGGTGCCCGCAATGAACTTCCGCGCCTTGAGAATCACCGGAGTGAACTCGGGCTTGCCGACGGCGTGGAGCGCGACCATGCAGATCGCTGTGTTGTAGTTGGCCAGCCCGCCGCCTTTTCGCTGCTCGCTGGGTTCGCGGAAGATCGAGCCATCCTCGTGAACGCACGAGAGGATGTATTGAACCCCCTTGTCGATAGCAGCCTGATCGGTGCTGCCGTTGGCGGCCAGCGCCCAGACTGCCAAACCGGTCAGCGCGGGAAACTCAGCGTTGGACCAGTATCCCTCGGGACTCTGCTGGGCCAGCAGCCATGTCATGCCGCGATCCACTGCGGCGCGCGCCTCGTTCGAGAGGGAGAGCGGGACAGCACCGGGTTCGCCTTCCTTGATCTGAATCGAGACGACGTCTGACGTCTCTTGGGCGACAACCGGCACGGCCAGCAGGGCGGCCATCATGACAACAATAATAGGCTTCATGGGTTTCTTTCTCCTGTGTCCGAATCATACACACGCACCCCGGCCGTACAAGGTTCATTGGCCCGGATGGATTTTCCGCAGGTCAGTGTTGCATTGGCCGGAAACGTGTTATATATAACCCCCCGCTGATTGCGGGCTCGTGATCGGCTGAGATCATGCGTACCTGTAGCTCAATTGGATAGAGCACCAGACTACGGATCTGGGGGTTGCAGGTTCAACTCCTGCCAGGTACGCCATTCCACCTTCGCCGATGGACACGGCGCGATTGGACGTTCCCGTTTCGACTTGTCACACCCGCCAGAGCCTCGCCGTAGCCTTCCGAGGCGCAGGCGGGCCAGGTACGCCATTCCACCCTTGCCAAAAAGCTGTGCCATGATTCGGCATTCTCGCTCCAGCCGTTGCTTCCGACCACGCCTCGCCGGAGCCTTCCGGGGCGCAGGCGGGCCAGGTACGCCATTCCATTTTCCGTTTTCCGTCTTCCGTTCTTCTCCCAAAACGCCATCTCGTGCTATAGATTACAAATGCTCTCAAGGAGGAAACAGCCATGAAGCGTACCGCGATGGGGATGGGACTGACGGGGGTCGCGACGGTGATGTTCATGACCGCTGCCGCCCCCAAGGAAGAAGCCAAGCCGGCCGCCAAGGAAGGCTTTCCGCCCGAAAAGATGCCGCTGATCCTCTACGAGGACTGCAAACCGGGTTTTCAACCCCCGTATTCCCCGTCCGGCTGGATGGGCATGACGGAGAACATTGAGTTTGAGAACTGCTGCACCGACAACCCGCGCGGCTCAACCTGCATCAAGTTCACCCTCACCGCGGGCGAATGGGCCGGCGTCGTCTGGCAATATCCCGCCAACGACTGGGGCGAAATTCCCGATGGCCTCAATTTGACCGCCGCGAAACGGCTGACCTTCTGGGCGCGCGGCGAACGGGGAGGGGAGCAGGTGGAGTTCAAGATGGGCGTTCTCGGCCGCGACAAACCCTATCCTGATTCCGGCTCCGCCGGCCTCACCACCCGTCTCAGCAAGCAATGGAAACAGTACTCCGTCGCGCTGAGCGGCAAGAATTTGAAGTGCATCAAGACGGGCTTCTCCTGCTCGATACGCGGCCGGTCGGATCCCGTCACGATGTACGTGGATGATATACGTTACGAGTGACCGCCTCGTTGGAGTCCCATGTCGAATGCGCAGTTCAAGCTGGCGTCGGACTATGTGCCGACCGGCGATCAACCCGAGGCCATTGAGGCCCTGACCTCCGGACTGGCCTCGGGGAAACGTTTCCACACCCTCGAAGGGGTGACCGGCTCCGGCAAGACGTTCACCATGGCCAACGTCATCGCCCGGCTCGGTCGGCCGGCCATTGTCATCTCCCACAACAAGACGCTGGCGGCCCAACTCTACGCCGAATTCAAATCGTTCTTCCCCGAGTCAGCCGTCGAGTACTTCATCAGCTACTACGACTACTACCAGCCCGAGGCCTACATTCCTCAGACCGACACCTTCATCGAGAAGGATGCGTCGATCAACGAGGAGATCGAGCGCCTCCGCCTCGCCGCCACCGATTCACTCATCAACCGGCAGGACGTCATCATCGTCGCCTCGGTCTCCTGCATCTACGGCCTCGGCTCGCCGGAGGACTATCGCGACATGCTCGTCCGGCTCGAGCGTGGCACGGCAGTGGATCGCGACGCCATCCTGCGAAAACTCGTCGATATCCAATACGCGCGCAACGATATCGAATATGCCCCCGGAACATTCCGCGTCCGCGGCGATTCGCTCCATATCTTCCCGTCGTACAGCAAGACCGGCCTGCGTGTGGATTTCTTTGGCGACGAGATTGAGCGCATCCAGAAGACGGACCCGCTGACTGGAAAATCGCTCGGGGACTTGCCGAAGGCCATGATCTCGCCGGCCAAACACTTCGTTATGCCGCAGGCAAAGATCGACAAGGCTCTCGCGGCCATCCGCGAGGAACTCGAGGAGCGCGTCAAATGGTTCGAGGCCAACAACAAGTTGCTCGAAGCGCAACGCATACGCATGAGGACGGAGTATGACCTCGAAATGCTCAAGGAGGTCGGCTACTGCGGCGGCATAGAGAACTTCTCGCGCCACCTCGCCGGGCGCCCGGCCGGCGCCCGGCCGGCCACGCTGCTCGACTTCTTCCCGCCCGGGTTCCTGACCATCATCGACGAGTCTCACGTAACCGTGCCGCAGTTGCGCGCGATGTATAACGGCGACCGAGCCCGCAAGCTGGTGCTCGTCGAACACGGCTTCCGCCTGCCCTCGGCGCTCGACAATCGGCCCATGAATTTCGATGAGTTCCTCGGGGCCACCGGCCAGATCGTCTTCACCTCCGCCACACCCACACCGTTTGAGCTCAGTGTGTCCGGCCCGCCGATCCCACAAGTCATCCGCCCGACGGGCATCCTGGACCCGCCTGTGGAGGTCCGCCCGCTGACGAACCAGATCGACGACCTCATCGAGGAGGTTCGGTCCCGGGCCGAGCGCCACGAGCGCGTCCTCGTCACCACGCTTACAAAGAAAACGGCGGAGGATCTCGCGGAGTATCTTCAGGGCCTCGGATTGCGGGTGAAGTATCTCCACTCTGAGATCGACACCATCGAGCGAGTCGAGGTCCTGCGCGGATTGCGCAAGGCCGATTTCGACTGTCTTGTCGGCATCAATCTCCTTCGCGAGGGATTGGACCTGCCCGAAGTGTCGCTCGTGGCTATCCTCGATGCGGACAAGGAGGGCTTCCTTCGATCCCAGACGTCGCTGATCCAAACCGCGGGCCGGGCCGCGCGTCACGTCGACGGCCGGGTTATCATGTATGCCGATCGTATCACCGACTCCATGCAGCGGATGATCGACGTCACACGCGCGCGCCGCGAAAAGCAATCGGCGTACAACGAGACTCATCACATCACACCGCGATCGATCCAGAAGAGCATTCAGGAGAGCCTGGCGATCCAAAAAGAAGCGCAGGAAGCGGAGGAACTCGCCGTCCGCGAGACCGGCGTGGCCTATGATGTCCAGCAAGTCATCGCGGAACTTGAACGCGAGATGCTCGAGGCCGCGGATGCGCTGGAATTTGAACGCGCCGCGATACTCCGCGATCAGTTGCACGAATTGAAGATAGCGCACGGGCTGGTGACAGCTCCGGCGCAAAAAGCTGGCAAACCAGCCCGTTATTCGGTATCCAAGAAACGCGGCCCATCAACGGGACCGAGCCCGAACAAGAAGAGCAGGGGAGAATCGTGACACTGCCTGACATTACCAGCAAGAGAGACGTTCGTGACCTGGTACGCGCGGCCCTGCGCGAAGACATGGGCCAAGGCGACGTCACTTCCGAAACCTTGGTGGCCGCGAAGACCACGGCCAAGGCTTTCATTGTTTCGCGGGCCAGCACCGTGCTCGCCGGCGTCCGCCTGGCGTCGTACGTCTTCAAATGCCTCGATCCGCGCATGGACATTCGCGCTCTCAAGTCCGACAGCCAGCGTGCGCAGGCCGGTGAGAAGATCCTCCTGATTGAAGGCAACGCGCGCGACATTCTCGCAGCCGAACGCGTGGCCCTCAATTTCCTGCAACGCATGTCGGGCATTGCCACACTTACCCGGCGTTTCGTGGAAGCGGCCGGACCGCGCGTGCGTATCCTCGATACCCGCAAGACCACGCCTACGTTGCGCACGATCGAAAAATACGCTGTGCGCTGCGGCGGCGGCAAGAACCACCGGATGGGCCTGTTTGACATGGTTCTCGTGAAGGATAACCACCGGGCCATCTGGAAGAAACAAGGCAAGGGAGGATTAGCCGGGGCCGTCGAAGCACTGCGCCGCCGTCATCCCGGACTGTTGGTCGAGGTCGAGATCGAGAAGATGGACGAGCTGAACGATGTGGTTCGCGCCCACCCCGACTGGATACTCGCCGACAACCGCACTCCTGCACAGCTGCGCACCATCGTCCAACGCTGCTCGGGCCACTGCAAGATCGAGGCCTCCGGCGGGATTACCCTGCGCAATGTCGCCAAGATCGCTGCGACTGGAGTGGACGCCATTTCGATCGGCGCGTTGACTCACTCCGTGCCCGCGGCGGATTTCTCCCTCGAGTTCGAGGTCTGATCGTGCACGGCAACCCGTCATGACCTCGCCCCCGACAGCCGCATGGACCGGGCAGAGTGACGGCGATATCTCCGCACGATGGCTTGAGATCATCAGCTCGCGACTCACTACCTCCACGGTCGGGCATCCGTTGATGGTGTACGAAAGCGTCGGGTCGACCAACGACGTGGCCCGCGAACTTGCTGCGAAGGGAGCCCCCGACGGCACAACCATTCTTGCCGTCGCCCAGTCTTCCGGCCGCGGACGCCGGGGGCGTTCATGGTTCTCCACACCCGAGTGCGGCGTCTTCCTGTCCGTTGTGTTGCGGCCGGCGATGAAGAGTACCGACGTCGGCTGGCTGGCCGTATTGGGCGGCGTTGCCGTCGAACGAGCCCTCGAACGAATCGGTGTTCGCGATCTCACCCTGAAGTGGCCAAACGATGTGCTGTGTCGCGGCCGCAAGCTGGCAGGCGTGTTGGTTGAGCCGCGCCTTTCGCATGATGGCGTGGATTTTGCAGTACTGGGCGTCGGTGCCAATATCAGCCATACGCCGGACACGTGGAGTGAAGCCTTGAAAGAGACGGCGACTTCTTGTCTTATGGAGGGCGTTCGGACTGACCCGCCGTTGGTTACCGTGGCGCTGCTCGAGGAAATTGAGCGATTTTACCACGTGTTGCGGCGCAGCGACTTTGCGCTGCTTGAAGCGGCATGGGAAAGAACGGGCGGCCAGTTCGAAATGCCAAGGCTCGACTGAAACGAAACATGAAGGTCGTGACAAAACAACCGCTGCTGGTGGTCGACGTCGGAAACACAAGCACGACGCTGGGTCTTTACGGCGGCGGGCGGATTTTGAAAACGGGCAGGGTACCCACGGCCCTCTGCGATGCGAAACGCCTTCGCAGCAAGATCAACGCGTTTGCCGGAACACGCGATATCCGCGGCGTGGTTCTTTCATCGGTAGTGCCCGCCGTCAACCGATTGTGGCATACAACCGCAAGGGCGATCTGGGCAGATGCGGACTGGCTCCAAGTCAGCCCCAAACTGGACCTCTCAGTCCCGGTCACGTACCCGCGGCCCGGACGGATAGGGCAGGACCGGTTGGCCAATGCCTGCGGCGCTGCGTGCCGATACGGCACGCCGGTGGTCGTCGCCGATTTTGGAACGGCCGTCACATTCGACGTCATCTCACGTACCCACGGCTATGTCGGCGGCGTCATCGCTCCCGGCCTTCCCCTGATGTTCAGTTACCTTGCCGAAAAAACAGCGTTGCTCCCGCATGCAGGTCCAGGTCCCATCAAACATGCCGTCGGCAAGAGCACTATCGAAGCCATGCGCATGGGTGCGCTGTGGGGCTATCGCGGGTTGGTGAGGGAAATCGTGGACGAGATTTCGAAGCGCCTTCATGAACCGCACGTCACGCTTTGCGCAACGGGCGGGTACGCGGGCTGGGTGCTTCGCGGCTCGGGTCTGAAGATGAAACTGGACCCGGACTTGACCCTGTTCGGCCTGGGACGCATATACGAGCTAAACCGATGAAAACACGCATTGACCGGAAATTCGAACAGCTTCGCGAAGACGGACGGAAGGGCTTCATTGCCTTCATCACGGCCGGCGACCCGACCATGCACGACACGGTGGACAACGTCCTCGCGTTGGAAAAGGCCGGCGCGGATATCGTGGAACTCGGCATCCCGTTTTCCGATCCGCTGGCCGATGGCCGAGTAAACCAGGAGGCGGCTGAACGCGCGCTTCACGCGGGAGCCACGCTCGACAAGATCCTGACCTGCGTTGAAAACATCCGCCGCCGCTCAGACGTTCCGCTGCTGTTCTTCAGCTACTTGAATCCGTTGATCGCCCGGGGATTTGAACCAATGGCGCGCGCGGCTGCGCGTGCAGGCATCGACGGCTATCTTGTACTCGATCTGCCCGTGGAGGAATCGGCAACCCATCGCGCGATCCTGGCGAAGAATGGCCTGAACAACATCTGCCTTGTGACGCCGACCAGTCCGCCGGAGCGCATCAAGCGAATCGTCGAAGCCTCGACCGGATTCGTCTACTGCGTTTCGCGCGAGGGCGTCACCGGCATGCAAAAGAAACTCTCCCAGGGAGCAGTGCCCGTGGTGCGCGATACGAAGCGTTTCACCTCGCTCCCCGTTGCGATTGGGTTTGGTATTTCCACACCCGCCCAGGCCCGGGCCGCCGCGGAAGCGGCCGACGCCATCATCGTCGGAAGCGCGATTGTGGACAGCCTTGCAAAGCGCGGCAGGAAAACCACGATGCAGTGGATTCGTGAATTGGTCGACGCTGTGAAGGGGGTACGATGAATCCGCACCTGTTCGCCGTGATTCTCGCCGGAGGCAAGGGCGAGAGATTCTGGCCGCTGAGCACATCCAGCCGACCCAAGCAGTTTCTTTCCGTGGTGGGCAACAAACCGTTGCTCGCCGCCGCCGTGGATCGGCTCGGAGGATTCATCCCTCCGCGCAACGTGTTTATCATCACCCGCGCCGAACTCGTTGCTGCAACGCGCAAGGTCGCTCCGAAGGTGCCGGCGGCCAACATCATCGGGGAACCCGTGGGGCGCGACACCGCCGCTGCCATAGCGCTGGGTGCGGCGTTGGTCAAGGCGCGCGACCCACGCGGCATCTTCTGCGTACTCACAGCGGACCATCTGATCGGCGACATCCCACTCTTCCATCGCACGCTTCAGGCCTGTGCGGAAGTCGCTGTCCGCGACGGCGCGCTCGTCACGATCGGCATCAAGCCCTCGACCCCCGACACGGGTTACGGCTATATCGAGGCGGGCAGGGGAGGGTTCAAGAAGGGGGCCGCCCGATTCTTTAAGGCAAAACGATTTGTCGAGAAACCCGACCTCGCAACGGCCAGGAAGTACGTCGCCTCTGGTCGCTTTTACTGGAACTCGGGCATGTTCGTCTGGTCCGTCGACGGGCTGGAAAAGGCGATGCTGCGGCACGCGCCTGAACTCGCAGCACTCATGCAGCGGTTTGAAAAAGTGGCTGGCACCTCCCGCCTCGCCGGCGCGCTCAATAGGATCTATCCCAAGCTCCCCAAGATATCCATCGACTACGCCCTGATGGAAAAGGCCGACAACATCGTCATGGCCGGCGGCGTGTTTAAGTGGGATGACGTTGGGTCCTGGACTGCGCTGGAGCAACACATTCGCAAAGGCGCGGACGGGAACTTTGTGATCGGCGACTGCCGCGGACTGGCGTCATCCGGCAACATTGTTGTGTCGGAGAAACGACTGACCGCATTGGTCGGCGTCCGGGATCTCGTGGTCGTCCAAGCGTCTGGCGTCACCCTGGTCTGCAACAAGCATAGCGCCCAGGACATCAAGAAGCTTGTCGAGAAGCTCCGCTCCCTGGGCAAGTACGACGAGGTACTCTAGCGTGCCGCGCATCCTTGGTCTGGACTATGGCGAGCGCCGCCTGGGTTTCGCGTTGAGCGACTCCGAGGCGTTCATTGCCATGCCGCTCTCCGTTTCACATGTACGCGATCGCAAGGAAGCTCTGCGTGAGGTTGAGCGCGTCGTGCAATCCAGCCACGCTGAGCGCCTTGTCATAGGCATGCCGCTGAACATGAACGGCAGTGCCGGATTCCAAGCCGAGAACGTGAAGGCTTTCGTTGAGGACCTCGTGCCGCGTCTTTCCATTCCTGTGGAGACGTGGGACGAGCGACTCAGCACCTGCAGCGCCGAACATGTACTCATCGAGGCGGGCGAAAGCCGGCGACGACGCAAGGAGGTCGTGGACAAACTCGCAGCCCAGATCATGCTCCAGAGTTACCTCGATGCGCATCCGGTGGAACCCCCGTCATGACCAAGGACCTCGAGCACAAGACGCGTTACCGCATGTGCGTCGCCTACGACGGCGCCGCTTACTCAGGCTGGCAAACCCAGCCCAATCACCGCACGATCCAAGGGGAGTTGGAGCGGGTACTGCTCGAACTCACTTCGCAGAAGGAGCGCATTCACTGCAGCGGCCGCACCGATGCAGGCGTACACGCCCGCGAGCAGGTGGTCCACTTTGACCTTGCAGCGCCCATCGTTCCCAAGAAGCTTCAACTGGGATTCAATGCATTGCTGGAACCCGACATTCGCGTCCTCTCGATTCGCAAAGCCGCCGCCGATTTCCACGCGCGCTTCGCCGCCAAGGGGAAGGAGTACCGCTACTTCATCTACAACGCGGATATCCTGCTGCCCTTCCTCCGCAACTACCGCGCGCACGTCCGCATGAAGCTCGACGTCGAGGCCATGAACAAGGCGGCGAAGTTGCTTGTGGGCAACAATGACTTTGCCGCGTTCTCTGCAAATCCGCATCGCGAAGTCGACGGCACCGTCCGGCATCTGCGCAGCCTGCAGGTTCGACGCAGGGGCGCCGAAGTGTGCATCGTGGCGAAGGGTGACGGGTTCCTCTACAAGATGGTCCGCAGTCTGGCCGGCTTCCTGATCCGGGTCGGGGCAGGGGATCTACCGCCGGCCTCGGCCACCGACATCCTGCATTCCAAGCTCAGGACCGCCCGCGTTCCCACGGCTCATCCCCAGGGGCTCTTCCTCTGGAAAGTGACCTACTGACGGCCCTCGCTCAATCTTGACGCGCCGAAACCCTTGGGCTAGCCTCTCCCCGCGCCCGCACAGGAAGAAGTAATGAACAAACTCAACGTCCAAGTGTTGCCATCGCTGCTCGCGGCCGATATGGGCCGACTCGAGGAAGCCTGCGTTCGTTGCGAACGCGCGGGTGCCGATGGTCTCCACATCGACATCATGGACGGCCATTTCGTCAACAATCTCAGCATGGGGCCCGAGGTCGTGCGCATGGCCCGCAAGCTGGTGAAGATTCCGTTACATGTCCACCTGATGGTGACCAACCCGGAGACCATGATCGACGCCTTTGTCGATGCGGGTGCCACCACCGTGCTTGTACACGTGGAGATTCCCGGCGATCCCAAGCCCGTCCTTCAACGCTTGAAGGCGAGGGGCGTTCGCGCCGGCATCACTCTGAATCCTGAAACACCGCTCGAGACTGCGACGGAGTACCTTCCGCTTGTAGACGAGGTGCTGTGCATGACGGTGCACCCAGGCTTCGGCGGACAATCGTTCATCCCGGAGGTGCTGCCGAAGATCCGGGCACTCCGCAAATCCATGCCGCAACTGAACATCTCCGTGGATGGCGGACTCGATGCGGAATCGTGCAATCGGTCAGCCGAAGTGGGCGGCAACATATTTCTGATTGGAACAACGCTGTTCCGCGCAACCGACATGGCCGCAGCCATCACGTCGATCAGGGATCGCGCACGAGCGTCCTTGAGCACCCTTATGCCTTGATCCATGAGCGACCTCTCACATATTCGCAACTTCTGCATCATCGCGCATATCGACCATGGCAAGTCCACGCTGGCCGACCGGATGCTGGAACTGACTCATACGATCGATAAGCGCCAGTTTCGAGACCAGGTCCTCGACGATATGGACCTGGAACGCGAACGCGGCATCACGATCAAGGCTCACCCGGTCACGATGTTCTACAAGGCCAGGAATGGGGAAACGTACCAGTTCAATCTGATCGACACCCCAGGGCACGTCGACTTCTCCTACGAGGTGTCGCGCAGTCTTTCCGCGTGCGAAGGCGCCTTGCTCGTGGTGGATGCCACGCAGGGCGTGGAAGCACAAACCGTCGCCCACACATTCCTCGCACTCGAACAGAACGCCACCCTTATCCCCGTCCTGAACAAGATCGACATGCCGAGCGCCAACGTCGCCGAAGTGTCCAAGCAGGTGGAGGATGTTCTCGCCATCCCCATGCATGAAAGCTTCCAGGTGAGCGCGAAAACAGGGCAGGGCGTCGAGGAAGTCCTCGAGGCCATCGTTCGGGACATTCCGCCCCCGAAGGGCGAGCCCGAGGAACTGACGCGGGCGCTGGTGTTCGACTCCGAGTACGATACGTTCCGCGGCGTTGTGGTCTACGTTCGCGTGAAGGATGGTGACATCACCGCCGGCAATATGATCCGCCTTATGGGCACCGGCCGGGATTATGAGGTCAAGGAAGTCGGCCGATTCTCGCCCCAGCCCGTCCCAACCGATACCCTGCGCACCGGCGAGGTGGGGTACCTGATGGCCAACATCAAGGTAGCCTCCGAGATCCGGATCGGCGATACGATC
>Ga0209097_10002253_pt1 | contig 15647 bp, 8 predicted proteins | sample AD_UKC052_MetaG_FD_184419 | JGI IMG/M metagenome (GOLD analysis project Ga0209097, IMG submission 184419) | Active sludge microbial communities of municipal wastewater-treating anaerobic digesters from USA - AD_UKC052_MetaG (SPAdes) (version 2) | ecosystem: Engineered > Bioreactor > Anaerobic >... | reverse complement strand
ATCGCGGTGACGTTGTCGCGCAAGGCGTGGCAGAGTGTGGTCTGGTTCGCCGTGTTTCTGCCCGTGCCGGCGGCGCTCGGGTTCTTCCTGTATGGCCGCGGCTACTGGTGGCCGGTCGTGGTGGACGAACTCGCCGTGGCGGTGGCGCTGGTGGGGGCGGTGGTGGTGAACTACGCCACGGAGGGGCGCCAGAAAGCGTTCATCAAGAATGCGTTCAAGTTTTACGTCGGTCCGGAAGTGATCGAACAGATGATTTCCGATCCATCGCGCCTGAAACTTGGCGGCGAAAAGAGGGAACTGACGCTGTTCTTCTCCGACATCGAAAAGTTCTCGTCGTTTTCCGAGCGACTCGACCCGGAGACGCTGACAGGCCTGCTGAACGACTACCTTTCCGAGATGGGTGATGTCATCAAGCAGGAGGGCGGGTATCTAGACAAGTACATTGGCGATGCGATCGTCGCGTTCTGGAATGCGCCGTTGCCGCAGGCAGACCATGCGGCCCGGGCGTGCCGCGCGGCGATTCGATGCCAGCGGCGGCTGGATGAGAAGAGGCCCGAGTTCGAGGCGCGCACGGGTGCAGTGGTGAAGACGCGCATCGGTTTGAACACGGGCGAGGTGACCGTGGGCAACATGGGCTCGCGCGACCGGTTCAATTACACCGTGCTGGGCGACGCCGCCAACCTGGCCTCGCGATTGGAAGGTGCGAACAAGGCCTTCGGCACCTATCTCATGATTTCGGAATCGACGTGGAAGCAGGCGGCGGGCGAGGTCATAGGTCGCGAGCTTGGACAGTTGCGCGTGGTCGGCCGCAAGAGCGCGGTGCGCGTGTACCAGGTCATGGGGTTGCGCGGTGAACCCCTGCCTGCGGTTGTCGAGCCGTTCGAGCGCGGGTTGGCCCTGTGCTACGCGGGCAAATGGGCCGAGGCATTGGCTGTTTTCGAGACGCTGCCGGACGATGCCGCATCGCGGACGTACGCGGGACGTTGCCGCGCATTGGTGAAGGATCCTGAGGGAACGTGGGATGGCATCTGGAATCTGACCGAAAAGTGAGAGCCGAATGAAGATAATCCTGGGTGGTGTTCGAGGGACCAGCACGGTGGCGCAGCCGGAGTTCATGGGTTACGGCGGCGAGACCACGTCGGTGCTCGTCGAGGGAAATGCGGGCGCGCGCATCATCATCGACGCCGGAACAGGCATCGGCCGGCTGGCGCAGAGGATCGAGAAAGAGACACCGCTCCCTCCCGTGCTGATGTTGATCACGCACTATCATCTCGATCACATCATAGGCCTGCCGTCGTTCTCGCTGTTGTACCGGAAGGGCAGCATTGTGCACGTAGCGACGCCGCGGCGCGAGGGCCGTTCGGCCGAGCAGGTCTTGCCGCAGGTCATGGCGCAGCCGTACTGGCCGGTGCAGATGGATGACGTGATGGCCAGTATCCAATTTGTGGATTGGCAGGATGCATCGTCAGCCGCCCCGTACGTCTTCGGCGGACTCGAGGTCCGCTGGTGTCCGGTGCATCATCCGGGTGGTTGCACGGCCTACCGCATCGATGAACCGTCGACGGGAAAATCTTTCGTGTTTGCGACAGACGTGGAGTGGCAGCAGTCATCGCCGCAGGAGAAGGCCGCCTTCCGAAGCCTTTGCATGGAGCCCGGGGGCCCGGACCTGCTGGTATTCGACGGACAGTTCGGCCGCGTCGACTACGAGCGATTCAAGGGGTGGGGGCACAGCACGTGGGAAGATGCCGAGGACGTGGCGCGCGAGGTGAAGGCGCGACGGTTGCTGGTGACCCATCATGCTCCGCAAAGCGACGATGCGTGTCTCAACAAACTTGAACAGTCGGTAACGGCTGCCATGGCGGGCGCGGGTCTTGCACGTGGCGGCATGGAGGTCGTGCTGTGAAGAATATTCTGCCGGTCGTGGTGGAAATCCTGATCTTCTTCGGCTTCTACGTGGCGGCGCTGATCGTGGCGTGGCCGCTCCGGCGCAGGCTGCGCCAGACGGACACCAATGTCCGCGGCGTGGGCGTTTCTCTGAAACGCGTACTGCTGGGCCTCTCGCTGCCGGCGGCCGTGCTCGTGGTTTCGCAGTTGGTGTGGTGGTTGCTGTTGTATGGACGTCTGGATGAGAGTCTGCTCGCACGCGGTGAGCCCCACATGGGAGCGTGGCTCACGTTCTGGGGTTTCGTGTTGGTGCTGACGCTGGTGGAAAAAGGCGCGATCGAGATATACGGCCTCATGAACCGCCTGTTTCCCGTGCCGGACCTGATGCGGAACATTCTGCGCGGACTCCTGCTGGTGGCGGCCGTGTTCGGCATCCTGAAGTATCAGTTGCACATCGAGATTTCGCCGCTATTGGCATCCACCGCGTTGGTGACGGCGGTCGTCGGCTTCGCGTTGCAGGGCGTACTCGGCAATCTACTTGCCGGCATGTCGATGCACGTTGTGCGTTCGGTCGTCCCCTCGGACTGGGTCCAGATCGGTGACGTGGAGGGCGAGGTGATTCAGACCAACTGGCGCGAGACGCGGCTCCGCACCGTGGGCGGGCATATGATGATCGTGCCGAACAGCGTCGTGGCCTCGTCGACCATCCACAATATGACGCGGCCCACCCCGCTGCGGCGGCATCGGGTCGACGTGGGCGCGAGCTACTCCGACGCGCCGGGCGACGTGATCGATGCGTTGGTGGAATCGGCTCTCGAAGTGCGGGACGTCCTGCGCGATCCCGCCCCCTCCGCGGTGGTCACCGAGTATAAGGACTTCGGCATCAATTACCGTCTCCGGTTCTGGACGAACACGTATCACGATCGTGCGGTGGTGGAAGGAAATGTGATGCGGATGATCTGGTACAAGTTCAAGCGGCGCGGGATCGAGATTCCGTTCCCGATGAGCGACAAGTTGCTCAACGATTTCATGGCGGTGGTGTACCGGCAGCGCACGATGCCGCCGGAGGAGATCGATATTGAACGCACGCTGGCCGATCTGTTGCGGAGCGATGTGGTGTCGAAGTGGCTGGTCGACGAGAAGGGCGTGCCGCTGCTGAAGGAAGAGGATCTGCGCGGCGTGGCGAAGTCGGTGAAGCGCGTTCGCTTCACGAAGGGCGAAACAGTCTTCTGCCAGGGACAGCCCGGCACGACATGTTACGTCGTGGTGTGGGGGAGAGTGCACGGTCACGTGGAGTACAAGGACGCGGGCCGCATGAATGAGTTCGAGCTGAATCCCGGTGCGTTGTTCGGCGAGATGAGTCTCGTAACCGGGTTGCCGCGTACGGCGACGATCACGGCTCGCGAGGAAGTGGAGTTGCTTGAAGTCTCCGAGGGGACCTTCCGCAAGATTCTGTCGCTGCGTCAGGACATTCCGGAGATTCTGTCGCGGCTCGTCGCGCAACGTTCGGAGCAGAACGCCGCGGCGTATGAGAAGTTGAAAGAGATGGCCGGAACGAATGTGGCGGAGACGATCCGTCGCGAGAACATTCTAAAACGGTTCCTGCGCATGCTGGGGCGGTAGCTGTATTATGGGCGTAAGGGTGGGTCGGAGATTTCTCGTCGCGATGCGCTGCTGGGTCGCGCTCCTCGAAATGACAGTTCTGTCGGTGCGTGCTCTTTTTCTCCGTGTCATGTGAGGACGTGAGGTATTCATGGCGCGGCCGGACTCTGTCGAAGTGCCACTTTCTGACGGAACTATTTTGATCAGAAAAGGGCCATTTCAGGCCTTCATTCCTTGTTTGGTGCCGCTGGAATCTTGACTTTCGCGTCCTTTTCTCATTATAAGAATGCGCCAACGGGGAAAAAGGGTCGTGCTGTTTCTTTTTTTTAGTTCTCAATGAGAGCGCTCTCAACGGGGGAGGGAGTTAAGATGATCAGCAGTATCGAGTGGTTTGTCCGTCGCGTGTCGTTTCTTGTCCTGATGGTGCTCACCTGTTCGTTCTGTTGTTCCGTTCATGCCGCAACGTTGTCCAACACGGACTTCGAAACCGGCAATCTCAGCAACTGGACGACACGGGTGAATCAGATGAAGGTGTCGGCCTGCACGAATGATTCCTACAACAGGAATTATTCCGCGTGCATCACCGGCAAGTATGCATCGGCGACGTGGATCACCAATTCGATCTATCAGACGACGACAGCCAGCGCGGGTGACACCGTTGTTGCCGACGGCTTCGTTTTTTTCAAACGCTACGCGGAAGCCGCGGCAGCCGGAACCGGCTATGTCAAAGTTTCGCTTTCCTCGCCGTTTGTCTCGCTCGCAAGCAACAGCGTCACGTTCGGCATCACGAACAACGCGTGGACCTACTTCAATCTTCGCGGCTTCCTCTTTGGTGTCGCGAACGGCGGGTTTGAACAGGATCTCGTGGGGTGGGGGTTGGGCTGCGACAATCTGCAGGCTTCGATTGTGACGAATGTGAAGTACAGCGGCACGAAGGCACTGCGCATGTCTGGTGGTTGGACCGGATGGGGCTGGAATGAGGCGCAGCAGATTGTCACCTGTAATTCAGGTGACGTGCTTGAGGCGCGCGGCAAGGTGTATCTTCAGGATCTTGAAACAACCGCGCCGTGGGTGGTGGCCGGCATCAAGCTCGAGCGCGTGAGCGGTGGCTGGGGCGCGGAGAGCACGGTCAACGCGGCTTCACCGGAAGGCGTCTGGTCGAACCTTGCGTTCACGGCCACAGCGCCGAGCAGCGGCGACTACATCATGCGCGTGATGGTGTGCGGCGGCGAAGGCGGGTCCTCGACGGGCACGGTCTACTTCGACGACATCCAGCTCTGGAAGCAGTCGGGTGGCACGGCGACCACGTACAACGTGACGCTCAGCCTGGACTACTACGCCCACTCGGGTGGGGCGGCCTACACCAGTTCCGCGGAAGTCTACATGGACGCCGTGACCGTGAAGGGCTCGCTGGCGAACCTGGTGAATCCGACGAACATCATGACGTCGCTTCGGACCGAAGCCTCCGCGATCGGCACGAGCACCAGTGCAGTGATCCCGACGGTCGTCTATCCGGCGATCAACACGTTCGGTCTGCCGGGCGAAGGCGTGTATCCGTCGTACGTGGAAGCCGCGATTCCCGGCTGGCGCTTCAAGTACATGACGAACAATGTCACGATCACGTGCACGAACACGATCAAGGTCTGGGGCATTCCTGAATACGGCGCGGGCTACGTGGAAATGGACCAGTACGTCTACTGCGCGAAGAATCCGCACAAGGAGCGCGGCCAGCCGCTGGAAATCGTGACCAATGGCCCGTACTTCGCCATCGGCACGAAGGATGGCAAGAGCAGCGAGTTCGGCAGCGGTCCGTTCCCCGAGGAATACACGTACGTGGTGGGCTCACCGCTCTCGAACTTCCCCAAACGGATCAGCACGTGGGGCAGCGGTCAGTGGCCGTCGACGCTGCACATCGTGTTCCAGGAGAACTTCTCCCAGTTCAGCAATGGTCTCTGGAACAAGCATTTCGTCGTGGCCTCTGTCGTCACGAACGGCGCGGCGGTCAACGCGAAGGCCGCGCGTATCTTCCTGCAGGCGAGCAAGACCGGCGCCTCGAACGATGTGGATGTCCAGACGCATGAACTGCATTTCGGCTGGGCGGCGGTGACGAGTTGCTACGGGCTGGTGGACTACTCCAATGTGACGTACCAGGCTCACAATGAAGTCACGATTCGTGCGCCGTGGATCTACAATCACGTCGACGACGGCACGGGCTGGTACATGCAGCAGTCGCCGCGCGGCAGCGCCACGATCGAGCCTCTCGAACTCTACGCGCTCGACAAGGGCACTTGGATTCAGCGCATCTACGACCAGAACGTCTTCACCTGGTCACACGCCGGCGCAGGCGTGGCCTCGATGTTCGACGACGACAACCAGGTTCGTCTTTCGGGTCCGGCGTCGTATCACGTTGGTGTGAAAATCGGGCATGCGTATCAGCCGACGCCGGCGGATGAGGTGGCGTATCCCGAAGTCCTGACGATTCGCGGCTGCGGTTACTTCCGCATGGCCGACTACGAAGGCGTCATGGCCGGCAGCTTCCGTCCGATGGCGCAGGACATCTTCAGCCTGACCAAGGGGGAAGACCCCGTCCTGATTCCGAAGGCCTACACCCGCGTGGTGCCGCGCACCACGCCGACCAATGGATTGGACGACAGCTACGCGCAAATCTTCGCGAACATCCGGTCCAAGACCAACAACACGTACATCGGCGTGTTTGGCGCCGATCTGCACTTCTCGCCGAGCGAGGCGGCTTCCAACGGCTGCTATTTCGACCTCTCGCAGGAGACGTGGGCGCACAAGGCGGTCGTGCTGACGAACGATGGTCCGCTTTCCTGCTTCGCCCAGGTGTCGATGTATTGGCGCGGCGATGCGAGTGTGAACGGTGGACAGGAAGGCCATGACGTGGACGTGGTGATGGTCAAGCGGACCAACGGCGAGTGGATCACGCACCAGTTGCTCAATCCGCCGACGAACATCTATCACCGGACGCTCAGCCGTTTCGGCAGCAACGAGACGGTGTACCTGATGCAGCAGGATCGCGGTCCGAAGACCTACGAGATGCTGCACACGGAGATGCCGTACAACCGCGCCTCCGCGTTCGAGATCACCCTGCTCAGCGCGCCGGGCACGGTGCCGTTGAACCTGGACATCTACGAGCAGAACACGCGGTCCGAGATCATGGATAACGTCGACATTGCATGCAACGTGGCGACGAACCTGACGCGCGGCCAGAAGCTCGCGTACAAGTATCGCTACCGCACTGTGTATGCCCCGGGCGTCATCATCCAGAGTCCGAATACGCCTGATGGCGGTGAGGGCTGGAACGACAACTCGTACCGGATAACCTTCAACGCGGTGGACGGCCACGGCTATGACCTGCTGGCCAACGTCTACTACGGCAACGGCAAGGACAACGACTGGCGCCAGATCGGCACGAACATCGCCGTGGCGGCGACGAATCCCACCGCCATCTGCGACTGGAATGTGAGCGGCGTGGCCACGGGCGCCTACTACGTGAAGGTCACCGCGCAGCGCGTGGGTGGTGGCAAGATCGGTTTCGATGTTTCCAACTCGCGCCTGCAGATCGGTGCAACCCGCGGGTTCCCGAACAACGGTACGCGCATCTGGAGCGTGGTCACCAATGCCTTTGGCTACCTCGGGCAGAATACCGACTTTGAGACCGGCGGCTGGTTTGGCTGGGCTTGGACATCGGACGGAGCGCTGGCCACCGTGTCCACCGGGACCGTGTACCAGGGCCGTTACTCCTGCCGCCAGACGGCCACGAATTGGATCGGTTGGAGCTGGAACGATGTGTGGCAGAGCATCGACGCGCAGCCGGGTGAGAAGCTGCACGTCTCGGGCAAGGTCTTCATCGCCAGCATGCAGAAGCTGGGGACGAACTGGCTGTCCTGCGGTATCCGGATTGAAACGACCAACGGCATCGGCACGGGTGTCGAGTTCAGCGTGACGTCGGCCACCGGCGTCTGGCAGAACGTGGAATTCGATCACTACCCCGTGCAGGCCAGAGAGAACCTGCGGCTGTGGGTTGCGGGGTATGACGCCACGAACGTGGACGTTTACTTTGACGCAATTTCAATCACCAGCACGAACGTGCATCCGGTGATCACCAACTTCGTCAATTACGGCTACTGGCTGGGCGACAGTGCGGTGGACGTCAGCACGCACAACGTGCTGAGCTTCATGGTGGGCGGCTCGCAGGGCGTCGAGGACCTGGCCGTCTGGGTCAAGGACGCCGCGGGGGTGAGCAACCGCGTGTTCATGTCGAACTACATCGGCCGGGTTGTGTCCACGGCGCAGCGTGTGGATATCCCGTGGCGGAACTTCACGACGATCAACAAGGCGGCGATCAGCAACATCAGCTTCACCTCGAGCGCCTCGAACGACGCGGTGGTGACGTCGATGCGCTCGATCACCGTGCCATTCCTTGTCAGTTCCGTTGCGCGGACGCCGCCGCAAATCGACGAGCAGGGCGTGCCGTACTACTACCCCGGCCAGACCGTGACCAACACGATCACGATCAGCAACATGTACGCCGTGGCCCAGACGGGCCTCGCGGTGCAGGTGGACCAGGAATACGGCGAGACGTTGTACTGGTGGGATGATTCCTCGCCGAAGCCGACAGAGCTGTTCTTCAAGAACAGCGAGAAGACTCGCAAGGGTGATCGCCTCTGCAACGGCTTTGAGCAGAACTGGACCGCGCAGACCGTGCCGGCCAGCGGCCGTCTCGTGTTGACGGGCGTCTACAAGGTGCCGGTGGGCAACCTGGTGACGATCAATACCAACGAGCCGCCGTGGTATGCCTACCGCAACATCAAGGCCCGTGCCCAGGTTCATGTGGTCGCCCGGCGTGCAAGCGGCGACAACGTCTATGACAACGACATGGCGGGTTGCTACGCGGTGGGCGATGAGGTGTCGCCGCTGCCGCGTCCGCCGACGGGGCTGAAGTCCAGCGTGGTTACGACCAACGCGGGCAAGGCGATCTACACGGTGAGCTGGAGCCCGGTGACGGGTGCCACCGGCTACCAGTTGCAGGAGGACGAGGACTCGTACTTCGGCACGCCGAACAGCTACTACCTGAACGCGACATCGCGGGTTATGACCCAGACCGTGGGCGGGGTGTACTACTACAAGGTCGCCACCAGCACCAACGGTCACTACGGCATGTTCTGCGTGCCGATCGCGGTCACGGTTTCGCTCAACCGGCCACCGGTTGCGAATGACCAGAGCGTCTCGACGCCAGAGGAGGTAGCCAAGGCGATCACGCTTACGGCGACCGACCCCGACGGCAATCCGCTGACCTACGCGATCGTGTCGAATCCGTCGCATGGCGCCCTCAGTGGCACGGCGCCGAACGTGACCTACACGCCGTATTCCAACTATTACGGTGCGGACAGCTTTACGTTCCGGGCGAACGACGGGAAGACGAACAGCAACACGGCGACGGTCTCGATCACCGTCACGCCGGTGAACGATGCGCCGACGGCGAACGGCCAATCCGTCTCGACGCCGGAGGATACGACCAGGGCGATCACGCTGACCGGTTCCGATCCGGAGACCAACGCGTTGAGCTACGAGATCGTGACGTATCCGGCCAACGGTTCGCTGTGGGGCACGCTGCCGAACCTGACCTATGGGCCGTCCCTGAACTTCAACGGCTCCGACAGCTTCACCTTCAGGGTGAATGACGGGTCGTTGACCAGCGCTCCTGCCACGGTGTCTATCACGGTTACGGCGGTGAACGATGCGCCGGTGGCCGACAATCAGACGGTCTACACGGCCATCAACATGGCCAAGGCCATCACGTTGACCGCCACGGATCCGGAGACCAATGCGCTGACCTACAGCATTGTGTCCAGTCCGTCACACGGCGTGTTGAGCGGGTCGGCGCCCAGCGTGACGTACACGCCGTTCGGCGAGTACTACGGGAACGACAGCTTCACCTTCCGCGCAAACGACGGACTGACCAACGGCACGATCGGCACCGTGTCGCTCGTGGTCACGGCAAAGGTGGTGTACGTGGACGACTCCAACACGAGCGGGACTGAGGATGGGTCGCAAGCGTATCCGTATAACACGATCGTGGAAGGTGTCGGCGTGGCCGGAAACCACAGTATCGTCTACGTCGCCGCGGGCTACTACGACGACGCTGTTGCATTGACGGGCAGGACGAATGTGACACTTGTGGGTGAGAACGAGAACGCGATCCTCACCAACGCGTTGTCCTACAAATTCGGCCTGAGCCGATGCCGCCTCGTCACGCTGAAGGGCTTCACACTCTCCGGCGGCCAGAACGGCATCAGTCTGAACAACTGCGACGAGATTCTGATCTGCACGAATACGATCGTGAACATCCAGCAGTATGCCTACAACTCGGGCGGAGCGTTCTCGGTGGGCTATTCGACGCTGCGGATTGAAGACAACGTCATCACGAACTGCTACGGCGGCCAGCGTGGCGGCATCGGCTACTTCTACGATGTCGGCATGACCGTGATGAACAATGACTTCATCAACTGCACGGCGTGGAACTCGGCGGGCGGTCTCTGGATCGCGTGCCAGTGGACGGGTCGCGTGAACCGCATCAAGAACAACTACTTCTACCAGAACACGGCCGACTACAGCGGCGCGATCGACCTGTATGGCGAGTATCTCAACAATACGTGGATCGATCACAATGTGTTCGTGAGCTGCGGGGCCGACTACAGCTGGGCTGGCGCGATCAAGGTGCAGTACCTGTACAACGGTGGCGGCGGGACCAGCGACCTGCGCATCGTGAACAACGTGTTTGACGGGGTCTTCACCGCGTCCAGCGCGCCGGAGATCGGCGTCTACGTCACAACGGGCAAGGTCTACATGGCGAACAACGTCATGGTGGGCCCGAACTGGGCGGGCTCGTATGCCGCCTACAACGCGGGTTCCAGCAATGACGTGGTGGTGGAGTATAACGACATCTACCAGTACGTCAGCGGAATCTACAACTGCGCGGTTGGCGCCGGGAATATCACGAACGCCCCGTCGTTCGTGGGCTCGGGCGATTATCACCTGCAGGTGGGTTCGCCCTGCATCAATGCCGGAAACCCGGCCGCGTTCTACAACGACGCGGACGGAAGCCGGAATGACATGGGCGTGTTCGGCGGCAACTACTAAGGATTAACGGGTAAAGACACCGCCCTCGTTGGCCGCAAGGCCGGCGGGGGCGGTTGTCGTTTTAGCGGAAGGCCATCACCAGCATCGCCGTGACCGCAAGAAAGACGCCTATGTAGGCCGGTCCGGTCAGCACTTCCTTAAGGAACAGGAAGCCGAGTATGTTGCTGATGATGATCGACGCGGCCGCGAGCAGGGCCATGGTCTTGCCCAGCGGGATGTGCGCGAAGACGTAGAGCTGGCCGAACGTCGCCACCATCCGCACGACGAAATAGACTGCAAACCACGCCGAGAAAAATGATGCCAATCGGAACCCGTACTTCACCATGTAGAAGCGGCCCATGAAGTCCGAGATTGAGTAGACCACCTGGGTGCCGAGAAGGATGAGCAGGATGCGCATGGGGAAAAGGAGATTGGTTATTAGAGATTGGAGATTAGGAATCGGTTTGGAGTCATCGGTTCCGAGTTGGTCATTGAGATTTGGTCATCGGACATTTCTTGCTTTCCCAATACCCAATAACGAATCACCAATAACTTCTCCTACTTCTTACTCCCCTTGTGCAGTTCCGGGTGCTTGCTGGTGATGAAGCTGCTGGGGGCCACGCTTTCCATGAGGAACACGTTCGCGCCGATCGTCGAGCCTTTGCCGATCACGGTGTCGCCGCCCAGGATCGTGGCGTGGGCGTAGATGACCACGTCGTCCTCGACGGTCGGATGACGCTTGATGTGCTTGATCGGCTGGCCGTGTTCGTCGAGCGAGAAGCTGCGCGCACCGAGGGTCACGCCTTGGTACAGCTTCACGTGATTGCCGATGGTGGTCGTCTCGCCGATCACCACGCCGGTGGCGTGGTCGATGAAGAACCCGTGGCCGATCTCCGCGCCGGGATGAATATCCACACCCGTCTGGGAGTGGATCCACTCGCTCATCACGCGGGGCACGACCGGCACCTTCAACTTATAGAGTTCATGCGCGAGGCGATGCGAGGTGATGGCGAGCAGGCCGGGGTAGGCGAGTTGTACCTCGGCGTACGTCAACGCTGCGGGGTCACCCTCGTAGGCCGCCTTCACGTCCTCGACCAGCAGCTTGCGCACCTCGGGCAGACGGTCCGCGAAGGAGCGCAGGATTTTGAAGGACTCCTCGCGCGGGTCGACCGGTTTCGGTGCACCTTCCATGCGGGCGGCTTCGCCTGTCCAGCGGAACGGGATCGCGCGCTCGATCTCCGGGCGCAGCAGACTCCAGATTTCGCTCAGGCGTTGAACGAGGAAAGTGCCCAGTTCGTCCGGTCCGATACTGGACTGCGACATGCGGCCCGGGAACATGACGTCCACCAGCAGCTTGAGACCTTCCACCACTTTGGTCGTGTTGGGATAGGACTCCAGCAGGCTGTCCGGCCGGTCTTCCTTCGACTCGGAATAGAGCGGTATGAGACTGGTCGCGGCCTTGCAGATGCAATACTCCGCGTCCGTACCCGAGCACGAAATTAACGGCTTTTTCATCATGGACGTGTCTCCCGTGGAAACTGGCTGTCAAGGTACCGCAGCGGCCGTACGCAATCAAGAACCGCTTGGCCTGCCGGTATTGCAAGCAGGGGCGAATCCTTGTATCGTCTGGCCTGCCTTTTTGGTGGAGATAGGCCCGTGTGGCAAGGGCCCGGGAGGAATACATCATGAAGAAGATGCTGAAGTGGGTCGGGATCATCGTCGTGGCGTTGATCGTTGCCGTGGTCGCGGCGCGAAGCGTGCTCATCAAGAATGCGGCGCAGAAGGCCATCAGCAAGATGACGGGCTTCGACCTGAAGGTGGGCGGCATCAGCGTGGGCATTGTCTCTCCGGAGTTCGAGATTCGGGATCTCAAGCTGAACAATCCTCCGGACTTCCCCGATGCGGAAGCGTTTGACGTCAAACAGGTCTACGTGAAGTACGACCTGATGTCATTCTTCGGCAACAACCCTCATCTCTACAAGATCGTGATCGATATTCCGAAGGCCGTGGTGGTGAAGAAGGCGGACGGCGAAACGAATCTTGAGCGGCTGGAAAAGGCGAGCAAGCAGGCGGGCGGGGGAGAGGGGAAGGCGGAGGGGAAGAAGGGCGAAAAGAAGCCCGAGGCCAAGCCCGCTCCCGGCGAGGAGAAGCCGGCCCCGCAGGTGAGGATTGACCTGCTCACATTGAAGCTGGGGACGGTGGAAGTGCGCGACTATTCGCGCGGCGGCGAGAAGCCGGAAGTGTTCACCTACGACCTGAACGTGGACCGCACATTTGAGAATGTCACGGACCTGAACGTCATCAGCACGGTCATTGCGGCGGAGATCCTGAACAACGTCGGTGGCAAGCTGATCCAGGATATGGGCAAGATCATGGAGCAGAATCAGGGCGACCTGAAGAAGACAGGCAAGGAGCTTGAGAAGAACTTCAAAGGCCTTCTCAAGGGTTTCAAGGCCCCGAAGACCCCGTAGGTCTTGCCGTTGACCTGCATCGATCCCCCTGCTAGTGTGACGGCGCATTTTTTGGGTCGGGGCGTAGCGCCTTGTCCCGCCGTAGCCCGAAGGGCGAAGGCGGAAGTCCCGATGCGAAGCGATCGGGACGAAGCTACGCCAAGGAAGAAGTGGGATTTTCGTTCTATAGGTCGGGGCGTAGCGCAGCCTGGTAGCGCGTTTGCTTGGGGTGCAAAAGGTCACGAGTTCAAATCTCGTCGCCCCGACCATTTTTTATTTCGTGGCATTTCGGCCCAAATCTTCCAAGGTTCGGAAAACTCGACGCGGAGACGCGGCGAGGCATTCCCGCGACTGGTGACGCGATGCGGCGACGTGATCCCCGCGACACGCGACACGCGGGCCGCCGCCATGTCCCGCCGAAGTCCAGCAACGCGGACGAAGGCGGATGACGCGGCGGCCGGCCGGACTTTCCCGCTGGCATTCAACGACTTGCTGACCGGCGAAGCGGACAGGATTTTCGGGGACGCCTCCGGCGTCGTGAGGTCGGCGCGTGCGGCAAGGCCGCCGCGCCGAGCGTCTTGGTCGTTCAGATTCCCCGCCAGTTCCGAAAGGGTGCGCGGACGCGCTACGCGCGAAGACGAAGACCACCCCGCGCGGCAACATGCACCACTTCCCGCCCTTGGCGCTCGTTCCTCACACGCGGGCGGGAGCGGCGCAAAGATTGCCGCGCCCCCATGCGGAATGATTTGCTTTTCTCTCAATACCCGTTACCCTGTCGCGTAAGAGTATCTTATGACGAAAGGTAACAAATGCATTTTGAACTAACTCGGATGTCTTCACGCGGTCAAATCGTTATCCCCGAGGCGACGCGCAAGGTTCTCGGTGTCCGCATCGGGACGAAGTTCGCCATTTTCAGCGACGGCAAGAACATCCTCTTGCAGCCAATCGCCCAGCCGGACGTGGCGGGCTTCAAGAAGATCATCGCCGAGGCGGAGAAAACAAAAGCAGAGGCGCAGCTTAAGGCAAAGGAGGCAGGGAAATGAAAGTGTTTCTTTACGCTCGCAAGTCAACCGACGACGAAGAACGGCAGTTGCTTTCGATTGACGCGCAACTGAACGAGTTGCGCGAGTATGCCCGCAAGGAATCGCTCACGATTGCCCGCGAATTCGTTGAATCTATGACGGCCAAGGAACCGGGGAGGCCGATCTTCAACGAAATGCTCCGGCTCGTGGAGCGAGGCGAGGCCGACGCCTTGCTTGCGTGGCATCCCGACCGGCTGGCTCGGAACTCGGTTGACGGTGGCCGAATCATCTACCTCGTGGACACGGGCAAACTGAACGCCTTGAAGTTCCCCACATTCTGGTTTGAGAACACCCCGCAAGGGAAGTTCGTTCTGAACATGGCTTTCGGTCAGTCGAAATACTACGTTGACGCGCTCTCAGAGAATGTCCGGCGGGGAATGCGGGAGAAGATTCGCCGGGGCGTCTATCCGCACAAGCCGCCCTTGGGCTACCTGAACGAACCACGCTTGCGGACAATCGAGGTTCACCAGCAGAAAGCCCCGCTGGTCCGGCGACTCTTCGAGACCTACGCAACAGGTCGTTACAACTTCGACCAAATGGCCGAACTTGCCGCGAAATGGGGCTTGCTCAGTCACCAAGAGAAACCCCTTGCCCGGAGCATGATCCCAAAGATTCTTGCGGACCGGTTCTACATCGGCGTTTTCGATTGGGCGGGCGAGAAATACGAGGGAACGCACGAAAGATTTGTCCCCCAGGAGCTTTTCGACCTTGTTCAGAAGGTTTTGGCCGACCGTGGCCGGGGACGCTACCAGACCAAGAAACAGCGGCAACCGCTCGCGTTTCTTGGCCTTGTCCGTTGCCAAGAGTGCGGCGCGTCCGTGACCGCCGAACGCCAGAAGGGACACCACTATTACCGATGCACCAAGAAGCTCGGTCCTTGCGACTTGCGCGGCTACATCAGGGAAACAACCCTTGCCGACTTCATGCGAGACGAGATTCGGCGGGTTTCCATTTCCGACGAGTGGGCCGACTTGATGCTTGCACAGCTTGAAGTCTGGCGGCGGGACGAGACCGACCGCGCCACGACCGAGGCGCAACGGTACAAGGACCAACTCGCGGAACTCGACAAGCGCGTCAACCGCTTGCTTGACGTGTTCCTTGACGGCTCCATCACGCGGGAGGACTACGCCGGGCGCAAGGCCGAATTCCTGAACGAGAAGGCGAAGCGACGCGAGAAATTGACCGAGATCGAGGCCAAGGGCAACTGTTGGCTCGAACCGCTTGAAAACTTCGTGAAGGCCGCAAATCAGGCCGAAAAGACGGCTTTTTCGGACGACCTCGCTGCGATACGCGATTTCTTCCAGAAAATCGGCTCGAACCTGTACTTGTTCAAGCCGGTTGAGGATGAAATCACAGACGAAGAGAAGACGCGCACCCTTTCGGAACTGGCGGGGAATCTGAACGACCAAGACGCTCGGCGCGGCGGCCTTGCCGCACGCGCCGACCTCACGACGCCGGAGGCGTCCCCGAAAATCCTGTCCGCTTC
>Ga0209097_10002250_pt1 | contig 15654 bp, 16 predicted proteins | sample AD_UKC052_MetaG_FD_184419 | JGI IMG/M metagenome (GOLD analysis project Ga0209097, IMG submission 184419) | Active sludge microbial communities of municipal wastewater-treating anaerobic digesters from USA - AD_UKC052_MetaG (SPAdes) (version 2) | ecosystem: Engineered > Bioreactor > Anaerobic >... | reverse complement strand
TGCACACCTCAGCGCCCGTGCGCCGGTGCAGCTCGCGCGTCACTTCCTCCAGCGACGAGCGCGGCTGCTCACGCGTGATCGCGCGCAGCGTTTCGATGTGCTGCGCGTTCAACGCCGGCTTGCGCCCTACTCTGCCTTGATTTGTTCCGTCGTTCTCCACCGAGCGCTCCATCCATTCTGGGTCCGGAGTGAGCATAGACGGAATTGTTTATTTTGGCTACACCCTCTCAGAGGGTGTGAAGAAATCGTAGCGAGCGGTTCGAGTTCGCCCGGAGAAGCGCAGCCGTACAAGAGTACGGTGAGCATCGCAGGGGCGAAATCGGGCCGCGCAGTAGATTTATTCACACCCTTTCAGTCGGCCTTGTAGGGGCCGGCCCCCAGGCCGATGGGCTCGGGGGCGGCGGCCACCAGGCGCGAGAAGATGCGTGCAAAATCCTCCGGGCCATCGGGCGGACGGGTGCCGCCCATGGGGTCGGGCTTGCCGGCAAAGCCGGCATTCGCAATGGCCCAGTCCTCGGCGGTGAAATACTTGTGCACCAGGGGCAGGATCTCCCGCTCCTCGCGCATCATGTGCTCCCGATAAAAGGCGGCGAAGGCCTCGAAGGCGGCCACGAAACCCTCGAAGGCGCCGGGCTCGCCGTCGGCATAGCGCTGCACGGCCACTTCGAGGGCCTTGATGCGGTCGTTGCCGCGGGCATGCTCCTCCTCCAGGGCCGCGATGGCTTCGGCCCCCTCGGCGGTGCGCTGCTTGAGCAGGGCGAAGATGAACTGGTCTTCCTTGGGGTGGTGACGTTTCTCGGGGTAGGCGTCCAGGTAGTGAACCATGGCCCGCAGCAGGCCCATGTCGGGCTGCAGGGTGCCGGAGCCGATGTCCCGGAGCATCAGCCGGATGGCATGCAGGATTGCCGCCAGGGACTGATGTTCGTCGATCATGATGCGCAGGGCTTCCATTCGTGTGTCTCCTTGATTGCGCTCAGGTGGCGAGCATCGCCTGGTGTTTGCTGCCGAGGCCCAGATAGGCGTCGATCACGCGGGGGTCGTCGGCGAGCTGATGGGCCGGGCCGTGCATGGCGATCTGGCCGGTCTCAAGCACATAGGCATAGTCGGCCACCTGCAGGGCGGCGCGGGCGTTCTGCTCCACCAGCAGAATCGACACGCCGCGACGGCGCAGCTCGGCGATGATGCGGAAGATCTCGCGCACGATCAGCGGCGCCAGGCCCAGGCTGGGCTCGTCCAGCATCAGCAGCTTGGGCTTGGCCATCAGGGCGCGGCCCACCGCCAGCATCTGCCGCTCGCCCCCCGACAGGGTGCCGGCCAGCTGGCTGCGCCGCTCCTTGAGGCGCGGGAACAGGGTATAGATCTCTTCCATGGTGTTGGCGTGATCGCGCAGGCCGCTGCGGTAGCGCTGGAAGGCGCCGAGCAGCAGGTTGTCCTCCACGCTCATCTCGCTGAACAGCTCGCGCTTCTCGGGCACCAGGTTCATGCCCCGGGCCACCATGCGCTCCACCTCGGGCACCACCTCGATGCTGCCGTCGAAGGCCACCTGCCCCTTCGATTCGAGCACCCCCATGATGGCCGACAGCATGGTGGTCTTGCCGGCACCGTTGGGGCCGATCACGGTGACGATCTGGCCCTCGCCCACCGTCAGGCTGGCATTGCTGAGGGCTTCGACCTTGCCATAGGAGACGCTGAGGTCGCGGATCTCCAGCACGGTGTTGTTCGGATTTGCCACCACTCCACCCCTCCCAGATAGGCTTCGAGCACTGCCGGATTTTGCTGCACCTCGTCGGGCAGGCCTTCGGCGATCTTCTGGCCGAACTCCATCACCACCACCCTATCCACCAGGTTCATCACGAAGTCCATGTCGTGTTCGACGATCAGCGTGGCCAGACCTTCGGCGCGCAGTTTGCGCAGCAGGTCGGCGAGGGCCTGCTTCTCCTTGTGACGCAGGCCGGCGGCCGGCTCGTCGAGGAGGAGCAGGCAGGGGTCGGCACACAGGGCCCGGGCGATCTCCAGGATGCGCTGCTGGCCCAGGGCCAGGCTGCCCGCCTCGGCGTGCATGAACTCCCCCAGCCCGACCCGCTCGATCTGCCGGGCGGCCTCCTTGAGCAGGCGTGCCTCCTCGGTGCGGTCCAGGCGCCAGGCCGCCGACAGCACGCCCTTGCCACCGCGCAGGTGGGTGCCGATGGCCACGTTCTCGAGCACGCTCATGGTGGGCAGCAGCTTGACGTGCTGGAAGGTACGGCTCATGCCCATACGCGCGATCTGGCGCGAATCCTTGCCGGCCACCGGCTGACCCAGGAACAGCACCTCGCCGGAAGTCGGCGTATCCACCCCGGAGAGCTGGTTGAACATGGTGCTCTTGCCGGCGCCGTTGGGGCCGATCAGGGCCAGGATCTCGCCCGCCTTCACCTGCAGGTTCATGTTGTTGTTGGCCACCAGGCCGCCGAACTTGCGGGTCACGTTGCGTGCTTCGAGGATCACCTCGCCGGCCTTCGGCGGGGTGCGGCGGGGCAGCGCTTCGGCGGACGCGTCAATGTGCTTGTGGTCCACCCGCACCGGCACCAGCCGGCGCAGCAGCGGCCACAGGCCGCCCCGGGCGCGCTGCAGCACGACGATCATCATCAGACCGAAGACGATCACCTCGAAGTTGCCCGCCTGACCCAGCAACTTGGGCAGGATGTCCTGCAACCACTGCTTGAGCAGGGTGATCACCCCCGCCCCCACCAGGGCGCCCCAGACATGCCCCGCACCGCCGACCACGGCCATGAACAGATACTCGATGCCGATGTGCAGGCCGAAGGGCGTCGGATTGACGAAGCGCTGCATGTGGGCATACAGCCAGCCCGAGGCACAGGCGTGCAGGGCGGCGATCAGGAAGATCACCATGCGCGAGCGGGAGGTATCCACGCCCATCGCCTCGGCCATCACGATGCCGCCCTTGAGGGCACGGATGGCCCGCCCCTCGCGGGAGTCGAGCAGGTTCTGGGTGGTGAGCACCGCCACCAGCACGAAGGCCCAGATCAGGTAGAAGATGCGCTCGCCGGTATCCAGGCTCAGGCCGAAGAGGCTGATCGGCGGAATGCCGTTGAGGCCGGAATGCCCGCCCAGGCTCTCCGAGGTGCCGAACAGGAAGTACAGGCTCATGCCCCAGGCCATGGTGCCGAGGGGCAGGAAGTGGCCCAACAGGCGCAGGGTCAGGGAGCCCAGCAGCACGGCCACCACGGTGGTCAGCAGCAGGCCGGCCAGCAGGGTCAGCCAGGGGGAGGCGCCCACCCAGGCAATCCAGCCCGGCAGGGAAGGCAGGGTGGTGAGGGCCGCGGTGGTATAGGCGCCAAGGCCCACAAAGGCCGCCTGGCCGAAGCTGGTGAGGCCACCCACCCCGGTGAGCAGCACCAGCCCGAGGGCCACCAGTGCATACAGGCCGATGTAGTTCAGCAGGGTCACCGAGAAGGGCGACAGGACGACGGGCGCCAGTGCGAGCAGGGCCAGGAAGCCCCCCAGCACCAGGCGCGGCGAGAGCTTGGCGTTCATTCTTCTTCCTCCACATGGCGGCTGGTCAGGGAGCGCCACAGCAGCACGGGGATGATCAGGGTGAAGACGATGACTTCCTTGTAGGCGCTGGCCCAGAAGGAGGAGAAGGACTCGAGCTGGCCCACCAGCAGGGCGCCGACGGCCGCCAGCGGATAGCTGGCCAGCCCGCCGATGATGGCGGCCACGAAGCCCTTCAGGGCGATCAGGAAGCCGGTGTCGTAATAGACGGTGGTGATGGGCGCGATCAGCACCCCCGACAGGGCGCCGATGAAGGCCGCCAGGAAGAAGGTGAGCTTGCCGGCCAGGGCCGGGGAGATCCCCATCAGGCGGGCCCCCACCCGGTTCATGGCGGTGGCCCGCAAGGCCTTGCCGTACAGGGTGCGCTCGAAGAACTGGAACAGGGCGACGATCAGCGCCAGCGACACGGCGACGATGACCAGGGTCTGGCCGGGCACGGTGAGCGGGCCGAGTTCGAGGGAGGCATCCGAGAAGGCCGGTGTGCGCTGACCTTCGGCGCCGAAGAACAGCAGGCCCAGGCCCACCATGGTCAGGTGCGCCGCCACCGACACGATCAGCAGGATCAGGATGGGCGCCGAGGCGATGGGCTGGTACACCAGCCGGTACATCTGCGGCCCCATCGGCACCACGACGGCCAGGGCCAGGGCCACCTGGGCCAGCTGCGGCAGGCTTTGGAGGGGCAGCACCGATACCAGCGCGGCCACCCCCAGGGGGTAGGCAAGGTTCCAGCCGGCCACGCCGAGCAGGCGCCCGGGGCGGCCCGAGCGGAGAGCCGGCACGCCATCCACCACCGTCACCGCCACCCCGAGGCCGACCAGCAGCCACACGGTGGTCGGCACCACGCCGGCCTGCAGCATGGCCAGGGTCAGGGCACCATAGGCCACGAACTCGCCCTGGGGAATGAAGATCACCCGGGTGACCGCAAACACCAGCACCAATGCCAAGGCCAGCAATGCGTAGATCGCACCGTTGGTGATGCCGTCCTGCACGAGCATCAACGCAATCTGAAATTCCATGGGGAAACCCTCGTACAAGACACCGCCCGGGGGCGGAAAAGCAGGGCGCTCCGGACGGAGCGCCAGCCCGCGGAAGCCGGGTTGCCCCGGCCTCCGCCCATGGGCATCAGGGGATCAGGGTCCACTTGCCGCCGCTGACGGTGATCAGCTCGCGGCCACGCTCGTCAAAGCCGCTGTGGTCAGCCGGCGACATGTTGTACACACCCTGGGTGGCGGGCATGTCCTTGGTCTGTTCGAGGGCGTCGCGCAGGGCCGAGCGGAAGGCCGGCGTGCCCGGCTTGCCCTTGGTGGCCGCAACGGGAATGGCCGCCTTGAGCAGCAGGCCGGCATCAAAGACGTTGCCGCCGAAGGTCGCCGGCTTGACGCCGTGGAGCTTCTCGTAGGCATTCACATAGTCGATGGCGATCTTGCGGGACGGGTGGGCATCGGTCACCTGGTCGAGCACCAGCATCAGGCTGGCGGCGAGCACGGTGCCTTCCACCTTCTTGCCGCCGAGCTTGAGGAACTCGGGCAGGGCTGCGCCGTGGGTCTGGTAGAACTTGCCCTTGTAGCCCTGATCGTAGAGGGTGATCTGGGGCAGTACCGCGGGGGTGCCGGGGGCGGCGATCAAGACCGCGTCGGGCTTGGCCATCAGCAGCTTGAGGCCCTGGGCGGTGACGGAGCTGTCGCTACGCTGGAAGCGCTCGCTGGCCACCACCTTGATGCCCTTGCGGCCGGCGCTCTCGGTGAACACCTTGGCCCAGTTTTCACCATAGGGGTCGGACGAGCCGATGAAGCCCACCGTCTTGATGCCATGCTTGGCCATGTGGCCCACCAGGGCATCGGCGATCAGCTGGTCGTTCTGGGTGGTCTTGAAGACCCACTTCTTCTTGTCGTCCATCGGCAGCACCACGGCGGCGGTGCCGACCGGCGCCAACAGGGGCACGCCGGCCTCGGCGGCAAACTGGATCACGCCCATGGCGTTGGGAGAGCCGGAGGGGCCGATGATGGCGTCCACGTTCTCCTCGCTGATCAGTTTCTTGATCGCCACCACCGAGGCGGTGGGGTCACTGCCGTCATCCAGGGGGATGTATTGCACCGTGAGGTTGCCGACCTTGGTCGGCATCAGGGGGACGGAGTTCTTCTGGGGAATGCCGACCATGGCGATGGGCCCCGTGGAGGACGAAATCACGCCCACCTTGACCTGCGCAAAAGCGGCCCCGGAAAACAGGGCACCCATCACTACCGACGCTACGAGACGCTTGAATTTCATGATGTTCAATCTCCAGTCAAAGAATGGAACGGCCTGCATCGAGATATCGTGTGATCCCGCCTGGAAAAACACGATTCACAAATCTATTCACGTGATTTTTCACGTTTATATCCAAAAATAAAGCCGCTTGCACTGCCTGGCTTTGAAGGACGACTTCCGAATGGGTCCATTCGCTGCAGCGCATCACGGACATCATTCAAGAGCATTCTTCATGCCATTTCCGCCTATTTGGCGGGATTCAGGCGCCCGGGGCCATTTGAGGGCCCTGGGTGACTCCGGGAAAAAGCGCCCTTTTCAACGCTGCCATATTGCAGTGCAGTGACCGCCCATTTCGCACCAATTACGTGCCCAATAGCGGCCCAATCGCGCCCTCAACGGCCCATGGCCCGGGCGGTCTTTCCCTCCATGCCGAAATCGGTATTGGCCACATCGAAGATCATGATGCGTACCGGCGCCGGCGGGATGTCCAGCACCTCGCCGATCACGCCGGTGAGACGCCCGATCAGGACTTCCTTCGCCGCCTCGCTACGCCCGGCGATCAGGAACACATGGACGGTCGGGCCGCCGGCAGGAACCGGCTCACCGGCCCGCGCTGCGGCCGCCAGGCAGACCCCGCCCACGCTGACATGAGTCCGGGGCAACTCGATCAGAAAGATCCGGACCGAAGCCTTCGGTGCGGCAATGCAGTCCACGACGGCATCGGTCATGCGCGCCAGCAGCAATTCCTTCTGTGCGTCGGAATGGCCTTCCAGCAGATAGACATTCAGGTTTGGCATGGCTTCAGCCCAATTGGGTAATGAATGAATCGGCAAATTCAAAAGCAATAACACTGGACCCGGCATTCACCCGGTCGCACGGCTCTCGTCACCGACCCGGTGGTAATTGCGATTGAAATACACCAGGCCGGGGCGTTGATCGCCCTGACGCATCTGCTCCACCTCGCAATAGAAGATGCTGTGGGAACCGACGTCGTGGATCTGCGCAATGCGACAGTCGAAGCTCACCAGGGCGTCGTCCAGGGCCGGACTGCCGGTTGCCAGGGCCTGCCAGCGGGCGCGCTGGAAACGCTCCTCCATGCTCACGTTGCGGTCGGCAAACAGGCCCGACAGATCCTGCTGGTCACCGCCGAGCAGATTGACGCAGAGCACGCCGTTGGCGGTGAAGAAGCGGTGGGCATAGGACGAACGGTTCATGCACACCAGCAGCATGGGCGGCTGGTCGGTGACGCTGCACACCGCCGTGGCGGTGAAGCCGGCCAGCCCGTCGGCGCCGGCGGTGGTGATCACGTTGACGGCGCCAGTGAGCATGGCCATGCCGTTACGGAACTCATGGGTATCGATCATCATGTCTCTCCTAGGGGATGATCCGGCTAGAGGTCCAGCACCAGGGTGTCGCTGAGGGCGCGGGAACAGCACAGGAGGATCTGGTCGTTGTCGGCCTTCTCCTCGTCGGTCAGGAAGACGTCCCGGTGGTCGGGCGTGCCTTCCAGTACATTGCACAGGCAGGTGCCGCATACGCCTTGCTCGCAGGACACCTTGATCTTGATGCCGACACCAGCCAGGGCGTCGACGATGGTCTGGCCTTCGGCCACATGCACGGTCTTGCCGGATTTCTTCAGGGCCACGTCGAAGGCCTTGCCGCCCGCACTGGGCGCCTCGACCTGGAAGTACTCCTTGTGGATCTGCCCGGCGGACAGCCCCAGGCGGCCCGCTTCGGCGATGACCCAGTCCATGAAGCCGGAGGGGCCGCAGACGTAGAGGTGGGTGCCCGCATCGGCGCCGGTCAGCACTTCGACCAGGTTCAGGCGCTGCTCCACCGCACCGTCGTCGAAGTGGGTGTGCACCTGGGCGCTGAAAGGCGCGGCCGCGAGCTCATCGAGAAAGGCACAGGACGAACGGGTGCGCCCGCTGTAATGCAGCGCGAAGGGCTTGTCCTGGGCCGACAGGGTATGTGCCATGGCGATCATGGGCGTCACGCCGATACCGCCGCCCACCAGGATGCTGCGGCGCGCGCCGGCCTCCAGCGGGAAGAGGTTGCGCGGCACGCCGATCTCCACCACGGAGCCTTCGCTGAGGCGCTCGTGGGCGGCGATGGAGCCACCGCGGGAGTTCGGATCCTTGAGGATGCCCAGGCGATACACCTGGCGGTCGGCGGGATTGCCGCACAGGGAATACTGGCGCACCAGCCCCTCGCCCAGATGCAGGTCCACGTGGGCACCCGCCTCGAAGGGGGGCAGCTCGCCACCGTCTGCGGGCGCCAGGTCGAGGACGAGAACGCCCTGGCCCTGGGACTCCCTACGGCGTACGACAACCCGGAGCGTTTCTTCAGACATTCTTGTGTTTTCCCTTCTGTTGGTTTCGCTTCGCCGCTCAGCGCATGAAGATGCCGCCATTCACATCCCAGGCGGCGCCGGTGGCAAAGTCGGCTTCGACGGAGGCCAGTTGCACGACCAGGCTGGCGACGAACTCGGGGTTGCCGAGGCGCTTCACCGGGATCATCTCGATGAGCTTCTCGAGACGCTCGGGGGGCACGGCGGCACGCACCGAGGGCAGCTCCATGGGGCCCGGGGCGATGGCGTTGACGGTGACGCCGGAGGCCGCCAGCTCGCGGGCAAAGATCTTGGTGAGGGTCAGGATGGCGCCCTTCGACGCGGCGTAATGGGCGCCGGACGCGGTGCCACCGTTCTGCCCGGCCAGGGAGGCCACGTTGATGAGGCGGCCATAGCCGGCCGCGCCCATCGCCGCACCGAACACCTGGCAACCCAGGAAGGTGCCGCGCAGGTTGATCGCCAGCACCGTGTCGAACTCTTCCGGGGTGATCTGCATCACCGGCGTGGTGGGCGTGATGGCGGCGTTGTTGACCGCCACGTGCAGCCCGCCCCAGCGCTCGCACGCGGCGGCCAGGGCGGCCTCGAAGGCGGCCTTCTGCATCACGTCCAGGGCCAGTGGCAGAACCGTGTCGCCGCTCGCATCTAGCTGCGCGGCGGCGGCGCGGGCCATGTCCTCGGTCCGGTCGGTGAGGACCAGCTTGTAGCCGGCCCCATGCAGGCGCCGGGCGATGATGTTGCCGAGGCCCTGGGCGGCACCGGTGACGAGGGCGACTTGGCTCATGCTGCGCTCCTCAGGGGATGTAGCCGATGCACTGCAGCGCATCGGAGGCGTTGAGCAGGCGCACCACCTTCTGCTGGATGCGGAAGCTGTCACCCTCAGCGTCAACCGTGCGGACCAGGGTGTAGGTCAGGTTGGCGGTGTAGTGCTTATGGATCTCCTTGCGGAACTCCCGCAGGTTCTGGGCACAGCGCACGGTGACCGTCGTGCCGTCATCGGCGAGGACACGGAAGCGCGACACGCTGCGGATGGTGCGCGGTGCCGGGGAGGTGGAGATGGACTCGCCGCTGCCCAGGCGGGCCACGCGCAGGTTACGCATCTTGGCGTCGTCGCAGGCGTAGTTGAGGGTGTTGGCGAAGTCGGTTTCGTCCGGGTTGATGGGCACGATGTAGAGGCCCTTGTCTTCCCACAGGGCGAGCCATTCGGCGTACTCGCCGTGGTCGAGCATGTCGGCCTCCTGGCAGATGAAGGCGCTGGCTTGGTTGAGCAGTTCAATGTTCATGGCTTCGTCCTCCGCCTCAGGCGGTCATCAGTTTTTTCCATTGGCGGTAGGCGGCACGCATGCCGGTTTCCGCACTCACGTCGCTGCGGCGGCCGTCGGCCGTCTCCTGTTCCTTGGCCAGGCCACGGTTGAGCAGGATCCACTGGTCGGTGCCGGCGTTGGAGCCCTTCTGCACGCGCTCCCAGGCTTCCGAGTCATCGGGGGTGCCGAAGCCCATCGGCCCCTGGAAGTGCTCGTGCATGCGCAGGCGGGCGCGGTTGCCGGCCTCGGGGCCACCGTCCATGGTGATCACCGCATGGTGGATCTCGGTCTCGGTCACCGACACCGGGCGCAGCACCCGGAAGAAGGCCATGGAGCAGGCGATGTTGGGGAAGATGTTGAGGTTGAAGCCGGACCCGCCCACCGCACGCACGATGCGGCGCACCTGGTCTTCGGGGTAGTCGGCACGCAGCTCCTCGGCCAGCGCGGCGAAGCGCTCGGGGATGGGGGCGTCCAGGTTGGCTTCCAGGTCCACCAGGTCGGGGATCATGACCATCACGCTGTGGCCGTTGCCCAGGTCTTCCACGAAGCCCGGCCCTTCGACGAAGTCGAGCATCTCTTCGGTCTGTTTGTCCACCGAGGACAGGAAGGACTTGTGCACCAGCGGGAAGTGGTAGGCGTCGGTGGTGTTCTCGAGCTGGATCTTCCAGTTGCCGGGGAAACGGAAGCGGTGCTCGCCGCCCACCTTGATCGGGAAACCGCCGCCCTGCTTCATGAACAGGTCCATCCACTTCTTGGCCGGGCCGAGGAAGTCGACCAGGGGCTCGATGTCGTCCTTGAAGGTGGCGAAGATCATGCCGGCGTATTCCTCGACGCGCAGCTTGACCAGGGGGTAGTCGGCCTTGTCCAGCAGGTCGCCGTAGCTCTCCGGGCTGGGCACGCCGCGCAGGGCGCCGTCCAGGGAGTAGCTCCAGCCGTGGTAGGGGCACACGAAGCTGTTGGTCTTGCCCTTGTGGCCTTCGCAGACGGTGGCGGCCCGGTGGCGGCAGCGGTTGAGCAGCACATGCACCTGCTGCTTGCGGTCGCGCACGGTGACCACCGGCTGGCGGCCGATGTAGCCGGTCTTGTAGCTACCGGCCTCGGGGATCTCGCTAGCGTGGGCAACCCACACCCAGGTGTTGGCGAAGACCTTCTCCATCTCGTCTTCGAAGATGGCCGGGTCGGTGTAGAGGGAGGTATGCACCCGGTCGTGCTGGACCAGGTCGGCCAGGGTGTGGCCCTTGCTGGTGGTTTGGCTTGTCATGGTGTTGTCTTCCTTGTTTCTCGATCTGATGAGAGGGACGGGGGGCTAGCGCGGCACCGGCAGGGCCGCGCTGGCGTTCCAGGCCGTCACCGGACGGCTGAACAGGTTCTCGGTACGAAAATGGGCCATCCGCCAGACGCCGTCCTGGCGGGCGAAGTCGATGCTCAGACGCGCCGCGTTGAGGTGGGAGGCGCCGCTGGCGAAAGTCGATGTCTGCAGCATGACCCACGCGCCGGTGGCCGCATCCGGGGCATGCACGCGGATCGTCTCGCTGGTCAGGAAATGCACGTTGAGAGCAAAGTGCGCCGGCTCGACCATGTACTTGGCCATCATCGCGGCGATGGCCTCGCGCCCTTCGATGCGCCCGAAGGTGCCCTTGTACTTCTCGCCAATGCCTTCCCACACCGCATCCACGGTGAACAGCCCGGCCAGTTCATCCAGGGGCGTGCGGGCATCCAGGTAGTCGCACAGGAACATGTAGCGGTTGATGCAGGCGCGGATGGCGCCTTCGCTTTCCAGGCGGTCGAGGCGTGCCTCAAGCTGACGGAGGTGGGCGAGGTCGGTCATGGTCGGCTCCCCGGCGGCCTTACTCGGGAATCACCAGCTCGCGGCCGATGCGGGCCTCGACGCGGATGTACTTCCACAGCTTGTAGGTGCCGTCGCCCACCGGGGTGGCGCGGAACAGGTTGCAGGCGGCAGTGACCGTCTCCAGGTCGGGCACGTCGGCCAGCACGTAGGTGGTCCAGGGGAAGGCGACGGAGGGGCCGACCATGATCTGGTCGTCATCCATGTTGCCCAGCACGCGCACGCCGGGCAGGCGCGCGATGCCCTGCATCATGGCCACGAAGGCGCCCCACACGTCCTTCATCTCGTCGGCGGTGCCGTCCATGAAGTTCTGATTGACGCCCATGCAGAACAGCACGCGCAGCGGTTTCTTGTCACTCATCTCTATCTCCCGTGGATCGTTGGGTGTTACAGGTAGCCCGGCAGCGGCTTGTGCCCGAAGAGCATGGCGCCGGCGTTCTGGTAGGTGATATCGCCCATGAAGGCGTGCTGGGTGATCATCTGGGCGTCCCGGACCTGGGCGGCCAGGGGGCTCGACTCATACACACCGGTGCCGCCGGAGAGCATCTGGGCGCGGCGGGCCACGTCGGCCCCGACGCGGGAGGCGTGGGTGGTGGACAGGCGCAGCATGCTCACCTGGTGATCGGTGGGCGTGCCACCGGCCAGCAGCACCTGCCACACATCGTCGATGGCCTCGTAGAACCAGGAGCGCGCCGCCCGCAGTTCGGCCTCGATCCGGGCGATCTCGAGCTGCACATAGATGCGCTCGCCCAGGTTGGGGGCGCCCGTTACGGAGGCGCGCCCGGCGGCCATGCCCAGCACTTCGTTGATGGCGGCACGGCCGATGCCGAGGCCCACCACGGTGAGCACCTGGGCGGCGAAAGACAGGGTCGGGTAGCGGTAGAGGGGCGTGTCGAGGGAGGCGGCGCCGCCCCGCACGAAGGTCCATTCCTCAGGCACCACCACGTCCTTCACCACGATGTCGTGGCTGCCGGTGCCAAGCAGGCCCATCACATCCCAGTTGGGCACGATCTGCACCTTCTCCCGCGGCATCACGGCCATGCGCGGCAGCCCGGAACCCTCGGCGTTCTTCGGCAGGATGCCGGCGCCCACCACCTCGGCGCCCATGCTGCCGCTGCCCCAGCTCCAGCGCCCGCTCACCTTGAAACCACCTTCCACCAGCTCGGCCGGCTGGGGCGGAAAGATGCCGCCGGCGAAGACCACGTCCGGGCCGTTGGCGTAGAGCTTTTCCAGGGTCGCCAGGGGCAGGGCCGCCAGGTAGACGCCACCAATGCCGAAGCTCGCCACCCAGCCCGCGGAGCCGTCCGCCTCGGCGATCCTCTCGATCAGCTGGCAGAACTCCGCCGGCGACTTCTCGTCGCCACCGAAGCGCTTGGCCACCAGGGCGCGATACACCCCGACTTCCTTGAAGCGCTGGATGATGTCCGGCGAGATGTGCTGCTGTTTTTCGAATTCCTTCCGACGCTGCCTGATTTCCGGCAGCAGCGCCTCCAGGGCGGCCGCCGGATGGGCGGCGTCACTTTCCCGGGTCTCTTTCATAGCCACTAACATGGGTGTCTCCGCTTGAGAGTTGGTGTCACTGCAACCGACTGGCCACATGCCGGGCCACGGCACACAGCAGTTCGTCGTGCCCCCTGGCTGCGACCAGTTGCAGGCTGACGGGGAAACCGCTCCGGGCTGGCAGCGGGATGGCAATGGCCGGATGGCCGGACAGATTGAAGGGGCGCACCAGCGAGGTCATGCTGACCAGCCGGGAGGTATCGGCAGCCTGGTCCAGGCTGGGCGGGGCATCGGCCATGGTTGGCAGGGCGAGCACCGGGAAGCGCGCCAGCGCGGCATCCACTTCGGCGGTGAAGGCATCGCGGACGGCGTTGGCCGCATCCACGTCGGCCGAAGTGGTGCGGGAGGCGGCCACCAGGCGCTGGGCCACGTCGGCGCCCACCTTGCCGGTCTCGACCAGATGGCCGCAGGCCGCCCAGGTTTCGGCGTTGATGATGACGAGCCCGGCCTGGTAGGCCGCGTCGAAATGGGCTAACCGGACCGTACCGGCCGGCAGGCCGCTACCGGCCACCGCCCCGGCCACGGCCTGGCGGATCTCCGCCACTGCCGGGACATCCACCAGGCCGATGGACACCTCCTCCAGCCCCGGCAGCGCGCCGAAGCTCGGGTCAATGGCCCGCATGCAGGCAATCAGGCTGTCCATGTCGGCCGCAAACGGCCCCACACAATCCAGGCCGGTGAGCGCAGGCATCACGCCCTGACGGCTGACCCGTCCGAAACTCGGCTTGAACCCGAAGACGCCGCAACAGGCTGCGGGAATGCGGATGGAGCCGCCGGTATCGGAACCCAGGGCCACATCCACCACCCCCGCCGCCACCGCCGCGGCCGAACCACTGGACGAACCACCGGGAACAAGATCGGGGAAGCGGGGATTCACCGGCGTGCCGGCCCAGGCGTTGATGCCGGTGGTGCCGAAGGCCAGCTCGTGCATCGTCACCTTGCCGGTGATGCGGTAGCCCGCGGACAGCAGACGCTCGACCACCTCGGCATGCCCCGCGGCGGGGGCCGCATCGGCCAGCGCCTGGCTGCCCGCCTGGGTCGGCACGCCGGCCACGTCGATGGAATCCTTGATCGCCACGGCCGGGCCGGCACCGCCCAGGTTCAGGGTCTTCACAAACATGCTCATCCCGCCACCCCTTGAAAAGAGCGCCTCGTTGCCGGCCCTCTGCGACCCGTCAGGGCCTGTGAATAACAACCATTGATGAAAAGATTAGTTTTGTTAACTCTTAATGTCAACGGAAATTTCACGTGAATGTTCACTTAAATTTCCAAAAAATTTTGACCTTCTGAACGACCGAACCCACCCAGCAAGAGTCCGACAAGCCCTTGATCAAACTGGCTACACAGGGACAAATGCACATAACGTGCCAGTGATTTTTACGTGATAAATCAACTAAAAATACGCAAAACTTAGCCTTTATCGCACCACAACAAGGCGCTCGGCACTGAAGCGGTGCAGGCCCGATGGCACGCCCTCCGCCGGCGAAAAGCCGACAGCATCCAAGCTCATCTTGTGAGCCGCACCTCCAGGACCGAACTCCCGTCGCTGTTCGGCTCAGCACCTCTCAAACGCGCCAGCCAAACAATTTCTCAGGAACCATTCACCCCCTTAGCACTCTCAAGCCGGGAGTGCTAATATCTGAGCGAAGGAGGTAGTTGCAGATGTCCCACACCCTGTCGTTTCCCGTTCCGTCCGCGGTTGGCAGCCTGGATCAGTACATCCAGAGCGTGAATCGCATCCCGCTGCTGACCGAGAAGGAGGAATCCGATCTCGCCCACAGCTTCCGGGAGAAGGAAGACCTGGAAGCGGCGCGCAAACTGGTGCTTTCCCACCTGCGCCTGGTGGTGGCCATTGCCCGCGGTTACCTGGGCTACGGCCTGCCCCATGCCGACCTGATCCAGGAAGGCAACGTGGGCCTGATGAAGGCCGTCAAGCGCTTCGACCCCGACCGTGGCGTGCGTCTGGTGTCCTTCGCGATCCACTGGATCAAGGCCGAGATCCACGAGTACATCGTCAAGAACTGGCGTCTGGTCAAGATCGCCACGACCAAGGCCCAGCGCAAGCTGTTCTTCAACCTGCGCAGCATGAAGAGCAGCAGCAGCACGCTGCAGGGCGAGGAAGTGATGGCCGTGGCCCAGCAACTGGGCGTCAAGCCGGAAGAAGTCCGCGAGATGGAAACCCGTCTGTCCGGGCAGGAGATGGCACTGGAAGGCGGCAACGACGATGACGAGGAGCGCTTTGCCCCCATCGCCTATCTGGCCGACCCCCACGCCGAACCCTCGGATGTGCTGGCGCGGCGTCAGGCTGCCCGCCTGCAGGACGAAGGCTTGCATGAAGCACTTTCCACCCTGGACGAGCGCAGTCGCAGCATCGTCTGTCGGCGCTGGCTGACCGAAGGGGACGCTGCCACGCTGCACGAACTGGCCGCTGAGTACGGCGTGTCCGCCGAGCGTATCCGCCAGATCGAGGCCAAGGCCATGCAGAAGATGCGCACCCAGCTTGCCGCACTGGCCTGAGCGCCACGCTGCCGACAAAAAGGGCAACCCTCGGGTTGCCCTTTTGCATTTCAACGCACCGGAAAGACTACTTCCCCGCCAACAGTTTGCGCAGATCCCCGGCGATCACTTCGGGCTTCTCACCGTGTTTCACGTAAAGGCGCAAGCGCCCCTGCGGATCGAACACATACGTGCCAGTGGAATGATCAATCGTGTAGGCCATACCCTTGGTGTCTCCCTGCTTCTGATAGAAGACCTTGAAGTCCCTGGCCACGGCGGCCGTCGTTTCGACATCACCGTAT
>Ga0209097_10002247_pt1 | contig 15669 bp, 9 predicted proteins | sample AD_UKC052_MetaG_FD_184419 | JGI IMG/M metagenome (GOLD analysis project Ga0209097, IMG submission 184419) | Active sludge microbial communities of municipal wastewater-treating anaerobic digesters from USA - AD_UKC052_MetaG (SPAdes) (version 2) | ecosystem: Engineered > Bioreactor > Anaerobic >... | reverse complement strand
AGTACCAATAGTGCAAGCCCGGTGTATGTGGTAGATGGTGTATTGCAGGACAATATTGACTACCTGAACCAGGCCGATATCGAATCAATTGATGTGTTGCGCGATCCTTCTTCTATTGCCATATATGGAATGCGTGGTGCCAATGGGGTAATTGCCGTTACCACCAAAAGAGCTGCCCGTGGAAAAACGGTGGTAAACCTTCAAAGTACCATAGGTGTACAACGTGTACAGGATAGAATTGATGTGGTAGACGCTGCAGGATTTAAAGGGCTTTATGACCAACAGTTAATCAACCTGAATGCGGCACCTTTTGACTATACAAATTATACCGCCAATACCGACTGGCAGGACCAGGTTTTCAGGGATGCAATCATTAATACCAATAACCTGAGTATTTCAAATAGCGGAGAAAAATCATCCACGATACTTAATATAGGTTATACAACACAGGAAGGCGTTTTAAAAAACGACAAATTTGAAAGATTTCTTGTTCGCCTGAATGAAGAAATAAGTGTAAGCAAAGCCTTTAAGGTAGGTGGTAATATCAACGGATATTTTACCCGCAATAATCCACCGGTAATAAGCCTGAACAACCCGCTTTGGGCAGCACCCATTGTTCCAATTCGCGATGGCGACATGTTCTACTCAATGCCATCCTTTCAGCGGGCACAGGTAGGCAATCCAATAGGTACCCTGTTCAGAAGTGACGAAACTTCAGTAAACGAAGATTTCAGGATTGTAGGTAACATATTTGCTGAAGTAAAATTTTTAAAGGATTTTACCTGGCGCAGTACCATTTATACCGATTTAGGATTTAACAGCGGCAGGTCCTACTCCCCACTTGCCAATACAGTGATTAATCTTGGTGAAGGCGCAGCGCCTACAACCACCTTCAGGGATCCAACCGTACAAACTTCTGTTTCCCAGGATAAAAGTCAAAACAGGATGTTTCAACAAGACCATACCCTAACGTATAATAAGCGATTTGGTGATGGGCATAATATTACCGGTCTTGCAGGTTTTACTACCCTTTATAATTATGGTTCGTCAATTAATGGTAACAGGCGCGATACTTCGGTTGATATTCCTAACGACCCCAATTATTGGTATCTGAATGTTTCACAGATTTCAATGCCCGGCACGTATGGTGGTGGCGGCAGCGAAAGCTCCTTATTTGGTTCATTTGCAAGGCTAAGCTACAACTACAATGGCAAATATTTGCTGAATGCCACTATCCGCCGGGATGCTACCTCAAAGTTTGCACCTGAAAACAGGTGGGGTACTTTTGGTAGTGTAGGTGTGGGCTGGGTAGCAAGTGATGAGGAATTTATGGATAATATTAAAGTTATTAATTTCCTTAAGTTCAGGGGTGCCTGGGGTACCACCGGTAATTCAAACGGAGCTCCCGATTTCATCTGGAAGCCAGGTTTGAATAATGCTTCTACTGCTGTATTTGGCGAAAACGTTTATACATCGGTACAGGCGGCCTATATAGTAGATCCTGACCTCAAGTATGAAGTAGTAAATGGGATTGATGTGGGGTTTGACCTGAAGGCAATGGACAACAGGTTAAGTTTAGGATTTACCTACTATAACAGAACAACCAAAGATATTCTTACCTCTACCGGTATACCCAACGACGCGCGTTCGTTATTCACCAACCTTGGCGAAATTTCCAACAAGGGTGTTGAAGTTACTTTGGGATGGGGCCAACAGGTAACAAACGATTTTTCTTTTGATGTTTCAACCAACTTTAGCTACAACATAAATAATGTTGAATCAATTGGCGATAATTTCGATTTTGCCATTTTTGGAAACGGCACAGTAAACAGAACCATCAGCGGCAACTCTATAGGCCATTTTTTTGGGTTTACCCAAACAGGTATTTACCAAACTACGGCAGATTTAGCTAAAATACCTGCGTTCACTACTTCCCGTCCTGGCGATATTTCTTTTGCCGATATTAATGGAGATGGAATTATTAACCAGGACGACCGGGGATATCTTGGCACACCGTTTCCTCCTTATAGCTTTGGCGGGGCTATCAACCTTACTTACAAGGCATTCGATTTCCTGGTGGAAGGCCAGGGAGTTGCAGGAAATAAAATTTATACGCAACGCCGGAGTTCGAATTTTGCGGTATTAAACTATGAAACCAACAGGCTGAATGCGTGGTCGGGAGCTGGAACCAGTAATATTGAACCAATCCTGGATAACACCCGCGGAAATAATTTCCTGTTCAGTACTTATTTCCTCGAGCCCGGCGACTATTTCCGGATCAGGACCTTACAATTGGGCTACAATTTTACCAGGCAAACGCTTAGCAATATTGGGTTTAAGCAGGCCAGGATATTCATTAGTGGCCAAAATATAAAAACCTGGACACAGGCTACCGGTTATACGCCTGAACCACAAATTGGAAGTATTCTTGCAGGTGGAGCAGATAACGGAATTTATCCCGTTCCAGCCGTGTACACTTTTGGGGTAAATCTTACTTTTTAAACTTTAATCTTATTATATTATGAAACAGCAAAAAACAATTTTTACTCAACTATGGATGCCACTTTTTTTGGTAGCTATATTGGGTATGGTAAGCGGTTGTACCAAATTTTTGGATACGCAGAGGCAGGGGTCCTACGATGAAGAAACTTACCCGTTTCCGGGCGGTTCCGGCCCTTACGACCAGTATATTTTTGGTGCCTATAATGATTTAAGGGCCTATGGAGTGCATGTATTTGCCTATGTAATGGCTACAAGTGTTCGAAGTGATGATGCTGATAAAGGAAGCACTGCGGCCGATGGTGGTGCTAATGCACAGCAAATGGATATTTTCCCGGTTCTTTCCAACAATGGGTTGGCCAATGAGCTATGGGTAAGTACCTATGGCCTGATAAATAAAGCAAATAATACCCTGTATCAAATTGGTACAAATACCAACATTGTAGCAACCGACGAAGTAAAAATTCAAACAGCTGCCGAAGCAAGGTTTTTAAGGGCCTATGGTTACTTTAACCTGGTAAGGTTTTTTGGCAATGTTCCGCTCATTGATACCTTATTTCTTGACCCGGGTGCTCAAAATAACATTCCACAAACGCCCGCACCGCAGATGTATGCTTTTATTGAAAGTGAATTGAATTTTGCAGCATCTATTTTGCCTCCTACCTGGGATCCGCAATTTGTAGGCAGGGCTACGCGGGGAGCAGCACTTGGTTTATTGGCCAAGGTTTACATTACACAAGGCAAATGGGCACAGGCTCAAGGTGCAGCAATTACGGTTATGAATTCCGGAATTTACGATCTATCTACACCCTATGCACGCATTTTCAGCGAAGATGGGGAGAACAGCAAAGAGTCTGTTTTTGAAGTACAGGCAACAGCTACCGCAAGCATTCAAACTGCACAGGGTGTACAGTACGCACAGGTTCAAGGGGTAAGAGGTGCCGGTGACTGGAATTATGGTTGGGGTTTTAATGTACCAAGCCAAAAATTGGCTGATGCTTACGAAACCGGTGATCCGCGCAGGGCAAGGACCATCCTTTTTACCAGTACCGCCACTGTACCCGGTGTTTCAATCAATGGTCAAACCACGCCAATTGGTTTACCTAATCCCATGTATAACCATAAAGTACATCCCAGTACAAGTTTTGTAGCCAAAATTAATAACCGCGGTTCATGGTGGATGAATATTCGGATATTAAGGTATGCGGATATAGTACTTATGTACGCCGAAGCTACCAATGAACTTGGTGGCGAAGCCAATATTACCGCTGCCCGTAATGCACTGAACTCAGTAAGGGCAAGGGCAAGGGCTGGAAATGCTACCCTGCTGCCCGATGTAACCACAACCGATCAGGCATTATTAAGAACGGCTATCCGCCACGAACGCCGGGTGGAATTAGGCATGGAACACGATCGCTTTTTCGATCTGGTACGCTGGGGTATTTCGGGGCAGGTATTGCAGGATGCCGGTAAATTAAATTACAGTGAATCGAGGGATGCATTGCTACCCATTCCGCAAACACAAATTGATTTATCTGGAGGGGTGCTTAAGCAGAATCCCGGATATTGATTCCATTAATTTTTAATAATTTACCTATGAAAATTCGAAATATTTCTTTTAAAATAATTGCGGGGGTTTTTATGTCTTTGGTTATTATGGGTGGGTCGTCCTGTAAAAAAGATGGCAACCCCAATAACCTGCCCCCTGTTAATCCCGCTGATTATGCCGGCACCGTTGACGGGTTTACCAGTTCCGATGAAATTTTTCCGGCGAATCTTGTTGCCCAATGGACATTTGATGCTGATCTGAACGAAAAACTATCAAATAGTGCTCCCACTCAATCAGCCGGCCAATCGCTTGTTGATGGCGGTGTTATTGGCAAAGCACTCAGTTTAAATGCAGGTTACCTGTATTACGCTAAGCAATTTCCAAAATTTACCACCGCATCGCTTACCAGTTTTTCCATCAGTGCTTTTATTAAAATTCTTAACAATGGTACCAAGCGAACCATGCTGATGCAAATGGCTCGTCCAACCATCTTTAACGGTAATATCAATTTTGCATTGAATACCAATGCAAACCCGCCATCAAACACAGATATTCTCCGCATTCAGCCAACCTTTACTACCAGAACGGGCGGCACACAGGATAACCTGAATTCTGTACTTTCTCCAAAAATTGGCATGGATAAGTGGACACACCTTGTGCTTACCTATGAAGCAACAACCGGGGTTTTCAACATTTGGGGAGATGGGGTAAAGATTGGGCAGTTTCCAAACAGGGGAACCGGAAACAACAATTTCCAGTGCTGGGAACCTAATGAATTTATTATTGGCTCAAACTATAATGGCATCCCTGGAAAAACAGTAAATGCCGATGTAGCTTTTGCACCAATGACCGGTCAGGTTGATGAAATCAGGATATGGGATCGCTCCTTACCAGATGCGTTTATTATTGCCCTTTTCAACCTGGGCAAGGCAGGTAAATAGTTTACAAGGATAAAATGCACCCAGATGGTTTAACCAACTTAAGGGTGCATTTTTCTTTTAGTTCCTAACAGTTAGGAGGGGTCTTTAGGCTATCTTTCCCACTATTTTTCAGGAAGGGCATCCTTTCAGGAAATTTCTGTTGCTTTCATCATAGGATCATTAAACGAATAAATACCAATCGGGCAAATTATGCGAAATATGTTTTGGGTAGTGCTCACCATAAGCTTGATAGCAGGCTGTAAGGCACAAAAAAACCTGGATTCGTCAACAGGCAAAGCAGTTATTTCGGATATATCCATTTACGATTCGGTACAGCGGGCAACCTTCCAATACTTTTGGGATGGTGCCGAACCCAATAGCGGGCTTGCAAGGGAAAGGGTTCACCTGGATGGTATTTATCCAAGCAACGATCCAAATGTGGTAACCAGTGGTGGAGGCGGTTTTGGGGTAATGGCCATTCTTTCAGGTATTGAACGCGGATATATTACGAAACTGCAGGCTGTAGAGCGATATGATCGTATCCTCACTTTTTTAGAAACTGCCGACCGTTTTCATGGCGCATGGCCACATTGGTGGTTTGGTGAAACCGGTAAAGTAAAGCCTTTCAGCAAATTTGATGATGGGGGCGACCTTGTAGAAAGTTCATTTATGGCGCAGGGCTTGCTATGTGTACGCCAGTATTTTGCAAACGGGAATGCGGCAGAAAAAAAGATTGCTGAAAGAGCCGATAAACTCTGGAAGGAAATTGAATTTGACTGGTACCGCAACGGAAAGAATGCTTTGTACTGGCACTGGAGCCCGGTAAATGAATGGAAAATGAATTTTCCGGTAGACGGATATAATGAATGCCTGATTATGTATGTGCTTGCAGCTTCTTCGCCCACCCATGGAGTACCAGCCGAAGTGTACCACGAAGGCTGGGCGAAAAATGGAAAAATAAATGAAAAACCGGCTGGTTATAAGGATTATAAGCTGGGAATGAACCACCACAACAAGGAGGGAACTGCGGGACCATTGTTTTGGGCGCATTATTCCTATCTTGGCCTTGACCCAAGGGGATTAAAGGATAAATATGCTGATTATTGGGAGCATAATAAAAACCACACCCTAATTCATTACCAGTGGTGTGTTGACAATACAAACGGCTTTAAGGGTTATGGGCCTTATAGTTGGGGATTAACTTCGAGTTATTCAATAAAAGGCTATTCAGGCCATGCACCATCAGCAAACCGGGACCTTGGTGTAATATCTCCTACTGCAGCTCTTTCAAGCATGCCATATACACCTGAACAATCGCAGGGTGCAATGAAATACTGGTACACTGAAAAAAAGGATAAGCTTTTCGGCAAGTATGGCTTTTATGATGCCTTCAGCGAAACGGCCAATTGGTATTTGCCGCGCTACCTTGCTATTGATCAGGGTCCCATTGTAGTAATGATGGAAAACTACCGGAGCGGTTTGCTCTGGAATTTATTTATGAGTTGTCCGGAAATTAAAACAGGCTTGAAGAAATTGGGTTTCGAAAGTCCTCATTTAAAATAATTTCTGAAAATGCGAATTCTTAGCCTGGTTTTTTGCCTGTTTGTGCTTTTGGCTTCCTGTTCAGATAAAATGTACCGGGCAAGGGTAGTATTGCTGCCCGATACCCAAACTTATGCCGAAAAATACCCGCAGGTGCTTGACTCACAAATAAATTGGTTAGCGAGTAATGCAAAGGATATAGATTTTGTTTTGCAGCAGGGCGACCTTACCCAAAACAATAATGATAAGGAATGGGAAATTATAAAGAAAGCATTTACCAAATTGAATGGTAAAGTACCATACGTGCTGGCAGCCGGTAACCACGATATGGGTAGTGCCAATGGTAAGTTTGCCGATGTACGAAACTCAACCCTGTACAACAAGTATTTTTCCGTAAGCGAAATGGGAAAATTGCCGGGGTTTGGCGGCGTGGCTGAAGGCGATAAGCTTGATAATGCCTGGTATATTTTTAAAACCGGCAAAGTAAAATGGCTTGTAGTTACGCTGGAATTTGGCCCGCGAAACAGCATTTTGGATTGGGCCAATGATTTGATAACAAAGCACCCGGATCATACAGTAATTCTGAATACACATAGCTATATGTACAGCGACAGTACAAGACAGGGGCCGGGTGATAACTGGCGTCCGCAAGCTTATGGTGTAGGTAAGGATACCGGCAATGCAACCGTGAATGATGGTGAAGATATATGGTACAAACTGGTAAAAAAGCATCCGAATACACGATTTGTTTTTTCGGGCCATGTGCTGAATAGCGGTGTGGGTACACTGGTAAGTTTTAATGAAGCAGGATTTCCGGTTTACCAAATGCTGGCCAATTACCAGGAAGGTGTAAAGGGTTCGGTAATGGGCGGCAATGGCTGGTTAAGGATTTTGGATATGAATTTTAAAAAAGGGATAATCACCGTAACAACTTATTCGCCCTTTGTAAACCAGTACATGGACAATCCAGCCCATCGTTTTGTAATCAGAAATGTTTTGTTTACTCCAAAATAAAATGTCAATACTACTTAAGGTATTTTGAACTTTAAGAACCTATTCTATTCAATTATGAAAAAGAGGATGCTTCTTTGCTTAACCATATTTTTTGCCGCTTTCGGCACTTATGCGCAAAAGAACAAGCAACCCATGAACATCATTTATATTTTAAGTGATGATCACCGGTACGACTTTATGGGCTTTACAAATAAAGTGCCTGGATTGCAAACACCTGGCTTAGATAAAATGGCTAATGAAGGATTGCATTTTAAAAATGCTTTTGTTACCACCGCACTCTGCTCACCAAGCCGCGCTTCGATCCTTACAGGGCAATATGCACATACACATACAGTAGTGGATAATGATGCCCCTTTGCCGGCCAACCTTACTTTTTTTTCGCAGTACCTGCAAAAGCAAGGGTACAAAACCGGTTTTATGGGCAAGTGGCATATGGGCAATACCGGCGATCAGCCGCAACCCGGCTTTGACCATTGGATAAGTTTTCAGGGGCAGGGAAGGTACACCGGGAATATTTTGAATATTGACGGTAAAAAAGTGCAGACTTCGGCAGATGATTATATTACTGATGTTTTAACAGATAAAGCTATTGCATGGATGAACGAGGTAAAAAGCGGGCCATTCTGTTTGTACCTGTCGCACAAGGGCGTGCATGCCGAGTTTGAGCCGGCAAAGCGGCATAAGGGTATGTACAGGAACCTGCCAATTGAATGTCCGCCAAGCATGTACCTCACTGCCACGGACAGCAGTAAAACTTTCGGTAAATTCAACCCTCCTCAATCAACAGTAAATTACCGCGACATCCCCAAATGGGTAAGGGCGCAGCGTTATAGCTGGCACGGCGTTGATTATATGTACCATGGTCAGATTCCGTTTGATGAATTTTACCATTTGTATCTTGAGACCCTGCAAGCTGTAGATGAAAGTGTAGCCCGGATGCTGGATTGGGTGGAGAAGAATGGATTGAAGGAAAATACATTGGTGGTGTACATGGGCGATAACGGATTCTTATTTGGGGAACATGGGCTTATTGATAAGCGCAATGCCTACGAAGAGAGTATGCGGGTTCCCATGTTGATGTGGGCGCCGGGTATGATAAAGCCAAACTCCACTGCACAGCAGATGGTTTTGGGCATTGACCTTGCCCCAACCTTCCTGGAAATTGCAGGTATCAAAGTAAAGCCCGCGCAAATGCAGGGTGCTTCCATGTTGCCCCTGCTTAAGGGTGAAAAACCATTATGGCGCGATAAGGTATTTTATGAATACTACTGGGAGTCTGCGTTTCCGCAAACCCCCACCTTATTTGCCGTAAGAGGCGACAGGTACAAGTATATTTTCAATTATGGTACCTGGGATATAAATGAATTGTACGATTTGAAAGAAGATCCCAATGAAATGAATAACCTGATTCGTGACCCTGCCATGGTAAAAGTGGGCCTTGAGTTGAGGGAACAACTGTTTAAATGGCTGGATGAAACCAACGGATTAAATATTCCGCTGAAACAGCAAAGGGGGAGAAGGGGTGATAATTTGTACAAAGGAACTTACTAAAAAAAAATGATGAATAGAGCAATTACTTTCCTGCTTTCTATCCTGTTTATTGGGTATAATTCAATGGCACAGGACCTTACCCTGTTTCAAAAAAAGTGGATGGTGCAACAAGGCGATACCCTGCCTTACCGTGTTTTATTGCCGGTAAATTATGACAGCACCAAAGCCTATCCGGTATTATTTTTCCTGCATGGTGCAGGCGAAAGAGGGCGGGACAATGAAAAACAATTGATTCATGGGGCAAAACTGCTGGTAAAGGAAGAGGTGAGAGCAAAATACGCCTTCATAGCCATTTTGCCCCAATGCCCAACATCCGACTACTGGAGCAATGTATTACGCGAACATGATGATGCAGGTAAGCGCTCTTTTTACTTTTTGGAAGATGGAGCACCCGGAAGGTATATGGAATTGCTTCAGGAGCTTGTGAGACATGTATTCCAGGTGTATCCGGTAAAAAAGGATCAGGTGTACGTTGGTGGTTTATCCATGGGAGGAATGGGTACTTTTGAATTGGTGCGGAGGATGCCGGATACCTTTGCCGCAGCTTTCCCCATTTGTGGTGGAGCCAACCCTGCCACTGCAAAAAAAATGAAAAAGGTAAACTGGTGGATTTTTCATGGGGCAAAGGACAATGTTGTACCCCCGCATCATTCCGAAAAGATGGTTAGCGCACTTAAAGCTGCAGGAGCAAATGTCAGGTGGACCCTATTTCCTGAAGCCAATCATAACGCATGGGATCCTGCTTTTGCAGAGCCGGCGCTTATTCCATGGCTATTCTCCAATAAAAGAAAATAGGCCCAATTAAGACCAACAGTAATAATAAAATAAAGATTTTCTGGCTCTTTCAGGCAGGATTCCGCACAATAACCGCAAAAAATCTTAGATTGAGTGAATTTAGTTGTGTTATTGTTATGAAATTTTAATAATATTTGCCCTCCATTTGCTGCCAGTAATATGATTGATCCGGCTCAATTTGCCATTTTACAACATCGTCTTGCCGTTTACGACGATCAGCAGGCTTTTATTAAGCTTTTCAGGCATTTTCAGCCTGCACTCAAAAAATTTGCCTATTCCATTTGCCAAAACCGTGAAGATGCTGAAGAGATCGTGGAAGACGTGTTTATCAGGATCTGGATGAAACGACGCACCCTTGATCAGGTACAAAACCTGAAATTATACCTCTATCTCGCAACACGTAATTTTAGCCTGAATTATTGCAGAAACAAGCATATAACCAATGAATTGAACATTGATGAAATGAAAATTGAGTTTCAATCACTGTTGCCCGACCCTCACCAACAACTGCTTTCCCTTGAAATTCAGGTGCAAATTGCAAAAGCTATTGAAGAACTACCCCACCGGTGCAAAGTTATTTTTAAACTGGTAAAAGAGGATGGACTTAAGCAAAAAGATGTAGCAGAATTACTACATCTTAGTTTAAAAACCGTTGAAAATCAATTAGCTATTGCGGTAAAAAGGATTGCAATGGCCATCGGTAAAACCCGTATTACCAAGCAAAGCAAGCCCCATAATTCCGAAAATACCACTCCCCCTCCGGTAAATTTCAAAAATAATTAAATTTTTTTGGGGGTTTTTGTCGGTTTTGGTGTCTATACCCTTCTACTGCTGCTGCTTGCCACTATGGATGGGAGAATATCATATTTAGTTAGTAAAAAACTGACGGGGGAAATTTCCGAAGGTGAAACTTTGGAGTTAAACCACCTGCTCAGTAACACCCCGGACCTTTACGAAACCATACAACTGCTTGAACTTGCCTGGGCTCAGAATAATTACCAGGAATCGGGCGAGGCAAGTATTGAAAGTCTCATCAATAAAATTGAAGAAAATTCCCGGGACGAACGTGTTTTCCCTTTATCTCCTGCCTCCTTTCCTCTAAAAAAGAAAAAATCTGCCATTTTGTGGGCTGCCGCTTCGGCCGCAATGCTGGTAACCGTTGCTTTTATCTGGAATGCCTCTTCCGGTAAAATGGCCGATGAAGCATTAACCGGCAGGGAAAAGCCGGTAATAAATGAAGTGCAAACCAAGCCGGGAAGCCAAACCAATATTGTATTGCACGATGGAACAAAAGTGTGGCTCAATGCGGACAGTAAGCTAAGTTACGCCAACGATTTTAATGGAAAAACACGGGAAGTTAACCTGGTTGGTGAGGCCTTTTTTGATGTGGTTTCCAATAAAACCAAGCCCTTTATCATCCATACCTCAAAAATAGTAATCAAAGTTACCGGCACCAGTTTTAATGTCCGTTCTTATCCGGATGAAGCACGCGTTGAAACTTCGCTGATAAAGGGAAAGGTGGAAGTAAGTTTACTCAGCAACCCTGGTAAAATATTCTATCTGAACCCTTCTGAAAAACTTGTTTTGAATGATCCCGCCTCTGAAAAGGCAGGGAGAGATGAAATTAAGCTCCTGAGCGGTGCGGTAAATGTATCACCCAACATTCCTGAAATAAAAAGAATCGCCTATTATTCCGTAGACAGTATTCCGGTTGAAACCGCCTGGCTCAACCATCAGTTGGCCTTTTACGATGAATCGTTTCGGGAAGTGGCCATTAAGATGGAAAAATGGTACGATATTAAAATTGTTTTTGCATCTCCTGCCCTTGAAAACATCCGGTTTACCGGTAAGTTCGAAAATGAAACCATTGAGCAGGCTTTTCAGGCGCTTCAGATTATAGGGCGCTTTCGTTACGATATCAATAATAAAACAATAATCATTTCCAAATCCAACAACTAAAATGCCTGCCTATGAAAAAAACTGACACCGGTTGATGATTGATTATGCATAGAAAAAGGAACCTCAGAAGTCCCGGATCTAAAGGGTTTCAGAAGAAATCCGAAAATTATACGATTGTATATTTAAACCACTAGAGTTACTTATGAAAAAACGCCAATTATTTAAATTGCAAGGCTCATTGAAGCCTGTAAACAAACTGCTGCTTAAAATGAAATTATTAATCATTTTTTTATTTGCAACCTTTTTACACGCAAATGCTGAGGGATTCTCGCAGCAACGTGTATCCCTCAAAGTTGAATCTGCCGATTTAAAATCGGTAATAGGTCAGATTGAGAAGAAAAGCCAATACAGGTTTTTGTACAGCCCCGGAATTTTGAATAAAACCGGTAAAATATCCGTTAATGCCAATAACGAATATGTTCCGGCTATCCTCGACAAAATTTTTCAGGGTTCCGACATCAGCTACAAAATTATGAATGGCAACCTGATTGTGCTGGCTGAGGGGAATGAAGAAGCTCCGGCTCCTGTTGAGGTAAAAGGAAAGGTTACGGACGCCGATGGGAAAGCTATTCCGGGTGCTTCTATCCTGATTAAAGGCACCAAAACGGGTACCGCTGCCGACGCACAGGGCAATTTCTCCCTAACCACCCCCGATGCTGCTGTTCTCGTAATTTCAGCCGTTGGTTACACTTCGCAGGAAGTTGCCGTAGCAAGCCGTACCAATTTTGATATAGTAATGGTATCGGCCTCAGGCAGTGGCCTGAATGAAGTGGTAGTAATTGGTTATGGCACGGCAAGCCGCCGCGACCTTACCGGTTCGATCACCAAAATTTCGGGTGCTGAAGTGGCAAGCCGCCCCAACCCCAACCCAATCGCCTCATTACAGGGCAGGGTGGCAGGTGTAAGCGTGGTTTCGTCCGGCAACCCCGGTCAGGAGCCCGATATCCGCATCAGGGGTACCAACAGTATTAATGGCGCCAAACCATTGTATGTGGTAGATGGTATCCTGAACGACAATATTGACTTCCTGAATCCAAATGATATTGAGAGTATGGAAATCCTGAAGGACCCTTCCTCACTCGCCATCTTTGGGGTTAGAGGTGCAAACGGGGTTATTGCCATTACCACCAAAAAAGGAAAGGCAGGCAAACTCGCTATCAACCTGAATACCAATACCGGTGTTAAAAAGCTGCAGGACAGGATTGATTATGTGAATGCAGCTGAATTCAAGGAATTGTACTCCGAGCAGCAGAATAATGATGCCATTGACCCTGCACTGCGGTTCGATTTTGCCCCCTGGACCGGCGATACCGATTGGATTGATGAATTGACGAGAACTGCCTTTTTTTCCAATACCAACCTTTCTGTTTCACAAGGCACCGATAAAAACAAGTTTTATGCAGGTATTGGTTACACATTGGATCAGGGTGTAATCAAAAATCAGGAGCTTCAACGTTTCTATATAAATATCAGCGACGAAGTGAGGTTACATAAAAACATCAAATTGGGCATGAACGTAAACTTTATGCGCCAGGAGCTTCCTTTTAGCCAGGCCGATGGTTTGTTATTTGATGCCCGCAGGTTACTTCCAATTACGCCAACTATGGACCCCACCGGCCAATTTTATACGGAGCCGGCTATTCAGAGTGCACAGATTGGTAACCCGCTTATGAACCTTGAGAGCAAATGGGATAAGGAACTGCGTTATGAAAACCGCTATCTTGGTAATATTTACCTAGATTTCAACTTTCTGAAGAAGTTCAATTTCCGCAGTACTTTCTATGCCGACCAAAGCATTCAGGATGCCCGCACCTACAATCCCATTCTTTACGTTTATAACCCAAGTGTTGGGGCAGGTGGCAGCTATTATGTTGATAAGAACAACCGCCTGACTTCGGTAAGCCAGAGCGAACAACGCTGGAATAAATACCAGCAGGATTATATTCTTTCTTACAAAAATGCCTTTGGCGACCATAATTTTAGCGGAACTGCAGGTTTTACTACTGTTTATAATAATTATTCCAGTATTTCCGGATCGGTTAGTCAACGGGCAAATGGCGATTCTATTGGTGATGACCCGCGTTTCTGGTACCTGAGTACACTCCTCGGAGATCCTACCACACGAAGGGCTAACTCAGGTCAGTGGGAGAATTCTATAGAAGGTATCCTGTTCAGGGGTTTGTATAACTACAAAAACAAATACTATTTCAACGCCTCCTTCCGCCGCGATGGTTCCTCACAAATTTCACCCGAAGAAAGGTGGCAGAATTATTACTCCTTTGGTGGTGCCTGGGAAATGACCCGCGAAGGCTTTATGCAGGATCAGAAAATTTTCGACTTCCTGAAACTTAAGGGTTCTTACGGTGTACTGGGAAGCCAGAATGTTCCCGGAGGCAATCCTTATCCTTATTATCCCGGACTTATTCAGGGCAACACGGCCGTATTTGGCAACATTATTGCCCCTGCCTATTCTCAGTCTTACGTGCCCGACAGGAACCTGAGGTGGGAAAAAGTAGCAGGATGGGAAGCTGGATTTGAAGCCAATATGTTCCGCAACCGCCTGCATTTAGAAGCTGTTTACTATTACAAGAAAACAAGCGACATCCTTGCCTTCCAGAAAGTTACAGGCGTTCCACAGCCTACCCTTACCAACGTAGCTGAAATGGAAAACCAGGGACTGGAAATGAGTGCAAGCTGGACACAGCAGATTAGCAAGGACTTTAACCTTACGCTTAGCGGCAACTTTACCACCTACAACAATATGGTGATAACAGCCGATGAGCTTCCTGCAAGTGAAGAAAGGCCAAACCGTACCATCAGCGGACAGCCTATTGGTTATTTTTATGGCTATGTAGTTGAAGGAGTTTACCAGAGTTACGCGGACAAACTGAAATCGCCTCCTGTTGTGGGTTACGATTACGGTCCCGGCGACCTGAAGTATAAGGATATCAATGGTGATGGTAAGGTAACTTCCGATGACCGTACCCTGATTGGTAACCCCACGCCTGATTTTGCTTATGGTATGACCCTCAGCGGCAACTACAAGCGTTTCGAGTTTGGTATTGATGTTCAGGGAGTTTATGGCAACGAAATTTACCGCTACTGGGGTTCTTCTGAACTTCCTTTTACCCAGTTCAACTATCCTCAGTTCAGGATGAACCGCTGGACCGGTTCTGGCTCATCCAATTGGGAACCTCAATTATCAGAGAAGAAGCCGATCAACAGGCTGCCAAGTACTTATGGTATTGAAGACGGCAGCTATTTCAGGATCCGGAACATTAACATCGGTTATACGTTTAATATGGAATCAACCGGACAGGATGTTGTGAAAGGTGTAAAGATTTTTGCCAATGTGCAAAACCTGAAGACCTGGAAACAAAACTCAGGCTACTCACCTGAGTACGGCGGATCTACCACTTCATTTGGTATTGATAATGGAAATGGCCCGCTTCCAATGGTAATTACCGGTGGGTTAAACATAAATTTTTAAGCAATAAACCAGTACAGAAATGAAAAAAGTACAATTTAAAAACAAGTGGTGGTTGGCAATGCTCCCCGTGCTGGCACTTTCGCTGGCAGGGTGTGAAAAATTTCTTGACAGGAAGCCACTCACCGAAACCCTGGATGACCTCAACCAGGGTGGTCTTGAAGGACAGATTTATGGTCTTTATGGCGCTATTCGTAACGGAGATATTGCCGGTCAGGGCTTTGGTGGTATTCCATGGCTTGGCATGCAGAATTTCAGGAGCGATGACACCGAAAAAGGCAGCAGCACCGCAGATGGTGCCGATTGGGGTGTTATTTTCGATGAATTCAAATATGTAAAGGACCATTGGAGCA
>Ga0209097_10002228_pt1 | contig 15772 bp, 12 predicted proteins | sample AD_UKC052_MetaG_FD_184419 | JGI IMG/M metagenome (GOLD analysis project Ga0209097, IMG submission 184419) | Active sludge microbial communities of municipal wastewater-treating anaerobic digesters from USA - AD_UKC052_MetaG (SPAdes) (version 2) | ecosystem: Engineered > Bioreactor > Anaerobic >... | reverse complement strand
GTACATGCCGCGTTGCGCCTCATAAGACAGTCGCCCCAGTCCATCCATGTCCTGCCCGTTGAAATCCAGCTCTGTCGTGTCTTGCAGGCACAGCACCACGGGGTGCTCCGCCATGCGCGTCTCGGTCCGTGCCATGTGAGGCGCCAGGACCTCTTCCCAGCCCAGGCCACGCTTCTCTTCCCGTGCCTGATCAAACAGCCGGTAAGCCGCTTGCGTCTCTGCCCGGCCGTTGCACGCCCCGGGAATGCTCGCAGATGGGGCATCCCCCAGCCGATCCGCCAGCTTGACCAAGCGTTTGGTCAGACGGGCATCGCCCATGTCCGCCCCAGCAAACTCCGCCATCGCCCAACTCCCCTCGTGAATCATTGCCATGCCATGGTAGATGAAAGGCTATGGCGTAAGCACAAGGTATACCAGACAATAGCGAAGGATTATTCCCGGCCTCGCACCGGCCAGGAAAACATGTCAATGGGGTTGTGTGGAACGGTATGCAGAAGAGGATGCCTTGCTCGCCAAGAAGGATGTCGACGTCGCCGAAGCGGCTCTTGCAGCGGCCAGCAGCGCAGACAAGGCAGCAAAGGAACTTGTAGTATTGCAGAAGAAGGTTGAAGCAAACCGCAAGTATCGAGCCGCCGGCAAGCAAGAGCCTTATCCAGAAGCATCGCTATGAACGAATCAATCGCCGAATTGGCCGGAAACTATGGCACTGGGCCCAGTGAGTCTCCGGATGTAGCGCATAAACTCATGGGTACCGTCTATCTCAATGGTCAGTTCATCCCCCTAGAGCGAGCCGCCGTATCGGTGATGGATCGCGGTTTCGTTTTTGGCGAGGGCATCTACGAGGTCGTACCCAACTATGGGCAAGGGCTGTTTCGACTGGATGAGCACATTGCGAGACTGAAGAACAGCTTGGCGGCCATAGGTATCGACAACCCGCTGGCCGATCAAGCGTGGGAGGAAATTTCTCACCGCCTTGTCCGCGACTATGGCAGCAGGAAGATGGTTGTTTATCTTCAGGTGACCCGTGGAGTGGCGCTGGCGCGCACGCACGCGATTCCTAGAAACCTTGAACCGACCATCTTCGCCATGGCCTGCCCTTTGCCAGTATTGCCATTGAATCTGGCGCAAGTGGGCGTATCCGCGATCACAAGCAATGATATCCGTTGGCTTCGCTGCGATATAAAGACCACGGCGTTGCTCGCGAATACACTCCTCATCCAACAGGCGCACAAACGTTCGGCCGAAGAGGCAATTCTGATACGCGACGGGTTTGCCTACGAGGGTGCCAGCAGCAACTTGTTCCTCGTACGCAACGGCGTAGTCACCACGCCACCAACGAGTTCCTTCCTGTTGGCTGGCATTACCCGCCAGGTCGTGCTCGACTTACTTCGCGATGAACGGATACCGACAAATGAGGAACTCGTGACCGAACAAGCACTGCTGACCGCCGATGAGGTCTGGATCACGAGTTCGACCAAGCGGATCATGCCGGTATGTCGAATCAATGACAAACCGGTAGGCTCGGGCCGCCCGGGCCCCATATGGGAAGCTGCCAATGCGATATTCAATGGCCATACAAAGGAAATCGCATGAAACGCCATGCGTCGGTCGATGGGCGACGTGATCTCTGTACCACCTATGCGATCATTCCCAAACGTCGCCTTCGTCGATCCTCTCTTTCGGTAACGCGCTCAGATAACGATCAGCCAAGGCGTCCCCGTAGATCTTGAGAGTATCTACGACGACCTTGCCACCGATACGATCTTGCAATCTGGAGAAACGCGCAAGAAGGATGGATATTTCGGTGAGGGCAATGATGACGGCATTCGTCCTTACCCCACTGCGCAACACATGCTGGAGTTTGTTCAGTGCTTTGTTGTCCTGGGCCTGATGCGCCGAACGCTTCACCATGTAGCCGATTTCTTGTATGTCTGGAAGAACCTTTGGATCTACCGGCTGAACGCCCAACGCACCGAGCGCCCTGAATCCGCTGTGCTCCCCCAGGTCCGCCACTACCGGTATGCCGACTATGGTGAGATCCTCGAGGTGATGACGCGCGATATGTTCTGCTGTCAGATCCGCTAGGCCGACGAACTCGACGCCTTGTGGGCGGCACAGCTCGGTGATGCGATCGGCAAAGTATTGCGTCGTATTGCAAGCGATGGCGATGTAATCGGCGCCTTGTTGGATCAGGCGTTCCACCGCATCTCTAACTACCGCCCACACCTCCCCCTTGCGTTCCACCAGTTCCATGGAAAGGCCCATTTCCGGTAACGACTGGATGAACACCCTAGGGTAGGAAAGATCCCCGCGCATGCGATTATCGGCGGTGAGCTGGTCGTGGATTCGCTTGTTGATTTGCTGCCAAAGAGCGATGCCGCTGTCTGGCCCGTTCCCAGTGACGATGCCGAAAGATGGCAGGTGATGAGTACCCGCCACTTCGTTCTCGGTTATGCGCCCGACCATGACGGTGGGAGACTCCGCTCGCAACGCTTCGATGATCTCGGTGGGACGAAACTCAACGGCCCAACGGAGATCCCCGGCATTCGTCATCATCGAGTGCGGCGCGGTGTACTGATCGAGCACACTTTCGTCGAATACCTGGATGAAAGCATTCGCTTCCGAAAACGGATTGACAGTCCCGTAACGGGTCGAAAATCGTTCCTCCAACTCATCGTTACCCAGGCGGGCCAAGGGACGGGTTGCACCGAGAAGGGCGCGGGCCGCCTCCATGTCGAAGCGAAGATGCGCGCGACAATGCAGAAGGGCATAATGCCGCTCCCCGCTCGGCATATAGGCTGCGACGCACAGGCTCTTCAGCTCGTCGAACAGAGGAATGCCAACACTGCCCAGGCGAGTACGGCGAGCTGCCGCGTCCCGGCAACTGGTGGCTGGGCTGTTGCGGCTCGACACGTTCCAGACGCTGTGGCGACCGAAGAACGCCATGGTATTGACGACACGGGGCGGAGCCTCCGTCGTGGCCACTCTGCTCGAAGCTTCAGACACGGCTCAATCGTCGGCGTAATAGATATTGAGCTCCGCGTCGGCCCAAGAAAATGATGCCCCCGCATCGCCGGCAAGCTCTACCTTGAAAGCAACGCGTTGCTTGATGACTATGGGACCGCTGCTCTCCCTCGCGACGAAAAGGTTCTTGTAGGAAGTCAGGTCGATGGCCAAGCTCTCTCCGATTTCGCCACCCTTGACGAGCGCATGTTCGGGAACACGCCCCCGCCGATATTCACCGAGCCGATCCTCACGACCATCATGATCCAGGCTCAGGCGCACTACGGCGCGTTCCTCTGCTCCCGGACTCAACTGCACTGTTTTGAAACGCAGCATGATCTTCTCGATCGACTCCGGATCGACGACGCTATCCAATTCTGCCTTGGGCAGAGTCATACTGGGCATGCTTGCGGTCAACTCCCCCTTGCTCCAGATATGGGTCACCTTGAGGCTCAGCCGCTGCTCCCCAGCGATGGATTGCTGCATCAGACGTTTGACTTGCTCGACGTCATCACCAAAATTACCCAACAGGACCTGGAGTTTGGCCAAGGCGGCTTCTGGAATCAGGTCGAACCCGCCGATGATGCCGATGTCGAGCAGAACCTGGCTCGTTTCATATAGCCCCATGACGACCTCGCCCTGGGGTACGCTAGTGACATTGACCACTACGCCGCCACGATCGATGAATTGCTTGAATAGGTTGAGAAATGCCGGATCGGTGGGAATGTTGCCCGCGCCATAGGATTTGAGCACTACCCCTTTGAGAGACTCATCGGACAGGATGTTCTTCAGGATTGGCGAGTTCTGCATGCCAGGGAACACCTCTACCATGATCACATTGGGTTCGAGGCGGTCCAAGACTGCCAATTCTGTGTTCGGCAATCGGCGAACGTGTTTGCGCTCGATGGTGATGAATTCGCCTGCCTCACCCAAGAGCGGGTAATTGGGTGACCGGAACCCCTGGTAACCGACCACATTGATCTTCTTGGATCGACAGCCGCGGGAGATCAAGTTGCCGAAGGCAATGATAACTTCAGGGATGACTGGAAGACCATGGGCTTTGGCATTGGCGAGTTGAATGGCTGTGATGACGTTTTGATGGGCATCGTTGCGGGCGTTGACGATACCTGCCACCTGGGAACCCGTGAGCACGACCGGCTTGGACAACCCTTGGAGCATGAAGGCCAGCGCAGATGATGTATACGCCATCGAGTCCGTACCATGAAGAATCACGAAGCCCTCGTAGTCGTTGTAGTGCTTCTGAATGATCTGGCATATCGTGTACCAATGACTCGGCCCAACGTTGCAGGAATCCAAGGGCTCGACGAAACTGATGGCATCGACGGGGTACCCCAAGGTACCGAGATTGGGGAGGGCGGCTTTCAGCTCTCCCCACGGCCGAACCACCTGCGGACTATCCGGATCACGGGGATCTTTTGGGGCGCTGCCAATGGTGCCACCGGTATAAACGACCAACACTCCGCGGTCCTTGCTGATGCTTTCCGCCGCGTTGTCCATCGCCACCCCCACGTAGCGCCCGAGCTCCGGGGCAATCGATTCCAAGAGCGCTTTGACGACATTCTCGAACCCCTGCCGAGACTCGAAGCGCATTTTGGCGACGGGGCGGAGCACATCAATCACCTTCTGGCGAACATCCGGTGAAAGACGGGTGAACCCGGCCTCCTGTTCCAGTGCTCCGGCGAAACCCAATTTCAGAGCGTCGGCGCGATCATCCCTCTCAAGTCGATGCAGGTCGACAGGTTTGATAGTCATAGCTTCGTTCATATTCTGGTTCTCCGATTAAGAGTACTCAACCGCTGAAACTTGCTGACAGCGAACTAGACTTGTTCGCCCACATAGTCGATACCCATCCTGCGCTTGATCTCATGCAAGTAGTCATTCTTGCTCAACGGACGTCCTTGTTGCTCCGCTTGGACACAGCCGATAACCCAAGCAAATTTTGTATAAGCAGCGGAGATGGTCATGTTACCTGCTGGTATCGCCCCCAACTGGGCAGGGAGTTTGGCCATCTCATATCGATCCAGCGTGAAGGGGTTGATAGGCATCTGGCTGGTAATGAGGACGGGCAACCCCTGATTGATAGCTTCCTCTATGAATGGGCGAAAGTTGTATGGATCAATGGCAGGTATGTTGCCCAACCCCGGGGTCGAAATTACGACCCCGTCAATCGATCGCTCACGGTCCCGCAACAGCGCTGTAAAGGTATCTGCCCGTAGCCCGGGGACCAAAGTGATATAGAACACTTCTTTCGCCAGGTGTGGCTGGAATCTGCTGGTCTCCTGTCGGGGAGATAGCGACGTGGCTGGGTTCACCAAGAAAGTCTCGGTCACTCTCGCCAAAGGTAGCGCGCCCGGGCTCGCGAAGCCGTCATACGTGCGGTCGTCGGTCTTCACTGCCCGCACTGCCCGCAACACCTGATCTCCAAAAAGGATTTGAACCTCACGAATCGCTCGGTCATGCGCTGCCACATAGCAGGCTCTAACTAGGTTGTCGCGTGTATCGCCGTGTGGAATATCAATGGTGGTTTGGGCGCCGGTAAAGATCACGGGCCTTTCGAGTGTGTTTCCCAACATGAATGCAACAGCGCTTGCACTATATGTAAGCGTATCAGTTCCATGGGCAATGACGAACGCATCGTATTCCCCCATTTTCGCGTTCAGCCATTCCGCGATGTACACCCAATTGTCTGGGGTCATATTGATTCCGTCACGCTCAAGAAGTGGGACGACGTCAACGTCAGCAATGCCATTCAGTTCCCTTTGGGCAAACTGTCTCAATACAGATTCGGCCCCTTGGAAATGAGCGACCCCACTATCTTGCACCATGCCGATGGTGCCGCCGCATAGAAGCATGGCAACTCTGCGCTGAAACATACGCTTTGTTTCTTGCATCCTCTCCTGCGTCACCAGGTTCTTTGACGCCTTAAGTTCTTTCAGCCAAGCAGCGTTGAGAAAGCGCTCGTAGATCGGATTGGCTACCGAAACATGTTGCGCCTCTTGCCGGAGAATACCCATATGCAGCAGGAATGCGACATTCTCCTTGCTGGCCGGTTGACGTCCTTCCAGAACTTCCTGGTAAGTTTGAACGACAGAATAGAAGCGCCGCCCGAGGTCAACGAACTGCTTTCGAATACCGGTCATATGAGCGCGGAGCATCTCGTCAGTATTGCCGGAATGAAGTTGGCACTGAAGATCCTTGAATTTCCCAGGAATGTCTTCCACCGACTGGATAGCATCACATAGCGTGCAGGTGAGAAAAGGTTGTCCCCCGGTTAGTGTGATCAGTTCAGACAACACTTGATCCATAGTTTCTTGAGGCTCATGTGGGAATCCCTGGACTAGCAGTTGTCGACGCACCTCCGGCACATTGTCAAAGGGGCGTAGAGCAAGATCCGCAAGAAACGTAATGGAAATACCCCCTGTCGGATGCTCCATCATCATTTCCGTTGGCGTCAAGACGGAGACCAATACCACGACGAGCTGAAGATTTGGTCGCTGGCAGACCTTACGCAGTGTCAGGAAGAAGGCTGCCAAGTCCGCCTGGCGAAATAGCAACAACGAATCGAGTTCATCCAACATGAGATAAAGCCTGCCACCATCAGGCGCGTGGCAGGACAGTTCCAACAGCAAGCGCTCCAGGGACGTTTGCAGATCCTGCCAATTAGCGGGATCACTCCCCCATTCGGATTCATGTCCACATTGGGAAAACAAATCTGCGGAAAGTTTCGCGAGCCCCTCTTCAAATGAGTAGCGATGAAACAGCGGGGAAAGCTCTGCGGTCAGGCACTTATGCCCTTTACCTTCAAGGGCGTGGATGAGCCTATACATCAGGCTAGTCTTGCCAGCCTGACGACCAGCACGAATGTTCGCATGTTGCCCCTGCAATAGCAGGCGCAGCGCCTTTTCGTCCGTTTCTCGCTCCACATATACGTGTCGCTCATGAGCAACGGCACCACCCGTTACAAATCGTTTTCCCATATCGACAGACGCTCAGGTATTCATTTCCCCGAGGTTAGGGCCTCGGCCACCCAGGACGTACAACACAAAGCGTCACTACCCTCCACTAGAAAGAAGAGACCTGTATCTTGTAACCAAGAAAATGCTGTCGGCCCAAGAGGGCTCTGGCCCAGCGAATGGAGGTAGACAAGTCCCTGTGCGTTGCTTGGCACGCGTGAATCTGACGTCACGGCATTGGCGATATCCTGCCGGTAAGGAAATCTATCGTGAAAAAGCTCCGACACTAGAGCCAAACACTCCTCATCGGCATCAAGAAGAACTTTGTCATTGAGGGGGCCATCCCACTGCGCAACAGTATTTAGCCAGCACTGAGTGAGGCTTGGATGCCCTCGAAAACGCGTCCAAGCAGCCGTTGCTATCTGAGAATGGATGGGGGGCGAAAGGGCAGGGCATCGCCTTGAAACCAACTGGCTAACCAAGCCATCGTAAAAGTTACCAGCCCTTACTACCGCCGCGGTTCTAAAAAAGGAACTGAAAGCGGCCGACTGATGGACGCCGATCACTGTAGAAAGAGGTTCGTCACTCGTCGCCACGATATTGAGATAGTCAAGGCGCTGATTGCGAGTCCGCTTTGTGAAGATATGATGCAGTTCAATAAATAGCATCTCCTGAATGTCATGCTCAAGACGCTCCACTCCATCAAATATCAGGCTATGGTAGGCATCGTCTTTCGGGGGGGCAATCAATACGTTGTCATTTAGCCAGTCAGCTAGACGGATGCGATCAGTCAACTCATAGCGCGGAGTGAGTTTCAGTTGTCTCTGGGATTGATCATTTATCCATTGCTTCAGGTCGGCGATCGGCCCGGAGATAAATTCAGAAAGATCAAAATAGATTACCGGCGCCCCCACCCTCTTGAGTTCAGATGCAAACCACCTCGCAGCCGTCGATTTTCCGGTGAGCTTTCCACCAACGATGCCTTGAGAGAAGGGCTGTCGTCCGATCTGCCGCTCCAGCGCGGCTTCGCTCAAACGCTTGCAGAAAGCTTGGTTACTCGGATCTAGCGGCTCATCTATGGACACTATCTCCGTGGCATTCTGCTCGCCCTGTAGATGAATGTCGGGCACAGTCCGACGGCGGCGAGTTGGGCGTGCAATCCGAAATTCAAACTGACTCTGCAGTTCCTGCATGTCATCGGGCAGGCCGTAGTGCGCGGCTAGCTTCAATAGCTCTTCCTGCGGAATGCTATTGCGATCGAACCAGCTCTTGAGTGTGGTCAATGGCACTTGGAGCCTTTCCGCCACCTCGGCGACGGTCTCGTTCTGGCTCCGGATAACGTCATACAGGCATTCGCCGAGCTTCTGCGGTGCAGTTGACAAGTCCACGCCTCCAAAAAAGAACAATCTTGCGCCACCAACTCCGATTCGTCAATAGCGTCACAGCGATATTTACACACTGTTTTGCGATGCGTTGCGGCGTTTTGCGACGTTGCACTCTCTTGACGCAATGACGCATCTTGTCTATCCTGAACTTGAACCCCGGTTCATGACGATCTTCTACGCGACAAGGAGTCTGATTATGAAAACGCACTGCCAGTCTTCGGAGATATCTCCGCACCCCACCTGCTGGACAACGGCGCCCCACCCCGCGGGGTCGCCGCGGCGCTCCAAGGCAACTCCCTCCAGCATCGTCGCCAATCAACATTGTGGTGTCGGTGTATGCAGTGCACACCAAGGGGAACTCGTCCAGGGGGTCATACGGACCTCTGAAGGTGTCAAACGCCGCGTGCTTCTGACGTGTCCGCGTCCCGATTTGGTATCGCACGCGAGGTTCGTCCTGGACACGGATAGCCCGGCGATCCACGGAGCCGAAGGAGCTTCGAAAGCCAACGCTGCGGTGCGCAAGACGCTGGACTTCCTCGGGCGGAACAAGTGCGGCGGCCAATTTTTGCTGAATAACAACATCGATTCCGGCCATGGCAACGGTGCGTCCACCGCGGATGTGGTGGCAGTCACCCGGGCGGTTGCCGACGCGTGCGGGATACAGTTGCCCCCGGAAGACCAAGCCCGCATCGCCGTCGCGGCCGAGGGCGCATCGGACGGGATCATGTTCGACGAACCGGTGCTCTTCGCCCAACGCGAAGGCGTCGTCGTGGAGCGCTTCGCCGGCCGCCTGCCGCCCAGGGCCGGACTGAACTTCGATACCGACCCCGAAGGGCCGGGCGTCGACACTCTCGCGCTCAAGCCGGCTAACTTCGACGACGACGAGATCATGGAATTTGGGGTGGTGATCGCTGCAGTCCGGCACGCCATTCACCACAGGGACGTCGATTTGATGGGCAGAGCGACCACAGCGAGTGCGCGACTGAATCAACGTTTCCTTCCCCTGCGCCACTTCGCCGCCATTGACAAAATACGCCAAGAAGTCGGCGCGGCGGGGATACATATTAGCCACTCCGGCACCGTTGCCGGCATGATTTGGCGGCTCGATCACCCCGAGTTGAACGTCATGATGGAAGTGGCCAGCGAAGCCCTGCGTGACCTCGGGTGCGGGCGCCTGTCCAGCTACACCGTGTACTAGAGCAGCGAAGGCGCCTGTGCCGCGTCGACACAGGCGGCAGCGGACCTCGAACCGGCCGATAACCTCGATCAAGGAGTATGGCAATGATCATCCGTAACCAACACCAACCTCTGAAGTCGGCACTAGAAGCCCTCTTGAGGCCGAACGTCATTCGGCTCGGCAAGAATCTATATGGCGTCGATTTCGACACCATGAAGGTCATCCCGGCCTTCTACACCGCCCAGCGCGCGCTCGAAATGGGAGAGTTGAAGGAAGGGGCACCCATCATCGAAACAACCAGCGGAACGATGGGGCGGGGGTACGCCTACGCCGGTCGAGCCCTTGGCATCCCGGTGAAACTGGTCAGCGATCCCGTACTCGCCACGCCGCTGAAGAACGAGCTCGAGTCGCTCGGGTGCGAGGTGCACATCGTCCAAACCACAGCAGACAACGGCGACGTTCAGGCACTGCGGTTGGCACGCATCTATGAGCTCCTGGAGCAGCATCCTGGCGCCTACTGGGGCCGCCAGTACGACAATCCGCTGAACGCAGATTCGTACGGTGCCGTAGCCGAGCAGTTGGTCGATGAGGTCGGCGACGTGCATTGCCTCGTAGCAACCGTCGGCTCGGGTGGATCATCGGGGGGCACCGCCAAGTATCTGCGCAAGCTCAACCCCAAGCTCCGGCTGATCGGCGTCGACACGCATGGAAGCGTAATCTTCGGTCAGCCCAAATGCAGCCGGCCATTCCGGGGCCTCGGTAACAGCCTCGTTCCCAAGAACGTTCGGCACGACGCCTTCGATGAGGTGCACTGGCTGGGGGCGCCGGAGGGTTATGCGGCCACCCGCATCCTGCATCGTCGTCAAGGGATGTTCAAAGGACCGACCAGCGGGGCCGCGTTCTGGGTTGCCCAGTGGTACGCCGCCGCTCATCCGGACCAAGTCGTCGTCGCACTGCTCCCCGATTCCGGTCACCGCTACGCCGATACCGTCTACAACGATCAGTGGCTTGCATGCCAAGGTCTTACCTGCAAGGCCATGCCGATCGCACCCGATACCGTGTTCAGTCCGTCCGAGCGCATGGTTGGCTGGACCCGCATCGACTGGAAGCGCCGGACCTTGGCCGAGGTCTTGCCGCTCACGTCGGCTTCGGAGACGATGAAATGAGCTCGCCACTGATCGTCTTCATCGAAAGCAACACCAGTGGGAGTGGCCGGCTCTTTCTGGACGCGGCCGTTCGTCGCGGCCTGCGCCCCGTGCTGATGGCCCGCGACCCATGCCGTTACCCTTTTGCGAACGACCATGCCGTCCGCGTCGATACCGATGACCTGGCGAGTTTGCTTGAAGCATGTCGCGCTCTCAATGGCGATGGACGTATCCTGGCAATTCTTTCCTCGTCGGAGTACTACGTACCGGCCGCGGCGCATTGCGCTCACGCCTTTGGCTTGCCGGGACCCAATGCCGACGCGGTAACGCGCTGCCGCGACAAGTCGTTCCAACGAGCAATTCTTGATTCCGCCAATGTCCCCGGCCCCCGCTACGAGGTCGTTCGAACCGAATCCGACGCAATGCATTGCGTGGAGAAGTGGGGGCTGCCGCTCGTCGCAAAACCGATTCTGGGTAGCGGCAGCCTCGGGGTGCGCCTTTGTCGCAATGAGTCCGAGCTGGTTGGCCAGGTACGCCTCCTCCTCCAACCGTCGGAACAGATCCGGGGCGGAAGCGAGGTACGACCGGGAGTACTCGTCGAAACCTACCTGAATGGAGACGAGTTCTCGGTCGAAATCTTCGACGGACAGGCGGTCGGTGTGACGCGTAAGCATCTGGGCGGCCATCCGGAGTTCGTGGAAATCGGTCATGACTTTCCGGCCACAATTCCCGAAGATCATCGCAACTCGCTCACCGACACTGCGATCACCGCGTGCAACGCCCTTTGTCTGGACTATGGGCCGGTGCATGCTGAGTTGCGCCTTCTGAATGGCATCGCGTCGGTAGTCGAGATCAATCCTCGCCTCGCGGGGGGAATGATTCCCCGCATCGTTGCCAAGGCAACCGGCATCGACTTGATCGAGCTGACCCTGGATCGCGCGTTGGGACGCCCCTACCAAATCCGTCGAACCAACGACGGCGGGGCCTCCATCCGGTTCCTCGTGCCCACGTCGACGGGCCATTTGGCCTCGATTCACCTCGAGGATGCTCGGAGGATCGCCGGTCCCGACGATGAAATGGAGATCTATCGACCTCCTGGTTCTCCGGTAGAGCACCATGGTGATTTTCGTGATCGCATTGGACATGTCATTGCCGTTGGTGAGAATCCACATGCGTCTGCCGAGCAGGCGGACGCCATGCTCGCCGCCATCGAGATCGACGTCCGAAACGACACACCGTTGGAACGGGACGAAACATGAACACATCGACCGGTCGTATCGAAAAGCTGCTGCACCCAATAGCGCGAGAGATCTTGTTCGGCGAGGGTATCGCAGATGCAGAGGTCGCAGAACTGCAATGGATCACCGAGATCGACCGCGCGCATCTCGTGATGCTGGTGGAACGTGGCCTCGTAGAGCGCAGCGTGGGTTGTCGCCTGCTCGCCGAAATCACGACCCTGCGCGCCAGCCATTTCGAGCCATTGCGCGGGGTCGCCATTCCTCGAGGGCTCTACCTTGCCTACGAAAATTACTTGATCGAGCAACTGGGCCCGAACGTCGGAGGACGAATCCACATCGGGCGCTCGCGCAACGACATCAACGCAACTCTTTCCATCCTCAAATCTCGAGAACCGATTCTCGACCTGATAACAGCAGGATGCGATCTGCTGGATGCCCTACTCGACCGAGCACGGGAACTTGATGGCGTGGTAATCGCAATGTTTACCCATCATCAGCCAGCACTACCTTCCACGGTTGGGCATTACCTCAGTGGCTTTGCCCAGTCCCTCGGTAGAGACATAGAGGCCCATCTCGACGCAATGTCAGGCCTGCGTAGATCGCCCTTCGGAGCTGGCGCAGTATGCGGTTCCACACTTCCCATAGATCCAAACCGTACGGCGTCGCTGTTGGGTTTCGACGCGCCGACAATGAACTCAATCGATGCCGTGGCGGCGCGCGACTGGGTACTTCGGGTCGAAGCAACATGTGCAATCACGGCGATAGGGCTGAGCAGACTGGCCGCCGACCTGCTCATCTGGTGTGGCGAACTTGGGTTCATGCGACTGCCGGATGACCTAGTCGGCTCTAGTTCTGCCATGCCTCAGAAACGCAACCCATTCCTTCTCGAACACATCCAAGGTCGGGCAAGCGCACCGCTGGGCGCATTCATGGCTTCTGCCGGCGCAATGCACGCAATGCCTTACACCAACAGCGTGGCAGTCGGCACCGAGGCATGCAATCGCCTACGGCCTACCCTCGATGGGGTTCGCCAGAGTCTTGATCTCATGCGCCTAGTAATCCGCGGTTTCTCCATAGATACCGTGCGCGCCGCCGCACCGACTCAAGCGGGATACACCACGGCGACCGAGCTGGCCAATCGACTCGTCGTCGAAGCGGGTTTAGATTTCCGAAGCGCTCACCATGCGGTCGGCGAGCTCGTAAGCGAAGCGGAGCGCGCTGGAAACTTAGACCTCGCAGCGGCAGCGCGTGGTTGCAGTAATCCACAGTTTTCCAACATCACTCTCAGTGGACTCGATCCAGCGGCAGTGGCGACATCCGCTAATTTTGGTGGAGGACCGGCTCCCGATGCCGTCGCAAGGGCGATTTCCTCAGCCACCGACGACGCTCGCCGTAATAGAGAGGCTTTGTCGAAGTGGCGGCGCCAAATCGATTCAGCGCGGAACGAACTTGACGCCCAGGTCGCTGCTCTTGCAATGGACGTATCACCGGATGACCTTGGTGGCCGATCGATCTAGATTCTTGGCCGAGCCAAGGAGTCCGCGTAAGACACCGATATCGAAACAAATCCAACACCGACCCATTCCGCTTCCGCCCACAACCCATCGATACTTGATCAAGGAGATTCAGAATGTGCAAAGCCGTTTTCTTCTTCTGCACAAATCCGGGCCGCGACCATGTCGCCCCCGCATTGTTCGACGCGGTTCGTCAAATCTATGCCCCCGAGGAAATGGACATGATTTTCGACGGCAAGTCGGTGCATCGGCACACCGACAGCCTGGGCAACGACTTTCTGTTCGTGCCCACGGATGAAGTGGTCAGCCACGACTATTCGCGCTATGCGCCGCTAATAGACGAGTCGTTTTCGGACTGCGATTTTGCGGGAATCTGCAATTGGCACGAGGGCCTCAATGCCCCGGACAACATCCTGATCGTGCAAACGACCGGCGACATGGAGGATGGCATTTTTGGAGACGTCGATCCTCGTCACATCCGCAACCTACTTCTTGCGATCGAACAGGGACGGGCTCTTGCTTGTCTCGATGATTTCACGACATATCTGGAGGGAACCCACTGGAGCGGCAAACTTTATGGCGGGAAGTCCTCGCAAATCGGAGACATTCGAGTGCCAATGATCGACCTCGAAATCGGAAGCAGCCCGTCCGCGTGGCGCAACCAACAGGCCGTGTCCGTGATGGCGAAGGCCCTTTGCCATGTATTTGACCACAGGGACGAGGACGCCCGCTCGGTATTGTGCGTCGGTGGCGTCCATATGGAGCCGACCTGGGCCAATGCCGTGTTGGGATCAACGGAGGGGCGGGCTTTGGCACTTTCGCATGTTCTGCCCAATCACTGGCTGGTCTCGCATGGTTACGATACGGAAGTCGGCTACCAGAAGCTGCTAGCCTGCGCCAGTTCCATCATCGGCGGAGTGGATGCCATCGCCTTCCACGAAAAGCTCAACGCGGATTACAAGAATCAAGTCCGACGCCTTGGCGAGGCACTTGGCGTTCCCGTGTATAAGCACAAGCGCTTGCGCGATCTCAATTCGCTTGAACTGTGGTGAGGAAAGGGGATCATGGCTAGCAGTCTCAGAATCGCAATCCTCCGGTCCGACGAGCCCCATCACCATGCGTTGGATGCCTCGCTATCTTCGCGGTTCGATGTAGTCGCCAGCGTGGTCGAACCGCATGTGGCCCAGATGACCAGACTCAAGCGCAAGAAGCTGAATAGGTCTCTATTCTGGTACCGTTACCACGCTCTGCGACGCAAACTATTCGGGCTGTCCGAATACCGCCGCAGATACTTCGCGCACAGCCGAATGCCATCAGACTCCCACGCAACGCGCATCACCGTGGATGACATAAATTGCGGAGAGGTGGTGGAGTTACTGAGACAGACCGCTCCCGACATCACTGTCATCATTGGCACCTCCATCCTGAAGCTCGACGTGCTGCGAGCAACCGATGGGCCGATCATCAATGTCCATGGAGGCTTTCTACCCAGCTATCGGGGTAACCACTGCTTCTTTTTCGCCTTACTGGACGAGGCTTACGACAAGATCGGATCCACGATTCATTTCGTCGATGAAGGCGTGGATACGGGCGACATAATCGCTCATGCCGTCCCGCGACGGTGCGTGGCCGATACGCCAGAGAGCCTATACTGCCGCGCTTCTGCCCTAGCCATACGCAGGCTGGTCGGATTGCTTGTCGCCCTTGAACGAGGGATGCCACTACCACGGTGTGAACAGGTCGGTGCTGGACGCACATACAAGACCGCTGACCGCAAGCCACATCACGAAATACTGTATTGGATCAAATGGGCTGTCCGGCGGCTCATGGTTTCCTAGTTTACGGCATACCGTTCCACACAACCCCATTGACATGTTTTCCTGGCCGGTGCGAGGCCGGGAATAACCCTTCGCTATAGTCTGGTATACCTTGTGCTTACGCCATAGCCTTTCATCTACCATGGCATGGCAATGATTCACGAGGGGAGTTGGGCGATGGCGGAGTTTGCTGGGGCGGACATGGGCGATGCCCGTCTGACCAAACGCTTGGTCAAGCTGGCGGATCGGCTGGGGGATGCCCCATCTGCGAGCATTCCCGGGGCGTGCAACGGCCGGGCAGAGACGCAAGCGGCTTACCGGCTGTTTGATCAGGCACGGGAAGAGAAGCGTGGCCTGGGCTGGGAAGAGGTCCTGGCGCCTCACATGGCACGGACCGAGACGCGCATGGCGGAGCACCCCGTGGTGCTGTGCCTGCAAGACACGACAGAGCTGGATTTCAACGGGCAGGACATGGATGGACTGGGGCGACTGTCTTATGAGGCGCAACGCGGCATGTAC
>Ga0209097_10002222_pt1 | contig 15800 bp, 15 predicted proteins | sample AD_UKC052_MetaG_FD_184419 | JGI IMG/M metagenome (GOLD analysis project Ga0209097, IMG submission 184419) | Active sludge microbial communities of municipal wastewater-treating anaerobic digesters from USA - AD_UKC052_MetaG (SPAdes) (version 2) | ecosystem: Engineered > Bioreactor > Anaerobic >... | reverse complement strand
CCAAGATCGAGATGGAAACGGGCGGCGCGACCTCCGAGGCGCAGCGTCAATATTTGTCCACCGTATTGAATGCAAAAGACAGCGCTATCGATCTGTACATGATCGACATTGTCAACCCGATGCAATATGCGCGCGCAGGTTGGTTGGAGCCGCTCGATGCCTATCTGGGTGCCGACGCCAAGACGCTGATGAAAAACTACTTGCCCGCTTACGCCAGCGCAGATGTGGTCGACGGCAAAATCGTTGCACTTCCCGCGTTCGCTGACGCCCAGTTCTTGTATTACCGCAAAGACTTGTTCGAAAAATACGGCGTGAAAGCGCCGGGCACGTGGGAGGAACTCGCCGCTGGCATGCGCAAGATTCTCGACGGCGAAAAGAACCCTGCGATGAACGGCGTGGCCACCACGGGCGCAGCCATTGAAGGTACGGTGTGCACATTCCTGAAGCCATACTGGAGTCAAGGCAAGGACTTTAACGACGCATCTGGACGCATTACGCTCGATAAAGCCGCCGCGCAAAAAGGCATGGAGATGTGGCTCTCGCTGGTCGATCGTGGCGTGATGCAGAAAAACATTGCCGAAGTTAAACCGGCCGACATGAACAACGCGTTCAAGGCGGGCAACTTGGTGGCGATGGTGAACTGGGGCTTCGCTTGGGACATCCTGCAGTCGCAAGCGGATTCCACTGTGAAGGGCAAAGTGGGCGTGTTGCCATTGCCAGCAATGACCGGCGGCAAATCAGCGACGTGTATTGGTGGTTGGCAATGGGCGGTGAGCGCGTTCTCGAAGAACAAGGCGGCTTCGGTCAAACTTGCTCGTTTCTTGAGCTCGCCAGAGTCATCGAAGTTCCTCGCCATCGAAGGCTCGTTGTTGCCTGTGTATCCACAAACCTACAGCGATGCTGATGTTCTGAAAAAACTTCCACACTACAAAGATGCATTGCCGGTCGTGCAAGCTGCGCGCGGTCGTCCAATGTCTGATCGTTACGGCGAAGTGTCAGACGCGATTCGTACGACGGGCAATGCGATTCTCGCGCGGACCGTCAAGCCAGCTGACGGCGTTGCGGAGATTGAAAACAAACTGCGTCGTGTGATGCGCTAACGCGCAGCAATCAATGTCGTCATCCCGACCTTCGCCGGGATGACGACTGTTTTTGAAATGGGCACAACACTGCCCCACTGATTTTCGAAGCGTTTCTTGAGCAAACCCACCCTCATTGACAGGCTACGTGACCCCAGCGAAAAGGCGTTAGGTGCGATGTTGCTCGCGCCTGCGGCGTTGCTTTTGCTATTGATCGTGGTCTATCCGATTGGCAAGCTGTTCTACAACAGCTTTTTCGACATGCGTTTGTCCGGTGGGCAGGGCTCTAAATTTATCGGTCTGCAAAACTACGCCGACATGATGAAGGACACCGCGTTTTGGGACGCGACGCTCAATACCGTCATCATCACTGTTGTCACTGTGCCCGGTGCGTTGCTCGTTGGTCTGGGCTTAGCGTTGCTGGCCAATTTGCCGTTCAAACGACAGTGGCCCGTTCGCCTTGCGTTGCTGCTGCCGTGGGCGCTTCCGCTTGCGTTCGCCGGCTTGATTTGGGCGTGGTTTTTTCACACGGAATACGGATTCGTTAACGACGTCTGGTCGCGCTTCGGTGGAGAGCCGCGCATGTGGCTTCTCTCGCCAGTGTCCGCGTTTGGGGCCATCTGTATTGCCATCATTTGGAAAGCGTCGTCTTTCATGGCGTTGATTTTGCTCGCGGGCTTGCAGATGATTCCAAAGTCGCTCTACGAAGCGGCCGAAGTGGACGGGGCGAGCAAGTGGCAGCAGTTCACGCAGATAACGCTACCGATGTTGATGCCATCGATTGTGGTGGCGCTCATTTTCCGCACGATTACGGCGCTGCAGACGTTCGACATTCCGTACACGATGACCAAAGGCGGTCCCGGTAATGCCACGGAGACGCTCGCGATGTATATCCACAAAACCACGATTGATTACTTGGACGTGGGATATGGCTCTACGCTCGCCGTGGGCATGTTTGTGCTTTCACTCATCCTGACGGCGGTGTACCTGCGCCACATCAGCAAGCAGGAGTCGGCATGAACGGCGGCATATTCTCCGGCGCGCGGTTGCGCTTTTTCGCTGCGGCGATTGTGGTCATTAACGGCTTTTTTCCCGCGGTCTGGATTTTGCTCACGTCATTCAAAACGAGCACCGAGCTTTACCGCAAACCGATTACTTACCTGCCGCAAGAGCCGACGCTGCAGAACTACGTCACTGCCGCCTTTGAGCAACCGCTGTTTCAAGTGTTCATGAAAAACAGCGTCGTCGTGGCGTTCCTCTCGACCGTGGTTTCGTTGCTTGTCGCCTCATTTGCCGCTTATGCGATTGCGCGGCTCAATCTCAAAAACAGACAGTTGATTCTGACTGCGATCATCGCCTCGTCGATGTTTCCATTGGTCACATTGTTGGTGCCACTGTTCGAAACGATGCGCGCGTTCGGGTGGCTTAACAGCTACATCGCGTTGGTGCTGCCGTATGTGGTGCTCAATCTTCCGGTGTGCACGCTTATTCTCGTGAGTTTTTTCCAGAGCATTCCGCGTGACTTGGAGAACGCCGCGATGATTGACGGTTGCACCCGATTCGGCACGCTGTGGCGCGTGGTGTTACCTCTCTCCGCACCAGGCGTTTTCACGGCCGGTATCTTGGCGTTTGTGAATGCGTGGGATGAATTTTTGCTCGCACTCTCGCTCAATTCGTCAGCCGCGATGCGCACCTTGCCGGTTGGCATCACGCTCTATCAAGGCGAATACACCTTCCCATGGCCGATCATTTCTGCCGCGCTAATTGTGGCCATCGTGCCCGTGGCCATCGTGATCGCGATTTTTCAAGAGCGCGTCGTGGGCGGTTTGACCGCAGGCGGCCTCAAAGGCTAGTGGTTGAAAAGGCCGCTTCCGCGAGCCTGCTGACGCTACGGTTAAACCCGAAACAACGCCGCTTGCTCGGCCCAGTGCTCGCTTGGCGAGCGCTTGAACCCTGACTTCGCGAAGAGTTGCCAACGGCCCACGACGAACGCAACCAAAGCATTCGCATACGCGCCCGACTGCGTGGCGGGCGCACCGCTTGCGGCAGCTGCGAGTTGCAGTGCTTGCTTGAGCGAAGCTTCTACGCGGTCAAGTAGTTGGTTGATGCGCGTTTGCAGGCGCGCGTCTTCATTCACCAACGCGTCGCCAATCAGCACCCGCACCATGCCGGGATTTTTCTCGGCGAAATTCAAAAGCATCGCCACGATTTGATGTACTTGTGCGCGACCGTCGCGCTCGGTTTGGGCGATTTGGTTGACGAGCGAAAACACGGTGGCTTCGATGAACTCGATGAGCGCTTCGAACATTTGCGCTTTGCTCGCGAAATGCCGATACAGCGCCGCTTCCGACACGCCGACCTTCGCTGCGAGCGCAGCCGTCGTAATCTTTTCCCCCTGCGGCTGCTCCAACATTGTGGCCAGCGTTTGCAGGATCTGGGTCTTACGTTCGCCCGGTTTCATCGCCATTACCGTTCCCCTTGTTGTCATCCTAGCGCGCTGCTAGGGCGACGATTTATTCTGCGCGAATCATAGTCCCCACGCCTTCCGACGTGAGAATTTCGAGCAGCAACGCATGTTCCACGCGGCCGTCGATGATGTGTGACGTTTTCACGCCGTGCTGCACAGCGTCCAGCGCGCCTTGAATCTTTGGCTTCATGCCGCCGCTGATCGTACCGTCGTCGAAGAGCGCGTTGATTTCTTTGTAGGTGAGACCCGTGAGGAGCTTTCCGGCCTTGTTCAATACGCCCGGCGTGTTGGTCATCAACACAAGCTTTTCCGCCTTTAGCGTTTGCGCGAGTTCGCTCGCCACCAAGTCGGCATTGATGTTGTAGGCCTGGCCATCCTCGCCCACACCAATCGGCGCAACGACGGGAATGAAGTCCGCCGCGTCAAGGTGATGAATGAGCTTCGGATCGATGTCATAGATGTCCCCCACGTAGCCGATGTCGAGCATCTTGCCCTTTTCGGTTTCGCTCTCGACCATCATTTTCTTGGCACGAATAAAACCCGCGTCTTGACCGTTCAAACCCACGGCGCGACCGCCCGCTTGATTGATGAGGCCGACAATTTCTTGGTTCAATTCGCCCAGCACGGCCTCAACGACGTAAAGCGTTTCGTCATCGGTCACGCGCATGCCTTGGATAAACGTGCCCTTTTTCCCCGTTTTGTCGAGCATGTCGTTGATCTGCGGTCCACCGCCGTGCACGACGACGGGGTTCATGCCGACAAGCTTCAACATCACCACGTCGAACGCGAAGCTCTTCTTCAACAGCGGATCCGTCATCGCGTTGCCGCCGTATTTGATCACCAATGTTTTGTCGTGAAACTGGCGAATGTACGGGAGCGAGTCGGCAAGAATCTGCGCGCGATCAGACGCGGTGGCGGCGGTAAGTGACATGGGGGAAGGCTTGGCGGGGTGAGTGGGTATTTGCACTGATTCTATGCAATGCGGCGGCGCGTTCAATGCCTTTCTTCGGCAATTTGTCGGCGCAGTCGCGCGGGCGTGATGTGTGGTCCGCTTACGGTGGTTTCTGAAAGCATGCGATGAACAAAATGGCAATTTATCGAACCGTTACGTCTCAAAATTTGCAAATATTTATGGCTTTTTGCTTCAAACGACCGCCAGGCGGTCGTTTCAGCCCGTTTCTATAGGTAGTCGCAAGATAGCAAGACTGGCCTGAAAGCGCCACCCAGCGGTCGTTCCAGCCATAAAGGCGCACAAAAAAAGTATTCAGAAAGCATTTTTTTGCTGTAATAATTCAATCCGTTGAAGGGGAGTAGCTCCCACACCCGTATCGTCAATACGAGGCTGCGCTAGTAACCAAGCGTCGCCTTCGGTACAGGTGGGCAAAACGCACACGGTTCGGCCACCGCCGGATGCGCCACACGTTTTGTCAGGCAAGACCTTCGTCAGGAGTCGCGCATTGAGCGCAGACGCACCGGCGAGGGCATTCTCATCGAAGCCTTTTGTTGTTTGCGTGTGCGCGTATACCGAGTGCGTGGCGCATCACCACCTAACTTCGTAAGCTCAACTTCAATGGACATTCTCTCGACCCAATTCTTGATGGCGCTTTTGACCATCATCGTCATCGATCTCGTGCTCGCGGGCGACAACGCCCTCGTCATTGGTCTTGCCGCGCGCAACGTGCCGCAGCACCTTCAAAAACGCGTGATTATCTGGGGCACAGCGGGTGCGATCGGCATTCGCATCGTCTTTACGCTCGGTATTGTTTGGCTGCTCAAAATCCCAGGGCTCATGCTCGCCGGCGGCTTGCTGTTGTTGCCGGTCGCCTACAAGCTCATGAACCCCAGCACCGAGCACGGTGACGGCCACGGCGCAACCGCCAACGGCTTCTGGGGCGCTATGAAGACCATCATCGTTGCCGACGCGCTCATGGGCGTGGACAACGTGCTTGGCGTTGCCGGCGCGGCGCAAGGTAGCTTCCTGCTGGTCGTACTCGGTTTGCTCATCAGCGTGCCGATCATGGTTTGGGGCTCGACGCTGGTGCTCAAGCTCGTCGACAAACGTCCGTGGATCATCACCGTCGGCGCAGGCGTCTTGATCTGGACCGCAACGCAGATGATCCTCGACGAAAAATTGCTCGCAGCTTACCTGCCAGCGCACACGTGGTTTGACGAACTCAGCGGCGCGCTGTTGACAGCGGCATTGTTGGGCATGTTCATCTATGCGCAGAGCAAGAAGCGTAGCGCGCCGACCGAGGCGTTGCCCTTCAAAGCCGGCGCGGAATAACGTAACAGCGGACAGCGCGAATGCGCTTCGGTGAGTAAGCCCAGCTGCTCACCGCCTCCTCATTTCTGAAAGAAAGCAAATGGAAACCATTGGTACGTGGTGGATGTGGACGGGCTTTGCCGTCTTTGTCGTAGTCGCAATTGCCATTGATCTGCTGGTCATGGAAAAACAAGGCGCGCACAAGGTCACAATGAAAGAAGCTGCGGGCTGGAGCGTGCTCTGGTTCTCGCTGGCCTTCGTGTTTGTTGCGCTGCTGTGGTGGTATCTGAACGGCTCGCAAGGGCGGGAGACCGCCAATGAAGTGTCGATGCAGTTCATCACCGGCTACTTGGTTGAGAAGAGCCTGTCAGTGGACAATATCTTCGTCTTCTTGATGATCTTTAGCTACTTCGCGGTACCGGCCGAATACCAAAAGCGAGCGCTCATCACGGGCATCATCGGTGCCATCGTGTTGCGCGCGGTACTGATCCTTGCCGGCGCTTGGTTGCTGGCCAAATTTCACTGGGTGCTCTACGTGTTCGGTGCGTTCTTGGTCATTACAGGCATCAAGATGTGGCTTGCTGCCGGCAAAGAACCGGACATCGAACAAAATCCAGTGCTGAAGTTTCTCCGCAAACGCATTACGCTGACCACCCAGTTCGACGGCGAGAAGCTCTCCACCATGATTAACGGCGTTAAGCACTACACGCCGCTCTTCGTCGTTCTCATTATGATCGGCGTGACGGACATGATCTTCGCCGTCGACTCCATTCCAGCCATTTTCGCCATCACCGACGATCCGTTCATCGTGCTCACGGCCAATATCTTCGCGATCTTGGGACTTCGCGCGCTCTACTTTTTGCTCGCAGACCTTGCGGATCGCTTTCACCTGCTCGCGTACGGCCTCGCGCTCGTGCTCGTCTTCATCGGAACCAAAATGCTGCTCATCGACTTCTACAAAATCCCGATTGGCATCGCACTGGCGGTCACCGCTGGTCTAATCGCCTCCTCGATGATCGCGTCGTTTTACGTCTCGCGCGGCAAAGATAAAAGCGGCACACACCCTTCATGAAAATTAAGCGCTGGTTTCGCTCGCTCGAACCGAGAGTGTTGCAAGAGCTTGACCGCCCTTCGCTCGCGTGGGCGAAACCGTGGCTTGATCGCCACGATCTGTTCTCGTTCACGCGACGCCCGCTGGCGATGGGTGTCGCCATCGGGTTGTTATGCGGGCTCATTCCAGGCCCGCTGCAAATCGCGGGCACGATCGTGATGTGCTCGCTTCTGCGAGGCAACATCGTCGCAGGCGTCATCACGACCTTCTACACAAACCCGATCACCATCGTCCCGCTCTACATCGCGGCGTTCAAAATCGGTGCGCTACTGATCCCCGGAAAGCACGAGTTGCAACCCTTCGGTGACGCCACGTTTGGCACCACCGCGTGGTTCAGCGCGCTTACCGATTGGGTGCAATCGCTAGGCTGGCCGCTGGCCATCGGCTTGCCGGTGATGGGGCTCTGGTTCGCGGTAAACGGTTACTGGATCGTCAACTACCTATGGCTGCGCCCGGTGCGCGCGCGGTGGTTGCGGATGCGGGCGCGGTGAGGTGGTTTGTCGCGCGAGAGTTTCGAACGATCGTCGATATTAGTTTGCACATCGGCAACGCCCGGTGCATGGGCGGCTAATGCTGGCCACAGAGAACGCGTTAGCGAGCAATAGAGAGGACTCGTGCAAACTAGTCGATAACGCATTCAAAGACAAGCGGGCCGTGCGACGGTATCGCCGTAAAGCCCGCCCCCAAATTCGCCACACAAATGTTCGTTGCATTGGCTTGTCCGCTGGGTGAATACACCCATTTACGCGATAAGTTGCCGTTCGGGACGGTACAACTTTGGTCACTCCAATAGTTGCCGGAACCGACAAAGTCGCCAGCACTGAAGTCAACATAGAAATTCGGATTCCAAGCGTAGGCGCAGGGGCAAAACACCTCGATATCACATTGACCGGCGGACTGTGGCGCCAGAACAGAAGACGTGGAGCAGGCGCTCGTTGATGGCCCCCGATTTCTCTGGCTACAACCTTGAGTGAACTGAATACTTTTAATCGCCTGGGGCGCTTGCGTGGCGTTGATCACTTGCGATTCGCCTGGAGGCAGATTCAGCGTACCGCCGGCGGCGGCAGTCATTTGCACTCCGGGAATTGCGGCATAAGCGTCGGCCATCAGCTTGAGCCCACCAGCACCCGTGGCCAAGGAGACGGTTGCGATAAGGGCGATTGCCAAACCTGTGCCCGATTGGGGGCGATCCTTCATTCGACGAATCGCAATCAGCATCAGCAGTGCCGCCAATGCGATCAGCAGGCCGCCGCCGATGGTGGGTATGACGGCGAGAGGGCCGTAGGTAAGGACAGCTCCACTGCTGGATTGGGCGGCAACCAGCGAAGCACAGCTCGCCACACCCAAGCCAGTCAGTAGTTGGAACGAAAACTTAAATGGTGTTCTCACTTTAATTTCCCCCCTTAATTCATGACTTTGAATCAACGATGGCAAATTCTACTGGCGTCGGATTGATCTGAGCCACGACTTCGCCGACGCCGCAGTTTTTTCACGAAACAACTGTTACTAACACGCGACAGTCAGACGGTCAGCATGGGCTACTTCATCGTAATGAAGAGCAGCGTCACCTGCCAGCGCGCCTTCGAGAGCGCGGTAATGGTGACGGCGGCCCTAGAGCGCGCGCTGTTTGCGGATCCAGGGGCGCCAAATTCGCAGGAACTACGCGCCTTCTAGCTCCTTAAGTGATTTTCCGGTCCGATCTTTCCACGCTGTCAATCCATTGGCGCTTCCACCGTGGATTACGGCGGCGGCCGCGCTCGGGCTCGTGAACTCCACGTCCTTGGTGAACGAGTAAACGCCCTCGTGCTCGACAAGGACCTTGTCTTGAATCAGTCTGTGACGTAAAGAGAGCGTGCTCGGGTATTGATTTGAAGCAGAGGGTCTTACCGAAAGCACGGCGGTCGACTTCGCAAATACTACGAATCCGCCTTCGGTTCGTCGGCCAGTCGCCACGGCGGATTTAATCTTGCAAGTGAGTAACGGTTGCTGGTGCGTTGGCTTATCGGATCCGGCTATCGGAGACAAGAGATCAGAACCAAGCACCGGCAACACTTGGCGGATGCGCGAAAGATAAACCTCCATGTCTTCGCGATCTGACTCGGGCAGCTTTGGGTTACTCGAATTGCTGTTCTCTAGAGCGTAGCGACCAACGGTCTTCGCCTCCGTCAACAATCGATTTTCCAAATAGCGGATATGCGCCTTCGTCAAGTTTTCATCCTTGCTGACGAAAACAATGACTGAAGTCCAAAAGTCTTTCGATTTGTGTTGCTTCAGCCGATCTCGGATGACCTCAGCCTCGCCGATGTACGCTAGATTGACACCGGTTTCGGGGTTCACCCCAAGCAAAAAATACACGCCTGAACTCTCGGTTTCGTCGCGCGCGAGCAAGTCGTCGAGTTCGGTTCGCGGCGCTGCTAACGCTTTGCCCGTCCAGTTGGAGACTTCGCCAACCCTCAGGCGGCGAGCATCTCCGTGCGGAAGGAATAGTTTGATCGTCGCTGAAGTCATGGCTTGAATATACGGCGCAACAGGAAAGCCGGTAAGTTTGTCGCAGCGGTGCTTAGTCCTTGCCGCACGCCTCGGCGTAGTGAGGAGCAACATCTGCACTAAGGGTGTACAGCTTGTACGCTCCAGCGACCGCCAGGCGGTCATTGCAGGCGTTTTATTGGAAATCTCGACTAATAGAAAAATAGGCGCAAAACAACCGTATAGCAGTCGCTAACGCTTAAAAGCTGTAATGCGCTTCCTCACTCACGGACGCGCGGCCACGCCACCAACAGCAATCGCAGTCTTCTCGACCGGGAGTGCGCGCCGATTGCATTTGAGCGGCGCTAGACGCTGGGTCATTCGCGACCACGCTGCTGCAGACGGCGAAAAGAAATGGCTCGGACGAGCCCTTATTTCTTGCGCGCGCGTGGATGCGCTTGGTCGTAGACCTTCGCGAGATGCTGAAAATCGAGATGCGTGTAAACCTGCGTGGAGGCGATGCTTGCGTGGCCCATGAGTTCTTGCACCGCGCGCAAATCGCCGGAGCTTTGCAAGACATGCGACGCGAACGAGTGGCGCAACCGATGTGGGTACACGTTTGAGGTGATGCCTTGCTGCAACGCGCGGGCTTTCAGCGCACGGCGCACGACCGGCGCCGCGATGCGCGCGCCGCGCGTGCCGAGGAAGAGCGCGTTGCCATCCTCCGAATTCGTCGGGGCTGTGCGCGCGGCGAGCCACGCGTTGATCGCCGCGATCGCGGGCGCGCCGAGCGGCGCGATACGCTCTTTACGGCCTTTGCCAAACACGCGCATTTCGCCGTTCGAAAGATCAACGTCCTGCACGTTCAAGCCCACCAGTTCGCCGATACGAATGCCGCAGCCGTAGAGCACTTCAAACATAGCTTGATCGCGCGCGATGATCGCGGGAGATGCGGTTGCGTCGTCTGCTTCTGGCGCTTCGACCAAGCGCACGGCTTCGGTTTCGGTCAGTGCGTTGGGCAAGCGTTTGGGCGCACGCGGCGCTTTGATGCCGGTGAAAATCGTGTGGTTGATGGCGGCGTCGGATTTGCTTAGGTAGCGAAACCACGCGCGCCACGCCGAAAGCGTGACGGCTAGGGTGCGCGGCGACAAGCCCTTGGCGTGCAGCTTCGCGAGCGCGCGTTGAATGTCGTGGCGTTGCAGCTTGGAGAGTGGCGTGTCGCCTGCGGCGGAAATCAGCGCTTCGCACGCGCGTAGGTAGCGCGCTTGCGTCTGCGCCGCGCCGCGTGCTTTTAAACCTTCGGCGAAGGCATCGAGCGCAGCGCGGTTGTCCACTGAATTTAGGCGACCGATGGCTCAAACCCGCGCGCTGCGAAGCGTGCGAGCGCGGCGCTGGTGAGGTGCGCGAGGCGCGAGAGCACGTCGGTGGCCATGTCTGGCGTGAAGCGCGCGGCGTCGTCACTCGCAAGCATCAACACGCCCGACACATCGCCATCGGTGAGCGGCACGTATGCGAACGACGCAGCGCTCGCGCCCGCTTCGCCCAGCCATTCGCGCGATTCGTGCGCTGCGTTCGGGCCGACGTATGGTCGATCAAGTCCAGCGACGTAATTGCGCAGCTCCATCGAACACGATTCGGTCTCGTCCAGTGGTTCATTCGAAATCGAGCCTCCCCACCAGCGCACGGCGCTCATTGGTATCGCGAAATCGGAGCGCATGCTCTCGTTCACCACCGCAAGCGTGATCGCGGCGTCGGGCGAGCGCAACAGCGCGAGCGTGAGGCGATGCAGCTTCTCGATCAGCGCGTCGCTGTGTTGCCCGAACCCAATGAGTTCAGAGAGTTGTCGCTCAAGTTGCGCGCTGCGATCGCGCAGCGAAATCAACTGTCGTTCCACCATCGAGATCGCGTGCCCACCTTGTGGATGCGGCACTCGCATCGCCGAAAACACGTCCGAGTGATCCATAAAAAAATCCGGGTTGGCTTTGAGCCACGCCGCGACATCGTCGCCGCTGACTTCGTTGTTTTCTTCGCTCATGTTCTTAGTTCTCCAGCATTTCGTTGTGTAGCTCACCCTCGGCGACGCGCGTGACCGGCCCGGTCATCGTGATGGCGTAATTGTCGCCAATCTCAATAGCAATCGTGCCACCGGGCATGTGCACCGTCACCGAACGATCCACCAACCCCAATCGATGCGCGACCGTAGCGGCCGCGCTCGAACTTGAGCCCGACGCTAACGTGTAGCCCGCGCCGCGCTCCCAAATTTCGATGGCGATATTGTTGCGATCGCGCACCGTCAAAAACTGTACGTTGGTGCGCTCCGGAAAATTCGCGTGCCGCTCGATCAGTGGCCCGAGTCGATGCACGTCGGCCGTCGTGGTGCCCGGTCGTTCGATCACGCAGTGCGGGTTACCCACAGTCGCACTCGTAAACGTCAGCGTTTCGCCGCCCACGTTCATCTGTTCGCGGATCACTTCACGCGCCGCGCCAGCGACCGGAATCTTCGTCGCATCAAAACTCACCGAGCCCATCTGCACAGTCACGCTGCGGCCACGCGCATGCACCGTCGCTTCGACCACGCCGCCCATCGTGTGCACCTTAAATGGTTCATGCGCAACCAACCCGCGATCAAACAAATAGCGGCAAAAAATGCGCAATCCGTTGCCAGACTTTTGTGCTTCGCCACCATCCGGATTCAGAATTCGCAGCGCGAACGGAGCGCCGTCGCGTGCGGGCAACGGCCCCCACAAAATGCCGTCCGACCCAATGCCGAAATTGCGATGACAAATGCGCACAATTTCGTCGGAAGTAAAAGCCGCAGGATGATCCGCAGGATCAATCACCAGATAGTCGTTGCCAATGGCGTGATATTTGTAGAACTTCATATGCGTATTGTCTCGCACTGCACATGGCCGCACGGCGCGTTGCGCGGCATCAATACCGCAATGTCTCAAATGGCGCAAGATTCAGTCATCCGCTACACCAAGGAAGTTTATGGATTCGTTTCGCACCTGCCGCACCGCGTTGGCGCTCGGCCTTACGCTAATTATTGCCCCCGCGACGTTTGCTGCTGACGCACTAACTGACGCGATGCAGGCGGCGTACGCGCCCTACCGCGCGGCGCTTTTTCGCACCAACAATAAGGCGCAGGCGGAATCAGAACAGGCCATAGCGCAGGCGCGTCAGGCGTGGGCGGACATCATCGCTCGCTACGCCAAGCAACCACCGGCACCTTACGACCGTGACCCCACCGCAGCCGCCACGCTCGCTGAGGTTGCCGCTGTGTACGCCAGTGCGGCCAAGCAAATTGCCACGACACAGTTAGTGCCCGCACATGAAACCTTGGAAAAGGCACGCGACTTGATGTCCGAGCTACGCCGCCGCAACGGCGTGGTGGTGTTCAGCGACCACATGAACGCGTACCACGAGCAGATGGAACACGTCCTGAACGAAGGGCCAGCGCAACTGGCCACCACACAAGACGCGCAGAAGCTGCTGGCCCGTGTGGGTGCGCTCGACTACCTCGCAGAGCGTTTGCGCTCGCACGCGCCAGCTGCGTTGGCGGCTAATCCGGATTTCGTTGCACTACAGCAGCAGGTGCAAGGCTCCGTAGTTGCGCTGCGCGACGCGTTGGTGCTGCAGGATTTAGCTGCGGCCAAGCTCGCGCTTGAAAAGGTGAAGAAACCGTACAGCCAAATGTTCCTGAAATTTGGTTGATTGCGGTAACAGGCAACGCAGCTGGGCCATGTCACGCGTTTGGCCTGTTTTGTAGCCTCACGAGCAGTTGAATGACGTAACGCAGAGACATCTGTGCTTTACGCAAGTCATCGAACGATTCGGCTGCTCAATGGCGACACCGCCGAATTGAGTGACGCGACATTTGTTGAACTTCACAATGACGCTGTCCATACTGCAGCTTGAAGCGCGCGCGGCACGATACCTGCTACATCCGCTGACATACTGTTCGCCGCTCCGTTTGGATGCGGTGGTGGCATGCGCTTCACGGAAAGATCAAATCATGCTGCAAAATCGACTCGAAATGGTGCAACTACTTGCCCGATTCAAGTTAAGCGTACGCCGCCATTTGCAAATTGCTGTTGATCTGCAACTTCTTGAAGTTGATCCTGTTTATGCGCGCCGAGTACTTGCCGCCATTGAGGCGGCGGCAGAAGACGAGCAACTCCTGATCCTAACGCTGCAAGTACGCGATCGCGTCTTGCCGCCGTTGACGCCGCCGACGCTGGCTACGGCGGGCCTGAGTCGTCCAGATTCGGCGGGCGTAGCCGATGCGACTACGCAGACGCGCAGCTACATGTTCGGCGCGCGCGGCTTCTGAGTGTTCGGAGCATAGATGTGGCATCGCGGCACACTGCTCGCGAATTACAACGGCCCAGAAATCGTGATCGATCCGTACTTCGGCGCGCTGACTTGGCCGACAAATTCCCGCGTGCGAAACACGCGAACGTAGGCGATTTTGTACGCGCCTAAGTTGCCCGCGATGCCCACAGCGGCGTCAGCAACGAAGCGCTCTTTGTTCACCGAGTGCGAATCGCGGATGGTGTTGCCGTCAAGAAAAATGTTGCGACCAACAGCGCGCGCGTCGAGTGACACGAAAACGTGCGCGCCGAGGTCGCGCGTGAACTGCTGTGCGCCGTCGCGCGCTCGCGGTGCGGAATTGTCACCCGCCGGGCGGATCGGCGACGTGCCGTAATCGTCCGGTATGCCCCACCCGGCGCGCAGCTCGAATCCGGCATTGGCGTAGGTCGCGACATTGCCGAGCGAGAGGCCGTAATGCGGAATGATGTCGAAGCCAAATCCATCACGACGGTCGGCGAACTGATGAAATTCCGTGCGGTACTTTCGCTCGAACACCAACTGCGCGCCGAACTCATTGCCGAGCTGATTTTTCCAGCCCTGAAACTGATCGAAGCCGCGCAATTTGTGAATGAAATCTTGAACTTCTTTCGCATGTGACCACGGGCCGACCACGCCCAGATTCACCTCGTACGAATCAAGGCGGCGCGCTGAGCGCGTGTTGTAGCCAAAGCCGATGTAGGTCCACCCCGCGTACGGCCTGTCTGTCGGAATGAGGGCCGCAGAAGCGGCGTCGCGCGGCGTATAGAAGGCTTGCCCGAGCGTGAACGTCACGTTGCCTTGATCGACCGATGGCGAGTAGACGCGCGTGAACAATTTGCCCGCCTCTTGCAACCATTGCGGCAGGCATTCGTCGTCTGCAAAACTGCGCACGTTTGGCGACGACCACGCCACTTTCGCGCCGCTGGTGTAGTCCTGATCGCGGTTTGAGAAGAGGTCGTTGTCGAGCGTGAAGCTGTACGTGCCTTGATATTTTTTGACGGCGTTGAACGAGCCGGAGCCTGCCGGACAGCGCGCGTTTTGCGCGGATGCCGATCCGGCAGCAAAGGCGCAGACAGTTAGCGCGTAAATAGCCAATTTTTTACGATTCATAATTCACAGATACTTCAAAAATTGCTTCGCGCATCATTGCGCTGGAGCATTTGCATTTCTTTGCAGCAGATGCCGCTGCATCGCGTTGCCGTACGCGCGAGGATCGCGCGAGAGCGTGGTGTTGATGCGATCAAGTTGAGCGCGAATGCGACGCCCCACTGCCTCGCGTGAATACTCTTCGTGGATTGTCTTCTGACCCGCTTGGCCCAACGCGTGTGCAAACGCGCGGTCGTCACACAAGCGACGCATGTGTTCGGCGGCGTGAACCACGTTGGCCTCTGCCCAGTGCTGGTTCTGCCAATCGAGGTACTCGCCCTCTTTGACCGGCACCATCGTGTAGTCAACCAGCAAGCTGTTGTTCTCACGCATGAACTCAAGATTTCCGGAGTAGGCGGTGCCAATCACGGGTTTTCCGAGCGCCATACATTCGGCGAGCCCCAAACCCAACCCCTCGGATCGATGTAGTGAGACGTAGCAGTCGATGACCGTTTGAAGACCGACAACAGCGTCACGCGACAGCGTTTGGTCAAGCAGCGTTACTCGATCGTCGCCGTCGATAGCTCGCAGCAACGCTTCTCGCTCGGTGACAAATCCGTGCGCGCCGTGGCACTTGATGAGCAAACGCACTCCACGCTCGGCTGCGGCAAACGCCAACCTAAAAGCGCGAACGATGGCACTGGGGTTTTTCCGCGCGGGATACGAATTGAAGTCGAAACTAAACATGAACACGAATGCGTCGTCGGGTAATCCGAACTCAGCGCGCGTGTAGCTGCGTGAAGGCACACGCATGTCGATGGGCGGGGTGACTTTGAACACCGGCTTGTCGAGAACCTTACGCGCGGCGTTGGCGACGAAGTCGGTCGCCACCCAAAGCTCGTCGATGAGTTGGCCAACGTCGGGCCATCGCTTCGGTAAATTTTCCAACTCCCAGTACCAGTAGCCGATGTTGTA
>Ga0209097_10002221_pt1 | contig 15808 bp, 12 predicted proteins | sample AD_UKC052_MetaG_FD_184419 | JGI IMG/M metagenome (GOLD analysis project Ga0209097, IMG submission 184419) | Active sludge microbial communities of municipal wastewater-treating anaerobic digesters from USA - AD_UKC052_MetaG (SPAdes) (version 2) | ecosystem: Engineered > Bioreactor > Anaerobic >... | reverse complement strand
CCGGGTTCACTTTTGAAATCAATGCGACAAAATATGTCGTAGGCGTTATTGATTAGTGCGTGGCGCCATTGGGTAAGACAACGCGTAATAGAGTAAGAACGGCACGCACAAAATAAAATACGAGATATCGGCGCGGCTGTTGAAAAATGCCCCGTGGAAACCATAAACCAAAGACTGGTAAACAAAGTGTAATACGATTGTGACGAACAGTATAATGCCGCTAAAGAAGTTCACGTCCGGCGGATTTTTAACAACGAAATAACCCAGCAGCGAAAGGGCTATGCAACCCAAACTCCATCCGAGAGGCATCAGGAAACTCGATTGGATAACGAACGGATTCATCACCATAAAATCGGCCATATGGTTGTAAACGAATGGCAAGAACGTCAAGACGAAGGTTAGTGTTGCCACAATCCCAATTTTAAAAACTTGTGCAAAATTAAGTTGTCCCGATCTGAGCAAGTAAAGGAAAGCCACGATATACGGAATCACAAAAACGTTTCGGGTAGACAGCAACAAAACGATGATGATACCATTGACCACAAGAGTATGTGATCTTTTCGTTTCTATAGATCGGAAAAGGAAAAGCAACGAAAACAGCACCAACGATCCGTTCAGGAAGACATTGCTTCGGCAAACCACATCCCACAAATAGCAGCTCGACAAGCAAATCAGCAATATGCAGACGGTTCGCTGCGCCTTAGGCACACGCGCGAATCGAAGCAGTAAGACAAACACGACGATGCCCAACAACGAAAAATAACCGAGTTCACCAACGGCGTAGAACGGAAGCGCAAGGACGTAATAGAATGGCATCGGTCCCGGCGGGTTGCCAAAATTCGATTTGGCGAAATACACATATTCTCCGCTGAAATAATTGTCCCAAAATGAGGTGATGACGCTCCAGCGGTCTACGTTGAGCGATTGGTAGGGTATTTTTGCAAACACGACCGAAGCCACAACTACAAAAACCACAATCAACCCGGAATTGAGAAAGCGGCGTTTTTCAAGCCATTGGTTTAATGAAAATCGGTAATGCCAAATGGCGGCGCAAATCGCCGTGATCAATAAAGCTACCGGCAGATAATAAGCAGTGGCCCGGCTCAGGTATTTGATGAGGAACGTGAGGTTTACAACCAAAACAATCACGATGGTGCTGTAATATTTGAAGGATTGGCTCATAGGCGTTTGTAGATGGTAATGAAAACCCTATTGCTTTCAAAATGTTGAATGGGCTTGTAACGACTAGGATCCAATAGGATATCGAGTGTGGTATCTTCTACATTGTAGACGTTAGAGAAAAACACGTAGCGTTTGCTGCCGTCAAAGGTGTCTAAGTGGCGCGTGTCGTTGCTGAGGTCGATGAGGTTAAGTGGTGCGGTATTGGGGAAAAACGTTTCCACATCGGCGTAGGGAATTTGTTGTTGGTCGAGGTAGTGCAAGGCTTCCTGCCGCAGTTCATAATAAGGCAAATGTGCTAAGGTGGAATCCCAACCTTGGCTGATGCGGGTTGGATAGATCCAGAAATTTCCTGATACGATCATGACAAACCAAAGCAACGCCAATCCGATTTTTACTTTGCTTTTCACCATTTCAGAAAACAATAGCGAGACCGTGAAAATAGAAACCACCAGATAGACCGGAATCAGGTACCTATGGCCGGTCAGGTTCTTGGCCCACAAAAGATTTAATGGAAGTACCAAGACGATGACCATCGTAAAAAAGGCCAATACTTTCGTTTTTGGATTCACGAGTCGTTTTTTATAAATCAACAACAGTATAAAAAGTACCAGCCAAACAGCGACCCGACCATAATCGAGCAATCGCCATCCGTATAAACCCACATTGAACAGCACGCCTTTTACAGATCCTGCCGGCTCAAAACATTTGGCCCATGGTGAGTCTTTGTGGTAACCAATCCAGCCTTTTTGTAGAAAGTGATAGGCATTAAACGCCAGAAAAACCAATAGCGCCGGTAAGTAAATTAAACTTCTCTTGAAGAGTCGTTGCAATTGTTTCTTCCAATGCAAAGTCCAATCAAAATTGCAATACAAATCAAGAGCCAATAGGCAAACCGAGACCATCATGCCACGCATGCTCGTCAAAAATAAAAGTAAGACCGCCAGTGTGAGCCAAGGTTTTCGATTTTCAAACACGGCATTCATACCCATCAGGAAAAAAAATGCCAACGGTACATCAGGCGAAACCAAAGTAATCTGGCTTAAGAGCGAAGGGTCGATAAGAATCAGCAATCCTGCAATTCCGGCGTAGCGGGCAGGAACAAATTTATTGCACAAACGTGAAATTTGCCAGACAATCCCAATAGCAAATGGCAGTATCGCCAAATGGCTCGCTTCGAGCGAGCGCCCGAATACTTGCCAAACCAAAGCGATGTAAAGTCCAAAAGTGGGAATATGCCCGCTATCAATGTCATTGGGTAGGAGCAAACCCGAAAAATGACTCGAGAAATAAAAGTCGGCGTGTTTTGAGCCCAATTGCACTGTGTCCCAAAAAAAACAATGGTGCCGATTCACAACAACCAACGCAATTGCTATCGCATATCCGAGCCAAAGCGCTATGTTGTTTTTGATTAATGTCATTCGCCGTTAGCCCTTAAAAAATTTGGATTTGATGCCGAGGCTTTTCGCAAAAAAGTATTGCATCGCGGTTTTCAACACACCAAAACCATAAGTCGTACTTCGGCTAAAATTAATCGACGAAGCTTCCTCAAAATAACGTGTCGGGCATGTAATCTCGGCAATCTCAAAACCTTTGTAGAAGATTTGCGCGAGGAATTGGTTGTCGAAAATAAAGTCGTCAGAATTGGCATTGTAGTCGATGCTTTGCAATACTTCGCGATTGTAAGCTCGGTAACCGGTATGATATTCCGACAACTTTTGGTTCATCAAAATATTTTGCGTCAGCGTCAGGAAACGGTTCGCGATGTATTTGTACATGGGCATGCCGCCTTTGAGCGCGCCTTTGCCGAGAATCCTCGATCCGATGACGACAGGATACACGTCGTTGGCAATCAGATACGCCATCGAGTGGATGAGTTTGGGCGTGTATTGGTAATCGGGATGCAGCATGATGATGATGTCGGCACCAAGTTCGAGCGCTTTGTTGTAGCAGGTTTTCTGATTGCCGCCGTAACCGAGGTTGTTATCGTGCTTAATGATGTGGTGGATGCCGAGCTGTTTGGCTACGTTGATGGTTTTATCGGGGCTGTTGTCGTCTACTAAAATTACTTCATCGACGATATCGAACGGGATTTCGTTGAAAGTTTGGATTAGTGTTTTCTCGGCCTTGTAGGCGGGAAGGACAACGACGATTTTTTTGGAATGGATCATATTGTAAAAGTCTGCCGCAAATTAAGCATTTTCCCAACCAATTCACATTACACCGAATCCAAACAATATTAGAAAGCGTTTTGGAGTTATAAATTTAACAATCAAACAAACCAATTATGAAGAGAGCCTTTTATTGCAGCCTATTGCTGGTCGGTGTTTATTCGTATGGCCAGGGTTCCGAATTCAAGCTCCATGAAAACGGATTGATCTATTCTGATGCTTCTATCGGCAAGCTCAAACACATCGTCGACTCGCTCAACCTTAAATTTAAAGCTTGCGAGGTTTACAAAGAATTCCGCGTCCTTACGCAAGGCAAAGCACATCATTTCGACCTCGAAGGCAAAAAGGCAGCGCAGGCCAAAAACGACCTAATAGCCGGAATGTCGTACGCCGATTTCAGAAAAAAATACCCAAAGGCCGCGTATGATGAAAACCTACTCGTCGTAAAATCAACCTACATCGATTATGATGGGCAGGAAATGGATTACTACCAGACACCCGAACTTCAAAGGCATAAGAATTACACGATTGATTTCGTCAAATCCGAAGCCGGCCACCAATCGGGCCAATGGATTTACGATTATGCTGCCAAAACCGAATATTCTGAAGAACGTCTGGAAGCGTTTTACATTATTGGTGAACTTCAGGCCAAAAAGCTTCCCGAAAGGTACGCGCGGCTAATCCAATATTCGGATTGCCTTGTAGATACGACGGCGCAGGTTTTTGTGAAGAATGCAAAGGAAACGGGTGTGCGGTATCGCGATTCGATCCCAACCAAGGCCGATGCATTCAATGATTATATCTTTTCCGTTTTGAAGCGCCCGCAATTCAACACGGAAAATTTTGACATACTCGTGGGATTTGACACCATCGATTTTGAAAAGCCCTGGAAAAAAGCCAAGCTCAGCAAAAAAGAAAAACAACAGCGCGAGGCCAAACGCCGATTGGTCGAAGCACAGTACAAAACCTTTAGCGAAAGATACGAAAAATGGGAATCCGAGCGGTTCACGCGTATCGACTCGCTCAAAAATGCCGACCCAGGATTTATGTTCCTGCTCAATGCCGCGCTCAATGAAGCCAAAATTACCTACGCGTCTAACGATACTTTTGAGGAGTATGTGGCACGTTATGTATCGGCACCCGAAGCGCTCGAACTCAAACGAAACCGGCGTGTCATTGGCGGCTGCAGCATGGACAACAGCCCGCGGATCCATGCGCAGAACATCGCCATCTTGTCGGCCGAAACAACCAAATGGGAAATCTTCCTGCGATCGCACCTCGACATCATGAATGACCGTTTCGATCGGGTAAGCGACGGGAGCTGGGCTTATAAAGATCGCCAAACGTACATAAGGGAACTCGAGGTACTTGACATCAACGTGCCCGATTTGATTTTGGGAATTTCATTGCGTGTGGAGAATCCTGTAGAGAACCATTATTTTGGCAGCATCAGACGTATCGGAAGGGCGCTGTCTGAAACTTCCGCAAACGATTTGGTTGAAACCCGAATGCTCGATATGATTGCTGATTATGAACTCGATGATTTCAATCGTGTACTGATGTATTTCCTTTTCGATAATTACAACTACAACCTCAAGGATGAAATCAGGAAAACAGCGAATCTTGAAAAACTAAAAAAAGCGCTTTCCAAAATGCCCGATTATGTTTATGCGCGGATTGATTTGAAACGCTAACCAATCTCGCCGATTTACAAATTATAACCCAAACTGCATATTTCAAACGTTTTTGATTTTATATTTATCACAAATCGCTTTATATGGTTGTTTATTTTAACTTATAAAGCGATTTGTGTTTTATAATTATAAGTACAATAACATCTTTGCCTTATAAACAGAAACAAAGTAGTTATGTGCGGAATATTAGCCATTATAGGAAAAGGAAAAGACGAACAACTGGTAAAGACTCTCTCTAAACGCATGTCGCACCGCGGCCCTGATGAAAGTGATCTTTTAATTACAGCGAACGGGCATATCTTGAGCCACGAGCGCTTATCGATCATCGACCTGCATTCGGGTCGACAACCCATCAAAGGCTGCAAAACCGCTTATATGGTACACAATGGTGAAATCTACAACCACCAGGCGTTGCGCGATGGGATTTTAAAACACCATACTTTTCGCAGCAAATCAGACTCAGAAGTAATCGTGCATTTGTATGAAGAATTCGGTTATGACTTTTTGCATTTGCTCGATGGTGATTTCGCTTTTGTGGTAGTGGATGGCGATGACTTTATTGCCGGACGCGACCCGATGGGCGTCAAGCCATTGTATTACGGCCTCGACGAACGCGGAAGAATTTACTTCGCCTCCGAGATGAAACCGATCGCCGACCAATGTAAAACGTTTTCAACCTTTCCGCCGGGCCATTATTACACGCCAAAGGACGGTTTTGTCAAATATTACAGGCCTGAATATGAAGATTACAAAAAAGCGGATAAGGCGCTCGATTTGGACCTGATCCGTGAAACCTTGATAGAAGCGACCCGCAAAAGACTCATGAGCGATGTGCCGATTGGCGTATTGCTTTCGGGTGGGCTCGATTCGTCGCTTACATCATCCATTGCGGCACGTTTACTGGCAGCGCAAGGCAAAAAACTCCATTCGTTTTCAATTGGGTTGGATAAGGATGCCCCTGATGCCGTTGCTGCCCGTAAAGTTGCCGCATTTTTGGATACCGAGCATCACGAGGTGCATTTTACAATCGAACAAGGTATTGAGATCCTTGAAAAGTTGATCTGGCACCTTGAAACTTATGACGTGACTTCGGTCAGGGCCAGTACGCCGATGTACTTCCTATCCAAAGCAATTACCCAACAAGGCATAAAAGTAGTCTTATCTGGAGAAGGTGCCGACGAGATATTTGGTGGCTATTTATATTTCAGAAATGCACCTTCGACAGAAGACTTCCAGAAAGAAACCATTGAACGCGTACAGAAACTCTTCACCGCCGATTTATTGCGCGCCGACAAATCGACGATGGCACATGGGCTCGAAGCGCGCGTGCCTTTCCTCGACAAAGCATTCCTGGATATGGCGATGCTTATTGAAGCCAGGGAAAAGCAACCCAAGACTTACGACGGTGTTGAGAAATACATACTGCGCAAAGCCTTTGATGTAGAAGAACAGCCTTATTTGCCCAAAGAAGTCCTATGGCGCCAGAAAGAGCAATTCTCTGACGGTGTGGGTTACAACTGGATTGACCAGTTGATTGAATACGCCTCTTCGCAGGTGACCGACGAGCAGTTGGCTGCGGCCACCGAAAGGTTTCCTTACAATACTCCGGCGACGAAGGAGGCGTATTTTTACCGCGACATTTTCCATAAGCATTACCCTCAGGTTTCTGCGGCGCAAACGGTTCGCAAATGGATCCCGAAATGGCAGGAGAACCAAGATCCGAGCGGACGTGCCAATGCGGCGCACGTTCAGGCAGATGTTGAAATTGCCAAACCCAGCATTATAGTTTAGTTAAAGTTATTTTTAGGTTTAGTTTAGTTATTGTTTGTAATTGTTAAAGCGCCGGAGTGGTTTCTGGCGCTTTTTTTTGTTTTGATGATTGGCAAATTTAACATTTGCTGCGGAAGTTCTGCTTTGAAGTTTAGCTTTGAATTTGTAGATTGCCTTCAGGGAAGGGGCAATTACGTCCCTAAAAAAAAACGGCGAATCCGATATGCAGAAAATCTGCATCATTTCCTAAAATTATCATTTTGTGAAGTAAGGCAGTTATCCAATCGGAATTTGTAATTTGCAACGATTCCCGGCGATACTTTTTATGGCAACCAAACTTTCTTTCCGCTTTTACGAATTGCCGCTGCGGCATCCTTTTACGATTTCGCGCTACACTGTCACCATTCAAAAGACGGTCATAGTTTCCATTTCGGATGGAACGTACTCGGGTTACGGCGAAGCAACCGTCAACCCTTATTACCACAGCACTGTTGAGCGTTTGACCGAAACGCTTTCTAGGATACAATCTGCCATCGATTTCAATTCGGGCTTGCATCCCAAATCAATGTGGGAAATAGTGAAGCCTTTGGTTGGAGAAGATTACTTTGGGTTATGTGCGGTCGACATGGCATATTGGGATTTTTATGCAAAGAAGCACGGGCTTACGGTTCGGCATTTCTTTTCGGATATCAGCCTCGCCACGCCATTGACCTCATTTACTATTGCAATCGACACAATCGAAGTCATGCAACAGAAAATCCTCGAAATGCCGTGGCCCATTTATAAAATCAAACTCGGTACCGGACAGGATATTGAAATTGTCGAGAAACTGAGATCGGTTACCGATGCGGTGTTCCGCGTCGATGCCAATGCCGCCTGGACTGTCCACCAAACCATCGATTACGCCAAAATCCTCAAAACCCTCAATGTGGAGTTCATTGAACAACCCTTGAAAGCCAATGATTTTGAAGGTATGAAGAAAGTCAAAGAGCGCTGCGTTTTGCCCGTTATTGCCGATGAAAGTTGCCAGCGTGAAGCAGATGTTGAATGGTGTTGCGAATGGTTCGACGGCATCAACATCAAGCTCATGAAATGCGGCGGGATTACGCCGGCCTTGCGCATGATTGAAACCGCCCGAAAAAAAGGCGCTTTGATTATGGCGGGTTGCATGACCGAATCGACCGTGGGGATTTCGGGACTCGTTCAAATCGCACCGCTTTTGGATTACCTCGATGCCGATGGCGCGCTGCTTTTGGCCAGTGATATTGCTGATGGCGTTACCTTTAATTTTGGGCAAATAAACTATCCCGACCGCTTAGGAACCGGAGCCGTTTTGCGCTAAATTTCCATCAACATAATGTTAATAACTTCACGCGCAAACAGGGCATTTTTCCTGTGATGTTTGGCGTGTTTTTATATATTTGCCTGTTAGACAAAAAACCTATTTTTTAGCGAAAATTTTTATGAGCGACGAGAACAAGAAAAGCAGTTATTCGGCAGATAGTATTCAGGCATTAGAAGGAATGGAGCATGTAAGAATGCGTCCATCCATGTATATAGGTGATGTAGGAGTGAGGGGTTTGCACCACTTGGTTTATGAGGTAGTAGACAACTCAATAGATGAGGCAATGGGCGGTTGGTGTGATACCATCGGCGTAACCATCAACGAAGACGGATCGGTAACCGTTGAAGACAACGGCCGTGGAATTCCCGTCGATATGCACAAAAAAGAAGGCGTTTCTGCTCTTGAGGTGGTCATGACTAAAATCGGGGCCGGAGGTAAATTCGACAAAGACTCGTATAAAGTTTCGGGAGGTCTTCATGGTGTTGGGGTTTCTGTAGTAAATGCGCTTTCAGAACGAATGAAATCGACGGTGTTTCGCGATGGCAAAATCTACGAGCAGGAATACGAGCGCGGAAAAGCAATGTATCCGGTAAAGCAAATCGGCGAAACCGAAAAAAGAGGAACACGCCAGACGTTCTACCCAGACGATAAGATATTTACGCAGACTTTAGAATTCTCTTACGATACTTTATCGGCACGTATGCGCGAGTTGTCTTTCCTGAATAAAGGCATTACAATTACTTTTACGGACAGAAGGGAAGTAGAAGAAGATGGTAAATTCCGCTCTGAAACCTTTCATTCCACCGAAGGGCTCAAGGAATACATCCGTTACCTCGATGGCAACCGCGAGCCAATCATTACCCATGTAATCAGCATGGAACATGAGAAAGGCGAAATTCCGGTAGAAGTAGCTTTGATCTACAATTCAAGTTACTCCGAGAATATTTTTTCATACGTCAACAATATCAATACGCACGAAGGCGGAACGCACTTACAGGGTTTCCGCGCGGGACTTACGCGTACGCTTAAAAAATACGCAGATGCTTCGGGCTTGCTCGACAAACTTAAATTTGAGATTACCGGTGATGATTTCCGCGAAGGACTTACCGCAATCATTTCTGTAAAAGTCGCCGAACCACAATTCGAAGGACAGACCAAGACCAAATTAGGTAACCGTGAAGTGGTTTCTCCGGTGTCGCAAGCGGTTGGGGAAATGCTTGAGAATTATCTCGAGGAAAACCCGAACGACGCCAAAATTATCGTGCAAAAGGTCATTCTTGCCGCGCAAGCCAGACATGCTGCCAAGAAAGCGCGTGAGATGGTACAACGCAAAACGGTAATGGGCGGCGGCGGATTGCCGGGAAAATTGTCTGATTGTTCAGAACAGGATCCGGCGAGATGTGAGGTTTACCTGGTCGAGGGAGACTCGGCGGGCGGAACAGCCAAACAAGGCCGCGACCGTAACTTCCAGGCGATTTTGCCACTCAGGGGAAAAATCCTCAACGTAGAGAAAGCCATGCATCACAAGGTTTTTGAGAACGAGGAAATCCGTAACATCTTTACAGCACTTGGCGTAACGGTAGGTACTGCCGAGGATTCCAAAGCATTGAACCTCGAAAAACTAAGGTATCACAAAGTCATCATCATGTGTGATGCTGATGTCGACGGTAGCCACATTGCTACCTTAATATTAACGTTCTTTTTCCGTTTCATGAAGGAGCTCATCGAGGAAGGACACGTGTACATCGCGGCGCCACCATTGTACCTCGTCAAAAAAGGGAACAAAAAGGAGTACGCCTGGACAGACGACCAGCGCGACGCAGCCAACGAAAGAATGGGCGGCAGCGCCTCCATCCAACGTTATAAAGGTTTGGGAGAGATGAATGCAGAGCAGTTGTGGGAAACCACGATGGATCCGCAATACAGGACTTTGCGTCAGGTCAATATAGACAGTTTGGCCGAAGCCGACAGGATTTTCTCGATGCTGATGGGTGACGAGGTTCCGCCACGAAGGGAGTTCATTGAAAAGAATGCCGTCTATGCCAATATAGATGTGTAAATTCTGTGTGCGAATACTGGTCTCGGGATTGGTGTTGTTTGCCGGTTTGCAATCGCGCGGGCAGTCGGTACAGACTGTAATCGACTTGAATAATTTTGTAAGCGACGCCTTGTCGTACTCCGACAAATTCATCACTCCGGCTACTGATGCGGCTGTTTACCAAGCCTCTTCGGGTTGGATTGCAACGCCTCAGAAAGCCAAGTTATGGGATGTTAATGTGAGTTTGCATACCAATATTTTCTTTGTACCCAAAGCCAATAGTACGTTTACCATCAGTAATTCGGACTTTGCGTTCCTTGAGATCGAGAATGCCTCCGCTGCAACCGTGCCTACCGCAACCGGAAATGACGATCAGGTGTATGTCGTTGGGTCTTTTACGGATGTACCGAACGGCGATATTCGCATTAAAACACCCGAAGGGCTGGATGCCGAAACGGTGATTTACCCTTATATCCAGGCTTCGCTTGGTATGTGGTATGGTACCGAGATCCTGGCCAAGTACTCGTACAATGTCAAACTCAAAAAAGGGCATTACCAGGTATATGGTTTGGGTATTAAGCATAATTTGAGCCAGTATGTGAAATCGCTGGAAGCCAAGAACATTTACTTGTCGATCTTTGCAGGGGTTTCTAAGGAAGAAATCGCTTTTGATTTTCTCGCTTCTGAGTCAGCGCAATTCGGGTCACTGGGCCTCAATGAAATTGTAGGTTCGGTAGATACATACCAATTTCAGGTCAACGGATCCAAGAAATGGAAGCGATTTGAATTGATGGCTGGAGTAATCACCAATGTAAGCGATATCGCCTATGAAGTAGGTGGTTCAAACAGAACTACGGCGCTGTTGGTTCCCGTAAAGTCGGTTGTCAACAATAGGTTGTCAGAAATTGGGAAGACCAAGATCAACTCGATGGGCGAATTGTCTGGCAGGTACCAATTTGGGCATTTTTATGCGCAGGGTATTTTTGCCTTCGGTAAGTTTGCCAACACCAATATCTCATTACAATATCAATTTTAGTTACCAATTTTAAATTACCATACAATGAAAGTTACAATAGTAGGAGCAGGGAACGTAGGAGCAACCTGCGCTGACGTGATTTCGTACCGAGGAATCGCAAGTGAAGTAGTCGTTTTGGATATCAAGGAAGGTTTTGCCGAAGGTAAAGCGATGGACATCATGCAATGTGCTACCAATACCGGTTTTAATACCCGAGTAACCGGAGTTACTAACGATTACTCCAAAACAGCCAACAGCGACGTGGTGGTGATCACTTCGGGGATTCCGCGCAAACCGGGAATGACCCGTGAGGAATTGATTGGGATAAACGCCGGGATTGTAAAATCGGTGGTAGAAAACGTACTCGCACATTCGCCGAAAGCTATAGTCGTAGTGGTTTCTAATCCAATGGACACCATGACTTACCTGGCACTTAAAGCAAGTGGCTTGCCTAAAAACCGCATCATCGGAATGGGTGGCGCGCTAGACAGCTCGCGTTTCAAATATTATCTGTCAAAAGCACTCGATAAACCTTCTAATGATGTCTCGGCGATGGTTATCGGTGGGCACGGCGATACCACAATGATTCCGCTTACCCGCTTGGCTTCGTACAACGGTATCCCGGTTTCTGAATTCCTGTCGCAAGAACAACTCGATAAAGTTGCAGCAGACACTATGGTAGGCGGCGCCACGCTAACGGGATTGCTAGGCACTTCGGCCTGGTATGCACCAGGTGCTTCTGTAGCTTACCTGGTAGACAGCATCCTCAACGACCAAAAGAAAATGATTGCTTGTTCTGTAATGCTTGAGGGCGAGTACGGGCAGAACGACATTTGTATCGGTGTGCCTTGTATCATCGGTAAAAACGGAATCGAGCAAATCGTAGATATCCAACTCAACGAGAGCGAGAAAGCGGCATTCGCAAAAAGTGCTGATGCGGTTAGGAATATGAATGCCGACCTCAAATCGGTACTGGCATAAATTTTTCATACCTTAATATAAGAAGGCTGCAAATTGCAGTCTTTTTTTTGAGATTAATCGACAAATAAATTGGTTAGTCTGCGCGTAAATTATATATTTGCTCGGTTTAAAAAAATACGTTGTCATTAAATTGACGTATTTTGTTTTTAAAGCTCAAAAATCAACACGTTTTTAACGTTTATCTAAATAATTTCAAACAAAAATTAATTAATCAATAGTAATAATGCAGAATAGAGGACTAGTTAAATTTTTTGCAATTTTATTTGCATTGGTAAGCATTTACCAACTTTCTTTCACTTTCGTGGCACACAATATTGAAAAAGATGCCAAGGCCTTTGCGAAAGGAAATTCAGAAAAAGAAGTAAAGTATTTAGATTCGATTGGAAAAGAGAAAGTATTCAATCTTGGATTTACCGATTTCACTTACAATGAAGTCAAAGACAAGAAAATCAATAAAGGTTTGGATCTTGAAGGAGGAATCAACGTTCAGCTTCAGGTTTCTGTAAAAGACATCGTGAAAGGATTGGCCAACAATTCTAAAAATCCGGTGTTCAACCAGGCACTTGCCAACGCAACCAAAAACAGACAAGGTAACGAGGACTATCTTGATGTTTTCTTCAGGGAATTCGAAAAGGCTTCTAACGGAACAACCAAACTTGCCTCGCCTGATATTTTCGCCAATAAAACGCTAGGTGACGAGATCAACTTCAAGATGACTGATGCAGAAACGCAAAAAGTCATCCGCAAAAAAGTAGGTGAGTCTATCGAGTCTGCTTTTGAAGTACTCAGGAAACGTATCGACAAATTTGGCGTTACCCAACCCAACATCCAGAAATTAGGACAATCGGGAAGAATCCTTGTAGAACTTCCGGGCGCCAAGGATGTAGACCGTATCAAAAACCTATTGCAAAGTACTGCCCAACTCGAGTTTTGGGAAACCTATAAGATTGAAGAGGTTGGTAACTTCTTGATGGCTGCCAACAACGCGCTTAAAGCTACTGAGAAGACAGAAGTAGCTGCCGCAGCGAAACCTGCCGATTCTATCAGTGCTTTATTGACCGACAAAGATGCCGACAGTACAGCTGCCAAAAAAGGCAACAACCCATTGTTGGATAAATTTGTAGCGCAAGGCGGTGGGCCAATCCTTGGGATTGTAAACACTAAAGATACCGCTACCATCAACGGTTATTTCAAAAGAGCCGACATCAGGAACTTATTGGCAGGTGACCAGAAATTCGCCAAATTCGTTTGGGGAAAACCAACATCGAACATAGACGAGAAAACCAAAAAACAAACCGAAACGGTTGAGTTGTATGCCTTGAAAGGCAACCGTGACAACCAAGCTGCGATGAGCGGTGGTGTGGTAACAGACGCTAAAGATTCGTTTGACCAATTGGGCAAGCCGTCGGTAACGATGCAAATGAATGGGCAAGGAGCAAAGGCTTGGGAAGAATTGACCGGAAGGGCTTTCAGCCAAAAAAGCAACATTGCTATCGTGCTGGATGACATCGTGTATTCGGCTCCTGGTGTGACCAGCGGACCAATCTCTGGCGGACGCTCAGAAATTTCGGGTGTTTTTGATGTTACAGAAACCAAAGACTTAGCCAACGTATTGCGTGCGGGTAAATTGCCTGCGGCTGCCGAGATCGTACAATCAGAGGTAGTAGGTCCATCTTTGGGTCAGGAAGCGATTGACAACGGAACCACTTCGGCACTTATTGGTCTTTTGATTGTCGCCTTGTGGATGCTCATCTACTACGGTAAAGCGGGTTGGTATGCCAATATTGCCGTACTTGTTAACTTATTGTTCATTTTTGGTGTGATGGCGAGCTTCGGTTTCGTATTGACTTTACCTGGTATTGCGGGTATCGTGCTTACGATGGGTACTGCGGTGGATGCCAACATCATCATTTATGAACGTGCCAAGGAAGAACTGCGTATGGGTAAATCTATCGAAGAAGCCATCAAGGCGTCATTCGGCTGGAAAGGTGCCATGCGTTCTATCGTTGATGCGAACGTAACGCACATCTTAACCGGAGCGGTGTTGTTTATTTTCGGGACAGGGCCAATCCAGGGATTTGCTTTGACATTGTTGATTGGTATTGGAACTTCTTTATTTACTTCGATCTTCATCACCAGAATTCTTTTAGATAGAAGCGTACGTAAAGGAGCAAACTTGACTTTTGTAACGAACTTCTCTAAAAACTTCTTTACGAATTTCCACTTTGACTTCCTTAAAATCAAGAAATACACCTATGCATTCTCGATTATCGTAACAATCGTGAGCGTCATCTCTTTGGCGACACATGGTTTGAATTATGGGGTTGATTTCAAAGGCGGACGTACTTTCCAGGTGCGTTTTGATAAAGTAGTAAGCCCGGATGTAGTTCGTGAAGAACTCGAGAAAGTCTACGGTAGCGCCGAGGTGAAAATCTTCGGAGCCGAGAGCCAACTCAAAATCACCACCAAATATAAAGTGGATGACCACAGCGAAACGGTTGATAAAGAAACCAACCAGTTGCTTTACGATGCGCTCAAGAAGCACTACACCAAGGATATGGGTTACGACAATTTCGTAAACATCTACGATGGTAAGCAAATCGGAATCCTCAACGCTTACAAAGTATCTCCAACCGTTGCCGACGATATCAAAACCAACTCGTATTGGGCGGTTTTAGGCGCGATGGCTATCGTGTTCCTTTACCTGATGATTTCATTCCGCAAATGGCAATACTCTTTGGGTGCGATTGCAGCCGTGGCACACGACGTAATCTTCGTACTCGGAATCTATTCGTTGCTTTGGAAATACATGCCTTTCGGTATGGAGATCGACCAGCACTTCATCGCGGCTATCCTGACCGTTATCGGTTACTCGATGAACGATACCGTAATCGTATTTGACAGGGTTCGTGAATACCTTGGCGGAAGAGGTGCCAAAGGAAATTTCAACGACATCGTAAATCAGTCTATCAACTCTACCATGTCAAGGACCATCAACACTTCGCTTACAATGATTTTGGTGTTGTTGATTATGTTCATCTGGGGTGGTGAGTCCATCCGTGGGTTCATCTTTGCGATGTTGATTGGTATCGTAGTAGGAACATACTCTTCATTGTTCATTGCGACTCCTGTATTAGTGGATACTATCCCGGAATCAGAGCACAAAAGAATTGAAGAAGAACACAACAGGGACTAAATATTGTTTCTGATACAACAAAAAGCCCGAAGGAATACTTCGGGCTTTTTTATGGCTTAACAAGTAGTTAGCAGTTATTTTAAAAAGGGCAAAAAACTATATAAATGTGGATACATAAAAAGACAATTTTTGATAGTGAAAAATATGAAATCAACGGAATAAATATTTGGGATTTTAGATGGGATTCAACGGGAAAAAAAATTACTGTAAAAGATCCGTTATATGGACAATCTTATAGTTTCAATATATACAAAATTAAAACCGCCAATTTTGAGATCACTTTTGTGGCAGGAGAATTTTCAAATTGTGTTTGGGGAATTTATCAATTAGAATCTTAATGTAAATAAAAAGCGTTTGTCAATAAAAAAAACAATTGCTAACAGCGGTCATGAGAAATTGTTGGTTTTGAGTAGAGTATT
>Ga0209097_10002219_pt1 | contig 15809 bp, 14 predicted proteins | sample AD_UKC052_MetaG_FD_184419 | JGI IMG/M metagenome (GOLD analysis project Ga0209097, IMG submission 184419) | Active sludge microbial communities of municipal wastewater-treating anaerobic digesters from USA - AD_UKC052_MetaG (SPAdes) (version 2) | ecosystem: Engineered > Bioreactor > Anaerobic >... | reverse complement strand
TGCCAAATCAATACCAATTGTTGTAATCTTCATTTTGGACGCCTCTTTCTAGTTAAGTAGTTTGTAGAAACTCTACTTTGGCACTTTGATGCCGTCTTAGGAAGTGGGCGTCCATTCCATTATCCTCAGTGCGAAAGCAATAGGTTTTACCATCAAACACGGTATTGACAGAACAGTCTGTTTTAATACGCTTACCTTCTGCCAAACCCATGACACAGAGGTTATCAAACTCACCATGAGCCGCCATTGCTTTTTCAGTTGCATAAACCGGAGCATGTAGTGCTAGCATCTGCAGGCCAACAAAGCCAGTTGCAAGCCCTAATGCGAGAGTGGTGCTAAATAAACTTTTACGTAATAATTTCATTTTAAGACTCCCTTTTGATGCGCGAGTATTGTGCTTAAAATACATTATCTTCTGTTATCATGTTGTTTAATGTGACTATCATCACATTAAACAACACATTATACGCAAATATTTATTTGATTTTTTTTACTTCTCTAATGCTTTTTTAAAGCCTACGGCAGCTGCATCATAAAGCTCATTAATGGCTTTGTTAGCGGCAACGTTGTCTTTACCAGGCGGCGCTTCCATCGTGTTGGCGGCGTTGTAAAAGCGAGCTGTTAGTGTCACCACAGATTGTCCCGCTGACTTACCCGCTTTTACTTGCGCCACAGTGCGGTAGTTGCTCACGGCAATGGTGCTATCTTTGCCGTCCACAAGCTTGTAGTCCAGTTTCATATCTGTATCATTAGCCTCGCGCAATTTTTCTAAAAACGTGGTGCCGTTTTTAAGTGTCACTAATCGGTGCGGCATTTCCTTGCCTGACTCGTCATCTTTACGATTCTCTAACTTTACATTAGTCACATCTGGATGCCATTTGCCAATTGCGCCAAAATCTTTCAGTAAAGCCCATGCCTTGGCAGGTTCGGCTTTCACTTCAAATTCTTTAACCACTTTTTGACCACTTGGTCCGTGTGCAAAAGCTGCAATCGGCATTAAACAAACCGCAGCTAATATTGCTAAAAATTTTTTCATGCTAAACATTCCTTTTTATTTAAGTTATTGCGCTTCAATCACTTTTTTCAAATTAGGTAAACCTGCGTCATACACGCCCTCAACCGCTTTGACGGCGGTTTCATTATCTTCACCCAGTTTTGGATGTACGTCATTGGCTTTATTGTAAAAACGACCCGTCCATGTTACTGTCGATTCTCCTGTTGCTGGACCGGCTTTTACGGTCATCACTGCACGGTAACCACTCACAGGCAAAACGCCTTCCACAATTTTGTATTCCAGCTTCATTTCTTCATCTGAATTGATGGTTTGTTTTTCTAAAATCGTGCCGCCGCCTTTTAAAGTGAGCAAACGATGTGGTAATTGCACACCATCTTGATCAGCCTTAGTTTCAGTTTTAGTACTTTCTACCGCAGGATGCCATTTATGAATACCACCAAAATCTTTCACCATTGCCCACACTTTGGCAGGCTCGGCTTTAATCACCACTTCACGAATGACCTTTTGTTGGGTTGGAGCGTTTGCCGCTGTCACTGAAAGAGGTAAGAAGCTAGCCACAAGCAAAAGTTTTGTAATAAATTTCATCAATTCTCTCCTAAAAATTTTAATTTTAAATAGCCACTATTTTTGAGTGGGTGTTGCTATAAATAGTCCAAATGCACGGCTTTGTGAGCCAGTTTTTATGGTATCCACTACTTTATTTGTTTTTGCATCTATCACCGTCAAAGCGTTATCCATCCAACTTGCTACATACACACGCTGATGCTTATTGTCATAGGCAATGCCTTCAGGTGTGCCTCCTACAGGTATTGACGCTGTTACTTTTTGCGATTTTGCATCAATTACTGATACCGTGTCTTCATGTGTATTAGTTACATAAACAATTGAGCCATCAGCATTCGTTGTCACGCAATAAGGGTGTTCACCAACAGGTATCGTTGCTGTCACAACATCACGTCTTACATCAATCACCGATACCGAGTTACTTTCTACATTCACCACATATAACAACTTTCCATCACCTGATAACACCATGCCAAATGGATGCTTACCTACAGCAATTTTGTGCAGGGGTTTGTGATTTCTTGCATCTATCACCCCCACTTCATTGCTGTCTCGGTTTGCTACATACAAGCTTGCACCTTCTCGACTCAACACCATGCCCGCTGGCGCCTTGCCCATACTAATGCTTGTAAGCGTTTTATAGTCCTCAGTATCTATCACTATGATTTGGTCATGAAACCAATCGGCCACAAATAGTTGCCCACCGCTCTTATTTAAAGCTACGCCAACAGGCGCAACTTTATTAAGCTTAATTTCATGGATTACTTTATTGCTACCAATATCTAGTACAGAAACTGAACGGCTTTCTACATTAGTGATATAGGCACGATTTGACAGACTATCTATCGCAACACCTACTGGTGCCTGACCAACCTGAACCGTAGCACTAACAGTGTTAGTGGCCAAATCCACTACTGACACAGTGTGGTCGCCCTGATTAGTCACATAAGCAAACGGTGACGCATTGACGACTAAGTTTGAGCTCAAAAAAAGACTGCTCCATAATAAAAACAGTCTTTTAAAATATTTCCGATTCAACATTAAATCTAATTTACCACTTAATGTTTGCCTCAGATCCACGGAAATTAGAACGTATAAAGTAAATAATGCGCCATAAATCATCTTCAGTTTTCACGATTTTGCCATGTGGAGGCATAGGACCCACTACATTTTCACGACCTTTACGGGTATAACCTTGTTTAAGTAACTCATCACTACCTAAAGCGACTAAGCGGAATAAAGTATCATCATCTGCACCATACACCCAAGTTTCGTTAGATAAAGGTGGACACATACCGCCACCGCCATTACCACCATGGCAACCGTTACAACTTACGCTCATATATTTTTTCTTACCAGTTTCCGCCAAGTCAGGATTCATTGGCTTATAGGCATACGGATTTTTTAATGTACCTTTGGCTGCAGCCATCGCTACGTCATACGGTGATTTATCTGACCCCAAGGGTTTAATCTCAGCCGCTGTAGATTTCACCTTTTGCTCAGGTATTTTGAACCCATCTGCGCCTACGGCTGGAGCAGGCGTCTCAGCCGCGGCGATTGTTACTTTATCAGTAGCCGCATCAGTTTTTTTCACATCCTCAATAACTGCTGGCTTTGCTGCTTCAACAGCTTTTTCAGCGGATTTATCTGTGCCAGCAGCACACGCAGTTATGGATAATACACTTAACATCACAACTATACTTGCAATACGGAATTTCATTTAATAGCCTCTCAGAAAATAACTAAAAATAACCACAATAAAAAAACTTAAAACCACACTTACCAAGACTAAGCATTTAACGCTGTATGATTACTTTTATATGACAGATTAAATCCCAAATATCATTAGGATTTAATCCCACTAACTTGCCTCACGCTAGTGCGTAGGATTTTCTAGCATTGCAATGGCTTTTTTGGCGTCATATTCTTTTGCAATCATGAGTGCTGTTTTTCCCTCATCATCCTTAGTATTTAGCTTAGCACCGGCCTTTAATAATAAGCTAACAATCATTTCATAGTCCCCATGCGCGGCAATCATGAGTGGTGTTAAACCACCAGCATTCCTTGCGTTAGGGTCAGCTTTATACTGCAACAAAGTCTGCGCCAAGGTTAAGTTACCTTTGGTAACCGCCAACATTAAAGCATTGTATTTACCTGAACCCATCGCAAAGTCAGGATTAGCATTATTATCTAGCATGGCAACTACTGCATTTTGCTTGTTATCATTAACCGCCATTGCAAGTGCCGTAAGCCCATCTTTATTGGTAATATTAAAGTCAGCTTTATGCTTACCTAGTAGGCGAAACACTTTGGGTTCGTTTGAACGCACTGCATGCATTGCTGCTGTCCACCCGTCATCATCTTGCGCATTGGGGTTAGCCCCATAAGCTAGCAAGCCATTAATTACGCTAATATCACCACCCTTAGCTGCCACGATCAGTGGTGTTTGTTGCTCGGTATCACGCGCATCAATTTTTGCACCACGTTTGAGTAAATATTCAATGCGTGTTGAGTCGCGGGCGATGGTCGCATTATGCAATTCGCTCTCTAATGTTGAACCCTGCCTTAGTGCCTCATCGATCATTGCTGGTAACGCGACTGGGTCTGATTGTTTGGGCACAAGTTGAGATTGCGCAGTTTTAATACGTGATTTGTAAGGTCCATGTGATGGCAAATCGCCTGAAACCACACATTCTTTACATTGCACTAGTGGCACACCGTACTCATCTAAAACTTTTTTAATTTTGTCCTTTTCTTTAATCATCACCGCTTCTATAGCCGACTTCAATTCCTTGGCGCCTTTGCGCATCCCGATAGACAAGCCAAACTCAAGCGGCATGTTGTGTGACATTAAATTTACAGGCACAACAGTAATTGGTGCATTTTTTTTGGTTTTATACCAACCCGCATAAGGTCCCCAAACAGCAGCAACATCAAATTCACCATCTATCATTTGTTGCACAGTCATATGTGGTGCGCGATTAGGTTGCAAATCGGCATCGTGTGAAATAGAACGAACCACAGAGTTTGCACGGTTAAAGCCGTGTTCTTGCAACACTGTGCGAATAGCAGAATGCTGAAATACACCTACTTTATAGTCATTCAAAAGCTTAGGGTCATCAAAAGATTTAATATCAATACCTTTGTCGTTGCGATACGCCAACACAAAAGTACTTTTATAGACAGGGACAGTGGTCATCATGCGCTCGTCATCTGGTGACATATCCATCAAAATATCGCACTCATTGTTATCAAAGGTTTGACGTGTTAAGCCACGCTCTAAATAAGGGCGATAAAAATAGCTGGTATGCGTACCCATACCTTCAGCAATAATCGAGGCAATTTTATTCTCAAAACCTTCGCCTTTATCACTTGAAAGCGGCATATTGCCTGGGTCAGCACATACACGAAGTGAACCCATTTTTTTGATTGCAGCAGGCACAGCGATTGAATTTGCATCCTCAGGCGTTGTTTGATCCATTTTTTCAGCCTGCAAAGGCATTGACACGACTGCTGTCAATAGCGTAATTGCATAAGTTGCTTTTTTGAAAATCGCACTATATTTGTCTTCGTATCGCATTGATATACACCTCAATATTTATAAATTATTTTGATATTTAAAAGTACTTTTAACAGTATTTAATGAATTTTTACGTAACTTTGACGTAACTTTAAGAACACTTACGATTAAATAAGTTCAGGTCAACTTTGACATTTTTATATGAGACAACAAGATGCTGCCTCATATAAAAATGTCAACATGCAAAAAGCAGGTGACGCCTAAACGTCACCTGCTTTATTTTTTTATTTACACTTCTGTACTAACTAGCAATTAGTCAACACGGAATGTAAACAATGTACCGCCTTGAGGAATCTTGTCTAGACCAGAAGCTTTTGCCATCGCAGTTGCACCGATTGCACCGTATTTATCTTCCATATCAAGACCAGCTGTTACTGGTAAACCAATCCAGCCGCCAATACCTGTCCATACTGACACGTATTGTTTGCCTTTTACTTTATAAGTAATTGGGTTGCCGATAATGCCTGAAGCCAATTTACGTTGCCATAACACTTTGCCTGATTTACGATCAACTGCGCGGAAGTCACCACCCAATGAACCATAGAATGCCAAGCCACCGTCAGTCACTAAAGCACCACCCCAGTTTGGATATGGATCAGGAATTTCCCAGATGGTTTTACCAGTCACAACGTCATATTTCTTGAATTTACCAGTAATGCCCGGTTTTTCAGGATACATATAAACGTTAGCAAACACATAAACGGTACCTTGTTGAGTATGTGTACGCTCTTGTGGCTCATCTTCCATACACCAGTTGTTAGTTGGTACGTAGAATACGTTAGGCTCTTTTGGATCTACAGCCGCTGGTTGCTGATCTTTACCACCCATTGCAGATGGACAAGCTTGTGTATTTACATCACGTGCAAATGGTGAATGCTCTTTCACTTTAACAGGGCGACCTGTTTTTAAGTCAACTTTTTCAGCCCAGTTTACAGTCACAAACTTAGTCGCACGTAACAATGTACCGTCAGCACGATCTAATACATAAGCAAAGCCGTTACGGTCAAAGTTCACCAATGCATTAACTGATTTACCGTCAACTTTTAAACCATCAACCAAGATGTTTTCGTTCACACCATCATAATCCCATTGGTCAAATGGTGTTTTTTGATAAGCCCACACCAGTTTACCTGTGTCGATATTACGTGCCATAATCGTCATAGACCATTTGTTATCGTATTTACCAACGTTTGTTTTAGGATCAACTTCATTACACTTTTCGTGAGTCAAATTTGCACCTGTTTCACCGCAACGGTAAGCTGGAGACCAGTGACCAGGGTTACCTGTACCTGCGTACATTAAACGCAATTTAGGGTCATAAGTGAACCATGCCCATGGTGAACCACCACCAATTTTCCACTCATCGCCTGGGTAAGTTTCGCCTACTTTATTACCAGCTACGCCATAGTGTGGGTTAGCTTTGTTAGTGTCTTTATCCATACAGATGTCAGCATCTGAGCCTGTACTATGACATTTCCAAACTTCTTTACCTGTTTTCAGGTCATAAGCAACTGTACGGCCACGTGCAGCGAACTCGTCACCACCAAAACCAGCCACCACTAAACCTTCAGCAACCATTGCTGGACCTGAATGTGTTTCGCCTTTTTCTGGATAAGCATGTTTAGTTACCCAAACTTCTTTACCTGTAGTCGCATCTAATGCAATCAAGAAACCATCTAATGTGTGGAAAACGACTTTGCCATCAGCATAGTTCAAACCGCGGTTGATGGTATCGCAACATGCGCGAGGCACTGCAGATTCATCACGGTCAGATTTTTTGGTGTAGTTCCAGATTTGTTTTGGATGATCAGGATCAGACAAATCAAGCGCCTGAACAATGTTTGGCCAACCGGAAACCATGTACATCATTGGTTTTCCACCGTGCTCAACCACTACTGGCTGACCTTCATGGCCACGTAATGTGCCTGAAGATTGTGACCAGATCATTTCTAAGTTTTTAACGTTGCCTGTGTTAATGTCTTTTAATTGGCTGTGGCGATGCATGGCTAAGTTTTGACCAGGTGCAGCCCACATATTGTGGTCTTTACTACGTTTGATAATTTCTTCGTTCGCTGACGCTTGACCTACCATGCCGACTAAAGCAACGGCACTTAGCGCGGTAAACATGGCTTTTAATGTCCAGTTCTGTTTCATAGTTCCTCCGTGATTAAAAAAATTCAACCCCTAAAATCTGTTGCAATTTGTAACTAGCATTTATTACAAATTGTTACTAACGCAACATGAGCTGAACTATAGGCTTTTGCTAAACTTACTGAATGAGAGTACTTCCCGCAGTTGATAAGGATATTTTCCCATCCAATTTGGGAGCGATGGGCATTAGTATTTTTTCTATGATTTATCACTAATCCTGACAGCGATATGAACAGTGCTATAGTATTTAGGAATTTTTCCTATCTTTACTGTGAAAATTACGATTGTGAATATGGTTTGTTACGCGCATCCTATTAACTTAATTTTCTGGTTCAAATTATTTAATGCAACCTATCAATCGTGTGCTTAATCAGACACAACATAAACGAAAAATTTTATTAGGCTTAACATTTGTCCCGCTTGCATTTTTTAGCACCTACATGATTTCAAGCTACTTTAGTCTTTCTGAGCGATTTACTGCTTGGGCTAGCAATTATGAGGAAATCGCAGAAATTGATGAACTACCTATTGCCTTACTTGCGAGCCTAATGGCGATGGTTTGGTTTGCCACCCAGAGAATTGCAGAATCTAGAGAATTAATCAAACGTAATACTGCTTTGTTACAGCAAGTACTTGAAGTACAAGAAGCAGAGCGCAAATCTATTGCGCGAAATCTCCATGATGATTTAGGTCAATATTTAAATGCCATTAAGGCAGAGGCCGCCAGTTTATGTATGGGTGATTCTATAAATAGTGACATTTTTGCTACAGCGCAGCGGATAACACAAAATACAAATCATGCCTACAACGCAACCAAACTGATGATGCATACGCTCCGCCCTGTAGGCTTGGATGAACTTGGGTTATCTGCGGCAATTGAGCATTTGGTTGATCAGTGGAATACCGCATTTCAAAGCAACACGATAATAAAATTAGCTATACATGGCAATATTGACAACTTAGGCGAAAGTTTAAACATAGCCATTTTTAGAATTGTACAAGAAGGGATTACCAATATTGCAAAGCATGCTAAAGCCAAGGAAATTAACATTCAACTCACAATATCACAGAAACTTTTTCGAGTTGAATTATCCGATAATGGGATTGGTTTTGATACAGAAAATCCTAATGTTGGTTATGGCTTATTGGGCATGTCAGAACGCGTAGAAGCACTCTCTGGTGAACTTATAATCTACAGCGCCTTTAAACAAGGCACTCGCCTAACAGCAGAGATTCCCATTAATTAAGGTAAATAAATGAGTAAAAATGTCACCGTATTTTTAGTGGATGATCACGCCGTAGTGCGCGAAGGCTATAAACATTTGCTGCAAAAAACCAACATAGATGTAATAGCTGAAGCTAGCAGTGGCGAGGAAGCCTATCACCAATTTGAAACTTTAAATCCTGATGTTATTGTGATGGACTTATCGATGCCAGGAATTGGTGGTATTGAAACTATTGCTAAAATTATCGGTAAAAATAAGCACGCCAAAATTCTGGCTTTTAGCATGCACGATGATATCGTTTTTTGCAAACGTGCATTACAAGCCGGAGCATGTGGTTATGTGACAAAATCAAGCGCACCTGATGAACTGATTGAAGCAGTATTCACCGTTGCCGCCAATAAAAAATTTATCAGTCAAGAAATCGCCAATCGCGTCTCACTCAAACAAGTCAAGTCAGACGATGTACTGAGTACGCTCACACCGAGGGAATTTGAAATCTTTCAGATGCTTGCCAAGGGCATGTCGTTAGACGAGATTGCCACTACATTGCACTTAGATTACAAAACCATTGCCAACGCGCAGACGCGCTTGCGCCAAAAGTTGAATGTGGAGAACACCTCACAACTGATTTTAGCCGCAGTCAAACTTAAAATTTTACCGGTTTAAAAGCCAGAAAATCCAGCCCGATTTTTATATATAATTATTGCTTATATAAAAACAAGTCTCTCCGAGAGATTTTTATACCTCTGTAACCAGCTTGCAGACTGGCTTAGCGGGGAGGTAAAAAGATTTAGGCATATAAATACCTGAAATTCGCTCATTTTATCAGACGAAAAATCCTTTTTTTGTATGCGTCCTCTTTTGAATGCATCTTTTTAGTAAGATGCGTGAATTTTCACTCAAAATGGATTTTGCAGTTAAACTGACTTTATATAAAAAAAGGAGCAAGCCTACCAATCCTTCCTAGGGGAACAAAATAGGCTTGCTGTGTTAGGACTGTTATAAGGCCAGTCCCAGCACTCGTAAAATGTTAATCAACATCAACAGGTGAATTGCCATTTGCTTTGGGTTTGTTAAAGTCATAGCGCAAGCCTATCCAAGCCGCTTGCGGCGCTCCTGGTGCTAAAAATAGTTCTTTTTTGGATTCTGCATCTGTCGCAAAGGTGTTGCCCGCGCCAACAAACATATTTTCTCCCAGCAACCCGCTGGTGTAATACTCACGGTCAAACACGTTGGTCGCCTTGGCAAACAGTTGCCAACCAGATTCACCAAATTTATAACGGGTATCCAAATTCAGAATCGCATAACCGGAAACTTTGCCTTTACCAGCATAATCATTGCCATCCACACTATTTGCAGCATCCACGGCGCGATGTTTATTGTTTTCGTTACCACGCACATACTGATCCGAAAACGCCACCACGGTTGCGCCTATCGTCCAGTTGGGGACCACCGACCATTCGCCGCGTAACTTAAGCTGATGCTTAGGAATGCCGGGCATATCGTCGCCGGATTTGACTTGAATGACTTTATTGCCGTCGGCATTTACAAAGCGCGAAGAGTTGGCTTCCGAAGCCAGCTGAAAGTCATCCTCAAAAGTGGCGCGAATATAGCTGTAACCTGCTGACCAGCGAAAATCTCCGGTGTTGCCGTTAATCCCTAAATCCAGCCCTTGACGGCGGGTTTTGCCAACGTTATCAAAATAACCCGCGCCGGTAGTGCCAGAGGCTATGAATTGCAAATCATTATAGTTGGTAGTGTGGTATGCCCCAGCAGTCCATTGGATGTTACTTGCCAATTGACCTCTGAAACCACCTTCAAAGGTTTTTGCCACCACTTGCTTGAGTGGCGGATCGCCCGCCATAGCATTTGGCAACAAGCATGGAAAATTTGGGTCGGCACAACCCGTCTCAATCGGGCTGGGCGCACGGTTACCCTCGTTATAGCCCGCGTAGGCGTTTAAGGCTGGGCTAAACGCGTAAGCAATACCGACAGCTGGGTTAAAACGATGGTATGTATGTTTGCCACCGGCATCGCCCGCTGCACCTACCACCTCAATCGCACCGGCATCTTCACAATCCACAAACTCACCATCCACCGGACTAATACACAAGCCTTCTTTATCATCGGCCAAATGGTCTTTCACTTTGATACGGGTATGGTTGTAGCGACCTGATGCAGTCAGTGCCAGTTGCGGAGTGATGTTAAGAGTATCCGTAGCAAACAGGCTCCATGTACGACTACGCCCACTCAGTTTGTTGGCAAGCTCAACTTCATCATCCACTTCTGCCAAGCCGCGCGCCGCATTAAACGTATCGCCCTCTTGCTCGGTTTGTTTGTAGTTTGTACGTCCCAAATCTACGCTAAAACCACCAGTCAAGGTATTTTTTTCAGTGAGCCAAGTCATTTGCATGCTACCGCCCCACCCTTTGTTTTTTGTTTGGCTACGATTAAGCACGCCATGCGGGTAAATCGCATCGCATCCCGGTAAACCTGCATCATCGCAAGCCTCTAATAAACCTTCGTATTCATCGTTGACATCGCCGTTTAAGGTTTTAGTTTTGTTCTGGCGATAATACGCGTTGGTGGTGAGCAACAGCTCATCGCTAAACCAATGGCTAAGCTTGCCATTGATAAAGCCTAGTCGGTTTTCGGTTTGGTCTGGCTTGGTATGGATGGCGTCATAACCGAAGTTTTTAAGCAAAGTTTGCGGTGTATAGCCATTCCCAATCAAATCGGTATCTGCCACACTAAAGCTAATATCCACGTCGGTTTTTTCGCCATCGTAGCCCACCTTACCGAACCCTTGGGTCACATCCGAAGGCGAGCCATCGCGCCAACCATCTTCTTCAAAACGGTTAGCCGCAAAAAAATAGTCCACACCATTGTCTAGCTTACCGCCGTATTCGCCCTCTATCGCCCAACGACCGAACGATCCGCCATAGACCTGCACGCCGCCACCGGGAAAATGCTCACCGCTTTTAGTTTGAATAGACAACGCGCCACCGAGTGTGTTTAAGCCAAATAAGGGATTAGAGCCGGGCATCAAAGCCATGCTGGCAATGGCATTTTGCGGAATCAAATCCCAATTCACTGTATCGCCAAAGGGTTCGTTAATACGCACACCATCCTGATACACCGACAAACCTTGTGGCGTACCTAGCAGCGGTGAGGCGGTAAAACCTCTAAAATTCACATCTGGCTGATACGGGTTATTTTGCGCTTCGTTAATATTGACACTAGATAGATTATTATTCATAAAATCGGCAATGCCGAGGCTTTGCTGATTTTGAATTGTTTCGCCTTTTGTCACCTGCACATTAGACGGCACTTGGTTTACCGGCACCCCTAATGCGTCTAGCGGTGTGCTTCCCACAACTTCAATAGTCCCAAGTTCAATAGATTCAGCTTTATTTTCCGCCAAAACTTGTGGAACAAATACCGTGGCTAACAAAGCCACGATTATATTTTTCTGAAATTTCATAACATCTCTCTTTTATGCATTCACACTGGCATTATCAAGGCATAGAAAAGGATGTGATACTCCAAAATTCACTTTTTAGGCAGGATATATTCCCATGCATCACTATCAGTCTTAAATGATATTGAGTGCAGACAAAACCAAACGCCAACTCCATTATTATCGGGACAGTTTCCCGTGAGCAAAAGGCCATCTTCCCTTAAATTAAAATGTTAGCGAGCTTATACTGGCAACCAGTTAATCTCCAAAGTTAACTAGTAGTCTTTAGACGTTTATACGTTAAGCCCCGCTAATTGCGGGGCTTTTTTTATTTTTGAAAATATTGACAGATAAAATGTAAAAACCACTAAAAATAACCATTACAACCACCCGAGAAAATTTAGCACCTCTGTGAGCCGCATGTGTACTGGCTTACAGAGGTGCTGAAATGAAGATGTGCAAATTAAGGTTTATTGGGTGGTAATTTTGCGTGCCAATTACTGGCCGCTAATTTAGCAGCAGCAATCTCTTCAGCTTTCATGGTTTTGGCCATTGCGTCACGTGCTTGTTGAGCGCCAACATGGTCTTGCTTGGCGGCAAGTTCAAACCACATATAGGCTTCTTTGGCATCTTTTTTGACTGCGACACCATCACGATACAGCATACCCATTTCATATTCGGCTTTGTGGTGACCTTGCTCAGCCGATTTGCGTATCCATTGCTCAGCCATGACTACATCTTTTTTAATGCCGTTGCCATCAAGATAATTTTTGCCTAAAGCTAACTGCGCTTTGTAATGATGTTGCTCGGCCGCCTTGCGGTACCAATCACACGCTAACTTGCCATCAGGTTTTGTGCCACGGCCAACGGTATAAAGCCTACCCAGCGCAAATTGAGACAAAATATGGCCTTGCTTGGCAGCTTTTTCAAACCATTTGAAAGACTCATCATCATTTCGCTCAACACCTTGCGCCTGAGCGTACATGACACCTAAGTTATATTGCGAATCTTGATTACCCTGCTCGCCCGCTTTTTTATACCATTCAGCAGCTTTTGCGTAATCTTGCTTAACGCCCTGCCCTTCATCATACATCATGCCCAAAATATGCTGAGCCTGCACATTACCTTTTAGGGCTAAGGGCTCAAATTCTTTATGCGCTTTGGTAAAATCACGTGCGACAAAAGCCGCCTTTCCCTCTTCAAAGCCCGCAAATACTTGCGTTGTAAAAAGAAATGTAATTACCAACGATATTTTTACTACCAAGTGCTTTTTCATAAACATCCTTCTTCAATTTCCGGTTGATTCAAACTTACTTATTCTTCTATTAATCCGTGCCGCATGGCTAAACGCACCATTTCAATCGGGCTAGTCACACCCAATTTTTGTTTGATCATAGTGTGATAATTTGCTACGGTTTTTTGACTGATTTTGAGCATATCAGCAACTTCTTCAACTTTTCTGCCTTCAGCCAATAATCTAAATACTTCAAATTCTCTTGATGAAAGTTGTTGCAATGGATCGTCATCCCCCATTAATGTTTGTAGCGCAATTTTCTGAGCGATTCCAGCACTCAAAAAAGTTTTACCCCGCAATACTTCATTGACCGCCATCATCAAGTCGTCAGCCGCACCAGTCTTTGTCACATAACCACGTACCCCAGCTTTTAATGCCTGCGAAGCAAAAGAAACAGCTTCATGCATTGAAAAAATAATAATTCTGGCACTGGGATGGCGCTGCAAAATCCGTTTAGCTGCTTCTAGGCCGCCCATTCCTGGCATTGATAAATCCATCACTACGATGTCTGGCTGAAAGTCTCCATAAACCTGATACGCTTGCTCACCAGAATCCGCTTCAGCCACTACCACTAATGCTTTATTTAACTCTAATAAACGACGCAAACCTGAGCGCACTACCTCATGATCATCAACTAACAGTACTTTACTTTGAATCATTTACTGCTGTCCTTTTCAACATGCTTTGGCAAGCGAATGTAAATTCTAGTTCCTGCATTTGGCGCTGATTCTATTTCCATACTTCCCATTAAACCCTGCACTCGCTCTCGCATACCAGCTAAACCATAGCGATTAGTCATGCGCGTTTTATCAAAACCAACACCATCATCTTCAATATCAATTAAAAGATGCGTCTCATCTGTACTTACGCTAATAGTTAATCGGCGCGCGTTTGCATGCTTAGTAATGTTGGTTAAACATTCTTGAACCACTCGATAAGCCGTAATTGCGACGGCTTCATCAAGTCCACCTAAATGACCACTCACATTTTGTATTATTGACACGCTCCGATTACGTTGCCGCCAGTGATGAATATGCTCTGACAGAGCAAGTCCTAATCCTAATTCATCTAGCACGCGCGGGCGTAACCGCTGTAATAACTCATGAACCATATCCATCATCTGTCGCGTAATATTACTGATTGCAGAAGCACTTTCTTTTGCTGTTGAAATTTTTTTTGCAGCTAAAATAGCACTTGCATCTACATGAATGGCTGTTAAATATTGTCCAATTTCATCATGAATATCCCGTGCCAAACTTTTACGCTCGTCTTCCTGCAAGCTAATTATTTGCTGCGTTAAACGATGGTTATTTTGTGTGCTTTGCTGCAGAGTATCTGCCATCGCGTTAAATTTATTGCCAATTTCCTGTAACTCCACCTGCTTAAATGCTGGCAAGCGGCTTCCATAATGACCTAGTTCTACCTGCGTTAACGCACTTATAATCTGATTCACAGGATTAAAGGTATATCGTACCGCCCAGTAAGCCAGCACATTCATCAAAATAAAAAAAATCCCCACCAAGGCCAATAAACCAACCGTGTCATCCCATACTTCAGCAATTTCATAGCTTGGGTCTGGCGTAACAACTAAATCACCTAAATAACGACCGTTTAAAACCACATTTTTACGCCTTTCTTCTACGCCTAAACTAGACATATCCATGGCTTTAACAAACCAAGCTGGTGGCGCATCATGTTCTACACCGCTAGTATGATCTCTATTTGACTCTCGCAAACGACCACGCGCATCATAAAACTCTATTTTTAAATGGCGGATATTACCTAAAGACTTCAACTTAAAAATAGACATTTCACCATCAATTTCATGATTAATCCAACCAAAATCCGAGGTGTAATGTACAATTTCTGCATCTAACAAATGCAAAACTAAATTTGAAGTTGAACTCACCTCTGCTTTTACATCCTCACGTGCATTCTCAATAATAAAGTAGGCACTAACGCTCAATAATAAAAGCAATAAGCTGGTAATTAATAAATTTAGTTTAAGTTGGAGACTCATGAAGGCACACAATAATCAATGTGTGTATATTATAGATTCTTACCCAATTAGCATCGGGATAAATTCCCGACAGAGAAATTTAAAGTCTTTAAATGGCAAATTATATGTTCTATTTAATAATTGAAACGAATATACCAAATGACCTAGTCGTCAAACTCCAACAACATGCAGCTATACAACAGCATATTTTCAAAAGTCAGGGCGGTTGGGCTTTATTAAAATGGTGATGATTTACGCGCATTTATTGGTAGCGCATTTAACAAACTAAGTAGATAAAGCACCTAATATCATGGCGGTAAATGTGGGAAAGGCTACGATTTAGCTACGGCAAAATAATAAAGGGCTAGCAATTTGTTAACCCCTTGATTTATTTGGTAGGCAGTAGCAGACTCGAACTGCTGACCTCTTGGATGTCGACAAGTTATTATTAAGTTTTTCAATCAAACCATATATGACCATATCAAACCATCTTGGACAATAAAAAAGCAATAAAATTGTT
>Ga0209097_10002218_pt1 | contig 15810 bp, 11 predicted proteins | sample AD_UKC052_MetaG_FD_184419 | JGI IMG/M metagenome (GOLD analysis project Ga0209097, IMG submission 184419) | Active sludge microbial communities of municipal wastewater-treating anaerobic digesters from USA - AD_UKC052_MetaG (SPAdes) (version 2) | ecosystem: Engineered > Bioreactor > Anaerobic >... | reverse complement strand
CACTGAAATAGCGATTATAACGAGAAGACTTTTCTGAATTAAATTGTGCTTTTCTTGCCATAGTTGTACTTGAATTTGACAACTGTACACCTTAAAATCAGTCAAGCTATTTCAGGCAAGGACAAATGTATTTTGTTAGCTGTCATTGTTGAGGGAAACTCAAATTCTACAGAATGAAAGAAGAGAAAATTCAAACACTTCATCCACATCCTGGAAAGACAAATAAGCTGATTTCGTTAGAAAAATATACTGTAATCAAAGAGAATATTTTATTGATTTTAACTGATTGCGAACCAAGTCATACTGAACTTATGGAAAAACTATATAGCAATGTAAAAGACAGCTTTGAAGGCGGAGTTCAATGGTATGGAGAAACGGTTAAACTAGATTTGGAGGCTCGAAAAATTATTGAGCGCACGAATAGTAAACCAGAGAAATATAAATTAATTAAGGTGAATTACTAATTATACTCGCCATTAAAATAAGGTGTTTCGGGAGTTTGAGGAATTTGTTTTCCAATGTCAATCACTTAACTCAATTTTCCAACATAGCAGATTTTCTCGTACATCATAAATCGAATATCGTAAATCGCACATAGTATCACGAGTTGCTATATATAAGCAGTAAAAAAACTTTATACTTTTTTACTTTCCACTTTATACTTTCCACTTTAATCTTTCCACTTTCCACTTTCCACTTTCCACTTTCCACTTTCCACTTTCTACTTTCCACTTTAATACTTTCTACTCCTCTAGTGCTGCACTACAAACCTCTCCCTTACCTCTTTACCCTCTTCTCCAATAACTTGAACGAGATAAATTCCATCAGCTAAATCCTGTGTATTTAATTCAATTTGATTTAGCTCCTGAATTTTTAATTGATGAATTAATCGACCAGAAATATCTCTTAAAAATAAATTCGTCCCCGATTTAATTAAAGGACTTTGAAGTGTGATAGTGTTATTGGAAGGATTGGGGAATAGTCGAAAGGTTGATTTTTCCTCCACATCTTCAACTCCTACATCATCACAGCCTGTTGGTGTTATACAAATTAAGGAAACATCGTCAATGAAGTAATAATTGCTAACATTCCAAGGTTCTTCAGGATTGATTAGTAATGTATCTTGATTATCTCCATATTTTTTAAAAGTTCCGATTGTTAAATAATTTGCATTTCTGTTTAATACAAAATCAGTACATACCTCAGTCCAATTTTCAAAATTAATTTCAGAAGTATTAGAAGTTTCATATAAATCAATTGGATTCAAGGTTGGAAATGGATTAACTCCTGAATTAAAAAAAGCAGAGGCAATTCCAATTAAAGAATCATTAGTTAAAGCAAAACGTAATTTGCTCAATCCATAAGCACCCGAATAATCAGCTAAACTCAATTGAAAACAAAGTCGATATTGAGCATTTGCTTTAATTGAAGTAGTTAATTTAACTTCAAAATGTTCGCCCCAATCTTCAGGAAGGGTTCCACTCCAACCCAAAAAACCACTATACCCAATACCATCATAAGCATCTTGGTATCCAAGTAAATTTAATGGAATATTGAAAATGTCAGTATTACATGGATTAAAAATATCTGGGGTATTGAATGTATTTTGATTACAAGCATTCCACCAAGGTTGAGCTAGTTCAATTTGGGCAATAGTAGTTGAAGAGCCATTTGGACAAGTTGTTATAACCTCAAACGACCCATTCGGCACTAAATTAATTTGAGCAAAACTGGAATAGGATATTAATCCTAAAAGGAAGATCAAACTAGTTCTCATGATTTCACCATTTTATTTCTAAAAACCGGATTCGAATCCTGACGAACTTCAATAAAATAAACACCCTGTTTAAGACTCGTTGTTGGAATAGTTATTTGGAGTTGTTTATTTACCCGATTGGATTGAATTAATCGACCAGTAATATCATAAATGCTTATTTGAGTATCCGTTTCTTTGGTCAACAGAACAGTTAATTGGTCTTGAAAAGGATTCGGAAATACCACCCACCCATCTTCGACTCCCGCTAACATATCCAACCCACTGCTGTTATTCGATGCATTTGGTGTGGTGAGATTAGCTCCAAACACCATCCATGAATTTCCTCCATCAAAGTGCAAACCATAACTTTCATTGACATCCAATGCAGGAACAATTACCCGATCTAGAAACTGATAGGTATCATCCACTTTTCGGTGCAAAAAGAGCGTATCGCCCGCTGCAGAAAGTTTGAAATTCACATTGTTGCGACTGAGCTCTTCATCGCTATTAGCCCATAAAAGTTTAAAGCCATGACTCGGAATCGACACATTAGGCGTGGGCCATTTGTTGAGGTAATTCTGCTTATTGGATAGATAAAATCCATCGATATTGTAAGTGTTTACCTGAGTATTATACAATTCAATCCAATCGGAAAAATCACCAGCTTCATCTGGAATACATGAGCTGTTGTCGCTCATCAATTCGTTAATTAAAAGATCGCTTGACGTATTTAAGAAAAACACACGTGAACCACATGGCCAGAGTTGATTTATAGAACTACCTGTTTCTTGGTATCGAAAGCGGTAATAAATTTGGTCTGTTTCAAAGGGTGGAAAAAGTAAATCTTCCGAATAAAGTCCATCACCGGCAGTCAAGTCAGGATAAAGTCCATCGTCGTGTAACGTGTAAGTATACTCTATCACAGACATATCACTCGTAATACTCACATCAATTTGAACGAGTCCGTTTACATGTCCGTTTAATTGAGCATACGCTAAGGAAGAATTCACTTTTATCCAACCACCCGTTAAATGCGCTACCTGTTGCGAAGCCGTAGTTTGATTTAATGCAGAAGCAACACGTAAAGCCGCATAATCATTTATCCCATAAGCAACATGACTGCCCCAAGCACTGCTAGCAGAATTCAAAAAATCGTCATAGGTAAATCCAAAATCCATCGAACGATAGGTGTCGTTTATTGCTGCATCTTGAATTAATGCAAGCATAGATGCCGATTTCGCTGCAATGCTATTGGGATGGAAAACGCTTGCTGAAAACTCGCGAATGTAATTTTGGTAGCGCGAAGAATATTCAGGAACCTGCAACAAACGTTTAAACAAAGGTCGGTTCTCACTCGAGGGCGCCCAATTCATCACATTTCGTGTGGTCCAATCTTGTCCAACCCAATCTATTCCTAGCGTATTGTCTAAATCATACGGTATAAAATGAAAACGCCCGGTTTGATAATCTTTCTGCAAATAGAAATTGTTCTTGTTGTAAATATAACCGTCCCAATTGCCCGTCAATACATCCAAAGCTGCATAACGTAAATAGCTATCCACATCAAATCGGCGCTCTAATGCACAAGGTAAATCCAATAAAGGCGTTTGGTTAAGAATGGCGATAAATTCAGCAAATTCTCGGTAATCGTTCGTGTAATCGTTGGTGGTTTGATCATATGGGCGACGATCAAACTGGATGTAATTATACGCGTTCGGATTGGAGCTGATATACTCTAAAGTAGCAGGATACAAACATTTAAACTGCGTGCTGTACTGACTTTGCGGGAAGTACAAATCGGCAAAATTCTCGTCGATATGTTCGATATTTGAATACAAGCCGCGGTATTCACCATTGATATAAAGTTTAACGAAAGATGTACGTGCGCCCGGTAAATCGGCATCACGAATAATATCCCAACATAGCTTGGCACGAATCATAGATGGATCGTTGGCACTTCCGTTTAGATTGAGTTTTTCTAAACCTTGCCATTTAACCGATTGATAGGTATTAAACGAAACCTTAAACGATTTCTTTGCAGCATCAATGCTTGTATTTCCACGAAGGCGAAATCCAATTTCAGCAACAGAATCTGTTAAGACACTGCTTTCGTATTTGAATGTTGCTGGGAATTCGCGATCAGTTCCAGCAATTTCCGACGATAATAAAGCATCAAGAGAATCTGGATCTATCGTAATGCGAACAGTGGCTACTTCGTTTTGCAAAAATGCTGGACCGAAATCGGGCAATTGAGCAATAACGTGCAAATGAAAGAATACGAATAGGAGGGAAGTTAAGTAGAATCGAATGGGCATGTATCAAATATAAATCAATTATATGTCTTATAATCATAAAACAAAGCCTCAATCACTTAGTTAGGAAATTCAGAGTTTTAATTTAATGTCAATTGTTAGAATTTAAGGATGCGCTTAGTAAGAACTTTATCCAAGTTATTATTGTTTTGGATTTTCAATTTATCTTGGATTAATAGTTTAATTTGTAGTCTTCAAATGAAGAATTTAAGGTGTTTTCTATAGTATGAGGGAGATATTCAAATCAGAATATAGAAGTATCCTGTTTGGTGGATTGTTAGTATATATCCTTACGGCAATTTTTAGTATTGGATATTTGCATCCGGATGAACATTTTCAAATTCTCGAGTTTTGTCAGTATAAATTAGGAAAGTCACCTATACATGATCTTCCTTGGGAATTTAATGCTAAAATTCGACCTGCAATTCAGCCTTTAATTGCATACGGAATTATTAAGTTCCTCAACTTAATTCAAATTCAGAATCCATTTATTATTGCTTTTATATTAAGACTTTTAAGTGGCTTGCTTTGTTGGTTTGTTACTTCCAAACTAACTCTATTATTGATGAATCGCTTCAAGACCACGCAAGGGAAGCGCCTTTTTATTTTAACTAATTTCTTTTTATGGTTTATTCCATTTTTAAGTGTTCGATTCTCCTCCGAAAACTTTGGTTCTATCTCACTATTGTTTGCCTTGATTGTCTTGTTTAATATTTCTGAAAAATCAAATTCGTTTCTGAAGTATATAGTATTTGGATTGTTACTTGGATTATCTTTTTTCTTTCGCTTTCAAATGGGTTTTGCTATTTTGGGGATAGCTGCTTGGCTTATTTTAATTCGACGATTAGAATTACAAAAGTTACTCTTAATCTTTGTTGGAGGAATCACTTCCATTACTCTAGGGACCTATATCGATTATTGGTTTTATGGTGAATGGGTTTGTACTCCATACAACTATTTTTTTTCTAACATTATACAAAATAAGGCAGCTGAATTTGGAACCGAACCTATTTGGTTTTATTTCAGTTCCCTTTTTGTTTCAGCTATACCACCCATTAGTATAACACTCTTTATTTTCTTTTTTATTGGAATTAAAAATAATTTTAAAGACCTCTTTGTTTGGATTTTAGTTCCCTTCGTAATTGCTCATTCACTTGTTGGACACAAAGAATTAAGGTTTTTATTTCCTATGCTTTTTGCCTTTGTTTACCTATGTGCTCTGGGCGTCGATCATTTAGTTAAAAAAAATTCCAATCCCAAAAAGTGGAATATTGTTTTACGAACGGTCGTATTAATTAATTTTCCTATTCTTTTGTTTCGATGCATACTTCCTGCTCAAGAATCAGTCGCGTATTATCGATTTGTATACAATCAGTATTACCATAAAAACACGATTATTTTGGGTCGTGAAAATGAACTCTATTACTTAAAAGCTAATTTCTATAAAACACCCGATGTACAATCTGTTCAGCTAGAGAACGACACTTCCATTCAAGCATACTTAAGGGATGAAAAACCTCAATCTATTCTCTTATTCGAATCGGAATTGAAAAACGGGAATATTCAATATGCTGGTTACACCCATGAATTAGTTTTCTGCTTTTTCCCCGAATGGATACTCAATATCAACCTGAATAATTGGCAAAACAGATCTCATATTTGGAGTATCTGGGAATTGAAAAGAATAGCGGATTAAATTCAATAAATTTAAATATTCATTAACTCAGATTCCTGTCTTTTAAGCATTTCTAACTCATGTTTCCACTTGAAATACTGTATTGAAGCATTAGGCATTTTATATTTTTTCAATTCTTTTATCTTTAATCTTAAAACGAGATTACTCGCTTCTATGGGTTCTAGTGTATTTTGACTTAATACTTCTATGGCTGTTTCTAATCGATATTTATAATCCCAGGTTTTTTCTAGTTTCTCAATCTTATTTTCAAGGGAGTAAATAGTACGTTTTATTTTTCTTAATAAATTCTTGATTTCTATTTCATTTAAAACGGGTAGTGTTTTCTTTTCTAAATGCCAAGCAGGATTTTCTTTCTCATGTCTTTGATACAAATCTATAAGTGAATAGTATTTATGATTAGCTGATTCACTTAATGTATATTTATTTCGATCGTTTCTCGCTATTACACTTCGAGCTACTTCGATCAACATAGCTAATTCATGTTGTTTTAGCCCTAATTCTTCTCGTTGAACTTTTCTTGCATAAGGAATACGGTCTTTCATAATCTATTTTTGATTGAAATTATGGAATGATTGGAACATTTCAAAAACAAGGATTCAAGATGTTCTAGTGAAAGAACATTTAGCAATGTTATCATTCAGAATGTTCTGAATATGGAACATTCCCCAATAGTAAAGAATGGAATGTTCTTCTATAAATCGATATTGAAAGCGTATCCTATTAAAATTATTGTTTCGAAAACATTTTCCGAAGCTGTATGTTTGATGCGGCAAATCCTACTTCTACACATGTTAATGCGCACACTCCTTTTTTTACTTGTTCTTTTTACATCAAGCACTTTTGCCCAAAATACCGGATCCATCCAAGGAACCGTAAAAGATAAAAACACCCAAGAAACCCTTGTTGGCGCTACCATTCAACTCGAGAAAACAACTCTTGGTGTCAATACCGATATCGACGGAAATTTCAAACTCAGCAATATTCCCGTTGGTAGTTATGCGGTAAAAGCTTCGCTCGTAGGATATAAACCGCTCACCAAATTCAACATCAACATCACTTCGGGAAATGCAATCGTGCTCAGCTTTGAACTCGAATCTTCCTCTACCGATTTGAAGGAAGTCGAAATTACCTTCGATAAAAATCGCTCTGCTGTAGCGGTCGATATGGTTACTCCATTATCTGTTCAAACACTTACTACCGAAGAGATTCGTAGTAATCCAGGTGGAAACTTTGATATTTCTAAAGTAGTTCAAGTTTTACCGGGAGTGGCAGGTGCTGCAGGCGCTTCATTTCGTAACGATATTATCATTCGCGGTGGTGCACCCAATGAGAATGTGTATTACCTCGATGGTATTGAAATTCCTGTCCTCAATCACTTTCAAACACAAGGTAGCTCCGGTGGTCCAGCTGGTATTTTGAATGTGTCATTTATTGAAGATGTAAAACTCAGTTCCTCGGCATTCGATGCGCGTATTGATAATGCTCTGGCTTCTGTTTTTCAATTCAAACAACGTCAGGGAAACCAAGACCGCATCTCAGGAAACGTGCGCACCAGCTCAACCGAAATTGCTACCACACTTGAAGGTCCAATAAATAAGAAAACTAATTTCCTCGTTTCGGGACGTCGTTCGTATTTGCAGCTATTATTCAAAGCCATCGACTTACCTATTCGTCCCAACTACTGGGATTTTCAATATAAAGTCACCCATAAAATAAACGAGAAAACCACATTAACTGCTTTAGGAATTGGAGCAATAGATGAGTTTTCCTTAGCAGTGCCGCGCAAATCAACACCCGATAATACCTATATCTTAAATGCCACACCAACTATTAATCAATGGAATTACACGGTTGGATTTGGTGTGAAGCGCTTGATTAAACATGGGTTTATGAATTTCACGGCAAGTAGAAATATGTTCAATAATAACATCGACCGTTTTGAGAATAAAGAAGATGGAGATGAAAGCAAACGCATATTAAAAATCCGTTCTCAGGAAATTGAAAATAAATTCCGTTTCGATGTAAATACCTTTAAAAATGGGTGGAAAATATCTTACGGTATGATGGTGCAATACGTTAAATTCAATAACGAATTATATAATCGTTTAGTAAAACAGCAACAAATAATTAATCCGCAATCGGGCGATACAATTACGATTCCTCAAGTTTTATTGCAATATAATTCCAATATTGAATTCTTTAAATACGGGGCATTTGGACAAATTTCTAAACGCTTTTTTAACGAGAAATTCTTAGTAAGTGCCGGACTAAGAACCGACATGAATTCCTTTACCAGCACAGGAAACAATCCCGGGAAAACACTTTCACCACGTGTGTCATTATCTTGGAATTTCCTTCCAAAATGGAATTTAAATGCATCTGTTGGGACCTATTATAAAATACCAACTTATACCGTTTTAGGTTTCCGCGATTCTTTAAACAATACGATAAATACGGGTTCAAGCTATATTCGTTCTACACATTATGTAGCTGGTTTTGAGTTTTTACCGAAAGAAGATTTGCGTTTCACATTAGAAGGATTTTATAAGAAGTATTCCAATTATCCGGTTTCGGTGCGTGATGGAATTTCGCTTGCCAATCAGGGCGGCGGTTTCGATGTGCTCGGAAATGAGCCTGTTACCAGTATTGGCGGTGGCGAAACCTATGGATTGGAATTTTACGTGCAACAAAAATTAACGAAAAAAACCTTCGCCGTGTTTAGTTACACATTAGTGCGTTCGCGCTTTTCGGGTACAAATGGACAATTAATTTCTTCTGCTTGGGATTATCGTAATTTATTTTCGGCATTATTAGGTCGTAAATTCAAGCGTGGTTGGGAAGTGGGAATTAAATATCGTTTCGCTGGTGGTGCGCCTTACACGCCTTTCGACATGGCTGCTTCGCAATTAAATTTTGCTACTACAGGAACTGGAATTTTAGATTATACGCAACTCAACACCTTGCGATTAATCAATTTTAATCAGTTCGATTTACGTATCGATAAGAAGATTTATTTCAAACGTGCCACACTCGATTTATACATGGATGTGACCAACGCAGCTGGTTTTTCGAATCCTTCTTTGCCTAATTATTCCTTCAAACGTAATGCAGATAATTCGGGCTTCGAAACCACCGACGGACAAGCATTGAAGCAAGATGGCTCAAATGGAATTCCGGTTTTATTGCAGGATCAATCAGCTTTAGTAACACCATCGATTGGCTTTATTTTCGAATTTTAAATTTATTAACGCAATTTCTAGCCCAGCAATAAGTGGCAGGGATTGCCCCATAGGGACAAACTTGTAAAGCCCGAAGCACGTTGCTTGTGTGCGAGCCGGACTTGGAAGGAAAGCCCGTTCGTCCGCCCAAATAAATCAGTTAATAATTTAAGCTACCACTGCTATTCCTGCTGCTTAATGCTTAATGGAAATTTGGATTTACTTTAAAGTATCCTCATACATTTCTAGCATCGGAGCACCCGATGTAACTTCATATATTTCAGGTTCGCCACTAATTTCTTCAAGTTCAATTTCTTGTTTTTTGACTGAACGTTTTTTCGTTTTGGATCGAAGTGTGTCTTGTGATTGAACGTGCTGTTGAACCGAATTGTCGGATGATTTCACTTGATTGGTATCGATTTTTTTAATCACAATTTCGGGTGGTGGCTGTTTCGTATCTGTAGGTGTACAACTAAATAATGTGCTCGCAAAAACTAAGAAAATAGCTATTCTAACTTGTTGCAAAACCGTCCAGTTTACTGATTGTAACTGGGCTGGAGTAACGGTAATTCGTAATCGTCTTAATTGATCGTTCCGAAAATGTCCGCATACTTTTTCGTGCTTATGTTGAATTAAATAGTGCACAACTTCTTCATCGCTCATGCGTGTAAAATCGGTTACTACATGGGAGCAATGTTTGCAAAATCGCCCTTGATCTTGAGCGGGCATTTTATTCCAATTTTGGGAGCAAGGCAAAGGGACGACAACTTTGATTGAATTACTCATAATCTATTGCATTTTTAAATTAATCACCTAGTTGAAATGGAATGCTAATTTGTGTAGTAGACGAAATTGGTTTTCCATATTTAGTAGCTGGTTTCCAATTAGGCATCTCATTTAAAATTCGAATTACTTCAGCTTGAAAAACATCCGGCACGAATTCAGGTGAAACAAATTTGATCACATTTGGCCGACCAATCGTAGAAATTGATACTTCCACAACAACTGTTTCACGAAACATTCTTGCCCGATTAATTTCTGGGTATAATTTATTTTCATTAATCCATTTAATCATTGCGTTTTCACCACCAGGAAATGAGGCTTTATGATCTATTCCATATGCTGGTGATACTTTACCTTTAATGTGTGTATCGTTTAAATCCGACTGAATACTAGTATCGGGTTTAACTTCTGGAACACAAATTACTTCTCCTTTGAGTACTTCTTGTGGTACGCTCAAACCACCATTTATCATAGGAACACAGTGATTAGAATCTAAGGGATAAATTGTATCTCCAGTTAATGTTTCAATTGTGTTGGTTTTTGAAGTATCAACATCTAAATGGGGCATAATCAATTTCCCACTTATTTCATCATTGGGATCTTTTTCATCATCTATGACAATTTCGGTCATAGCACCATTTTGCTCAGGATAAGGACTACAACTAAATAAACTCGAGAAAAAAACAAGAAAAATAGCCACCCGAATCAGTTGTACGGGCGACCATCCTAACTGCTTAAATTCTCTCGGTTTTACAACTATCTGAAGGCGTTTTACCTGGTCAACCCGAAAGTGCCCACATATCTTTTCACCTTCTTTTTTTCGAAACCATTTTTTGATTTCTTCATCATTCATCCGACTAAAATCGATAACAACTTTATCGCACGATTTGCAATGACGACCATTTTCTTGCGGAGTCATTTTATCCCAAGAAGCATGGCAAGGCTGAGGCACTTGAATTTGGATCGACATAAGAAACGGGTTAGTTCCGCCTTTATGCAAAGCAAAAAAAGGGGTTCACTTACTTGGTCATTTTTTAGTGAAATAACTCATTGTATGATTCTATTCATTTCTAAGTGTAATTCTTAACTATCGATTCTTCTATTCGAAAGCTATCATATCCTGAGAATTCCAATATTTTTCGCCATTTTCGGCCTGAAATTCCATCACTATGCGTGTACTATCTCTTTTATTGTCGTTTACTCTTTTCTCCGTTCGACTTCTCGCCGATGAAGGCATGTGGCTGCCTATGCTGTTGAAGCAACTCAACGAGAAGGACATGAAGAAAATGGGGATGAAAATCTCTGCTGAGGACATTTACAGTGTCAACAAATCGAGCATGAAAGATGGTGTGGTGCTTTTCGGACGCGGTTGTACGGGAGAAGTTATAAGTAAAGAAGGTTTGTTGCTAACTAATCACCATTGCGGTTTCGGACAAATTCAAGATCACTCAAGTTTAGATCACGATTATTTGAAAGATGGTTTCTGGGCAAAAAATCATGCAGATGAATTACCCAATCCTGGATTGACCGTAACGTTCATCATACGAATGGAAGATGTCACAGCCAAAATGATTGAGGGACTCGATAAAATCACGGACGAAAGTGAGCGGGAGAATCGCATTACTCAACGTTCGATGGAATTAGTCAAAGAAGCTGTTGCCAATACGCATTACGAAGCCTTGATTAAGCCGATGTACAATGGAAATGAGTATGTGCTTTTTGTGACAGAAGTATTTCGGGATGTTCGTTTGGTAGGCGCTCCACCACAATCAATTGGAAACTTCGGGAAAGACAGCGACAACTGGGTTTGGCCGCGCCATACTGCCGATTTTAGTTTGTTCAGAATTTATGCTGGAAAGGATAATAAACCAGCCGATTATTCAACCGACAACGTTCCATTTCAGCCTCGCTACCATTTCCCTATTTCTACCAGTGGAATTAAGGAAAACGATTTTACCATGGTGTATGGTTTTCCAGCTCGAACCAACGAATACTTAACTTCTAATGCGGTTGATCAAATTGTTAATTTGAGCAATCCTTTAAAAGTTGATTTACGCGGACAACGACTCGATGTGATGAATAAATACATGTCGGCCGATCGGGGTGTTTTTATCAAGTATGCCGATAAATATTCCGGTGTAAGTAATTACCATAAGAAATGGGCAGGTGAAGCTAAAGGTTTAATGCGAGCTCATGCGATTGATAAAAAGAAAGAGTTTGAATCTAAATTTCAGAGTAGGGTAGATGCAGATCCCAAATTCTCAGCGTATAAAAATCTACTCTCTGATTTTAATCGCGAGTATGCCACATTGAAAGATATTCAACCCGAATTAGACCTATATAACGAAGCTTTGCTCACTATCGAAATTCTTCGTTTCGCGAATGGTTTTCGAGAGCTGACAAACGGAAGTATAGATTTGAAATCTGAAAAAGGAAAGGAAATACTCGCTAATCAAAAGAAACGTGTAGCCGAATTCTTCAAAGATTACTATTCTCTACTCGATCGCGAAATCATGACTGCCATGCTGAAAAGTTATTACAGCAAATCGGTTAAGCCTGTCTCTCCCGATTTTATTGCTGGTCTGTCAGCACAAGCTACAACTAATGATGTAGAAGTGGTAACAACAATTGTGTTTGACTCCAGCTTCTTGGATGATGAACAGGCTGTTTCAAAACTGCTCGAAAATCCAGATTCTGCAGCTATCGCAAAATTGAAAGGTGATATCGCTTTCAAACTTGCTGTTTTCTACTTTGATCAATATCGGAATGTGGTGATGAAGAATTACAATTCAGTAATGGCTCGACTTATTCCTATGAATCGATTATACGTGAAAGCTCAACGAGAAGTCATACCTGAAAAACGCTATTATCCCGATGCGAATCAATCACTTCGTGTTGCTTATGGGAAAACCGAAGGATATTCTCCAGCCGATGGGGTAAACTACACTTGGTTTACCACTGCCGATGGACTGCTTCAAAAAAGTAATTCGGGAGTGGTCGATTACAGTATTCCAGAACGCCTAAAAGATCTCATTCAGAAGAAAGATTTTGGTCCTTATGCCGATAAAGACGGACAATTACACACCTGTTTTGCAGCTTCCAATCACACCACTGGAGGAAACTCGGGTAGTCCGGTTTTTAATGCAAAAGGACAACTCATCGGAACGAATTTCGACCGTAACTGGGAAGGAACCATGAGTGATGTGTATTACGATATCAATCAAGTTCGAAACATCACGGCTGATATTCGTTATACATTATTCATCATAGACAAATTTGCAGGTGCGACTCATCTGGTAAATGAAATGACTATCATACACTAATCTGTTTTTGGGAATCGAGATAGAAGGATAACTCATGATAGCTTAGTGCTCCATTGAAGTAATCCACTATGGGTTTTCTCTTACCAGTATAACCAAGAACATTTACTGCTTTTTCAATTTGCTTTCGTTTTTCGGAACACAGGAAAGCTTCCTGTTCTAACGGATACTCTGCTTGGATTAAGATTCCAGCATGCTGGAAAATGGTACTTAAACTGAGTGCTCGTTGTACAGCAACATCCTCCGGTGATTTACCTTCTCTCAATAAAAGCCAAGTTTGCAGCAAGCTTTCATTTGGTAAACTATATCCTTGATTACGATACCACTGAGCTATTTCCAAGAAAAAGTACTTGCCATATTTCCGAAACTTATTCTCACTCATTCCATGTACCTGACATATTCCCGGCAATTGATCCGGTCTCAATTCCGACATCTCCTTTAACGTGCTTTCATGAAAGATGATGTACGCAGGTAATTTCTCTTGACGAGCTAGTTGTAACCTTACTTGCCTTAAATGTTCGAGCAAACCCTGCAGATTAGGTTGTTTAACTTCTGATTCAGCAAGGTGTTGATTAGTATTCCTAGCTCGACATCGATCACAATTGCCACATTCTCTGGGATAAGCTTCATGGAAGTAATTCAACAGAGCTTTCCTGCGACAAGCTGTTCCTTCGGTGTAATGCTTCAATAATCTCAACTTCTCCAAATTCAGCTCAACTTGTCCACTTTCTAAAGCATACTTGCGTTGTAATCGAAAATCAGAATGATGATAATATAAGAGCGTTTCAGCAGGCAAGCCATCTCGACCTGCACGCCCGATTTCCTGGTAGTAACTTTCAACACTTCTGGGTAAGTTGTAATGAATTACATAGCGTACATCCGATTTATCAATGCCCATCCCAAAGGCAATCGTAGCACATATCACATGCGTTCGATCATATAGAAAATTCTCCTGTACTCGCACACGATCTGGATACACCATTCCAGCATGATAATGCTCACTTCGGATGCCTTGCCTATTCAGGAAATGGGATAACATCTCCGTCTTTTTTCGACTACTGCAGTAAATGATTCCACATTGATTTCTTCGCTTACGAATGAAAGCTAGTATTTCCCTATCCTGAATGTCTTTGGACATATCTCCTCGAACATCTAAAGATAAATTTGGACGATCAAATGATGCTATAAACTGTCTAGCATTGCGAAGTTTCAATTGCTCAACAATGTCTTTTCGTGTGCTTAAATCGGCAGTGGCAGTTAGTGCTATTATCGGCACATCCGGATATAGTTCTTTCAATCCATTTAATCGCGTGTATTCCGGACGAAAATCATGTCCCCAACTCGATATACAATGCGCTTCATCCACTGCAAATAGTGACCAATGTATTTCCGACATAAAACTGTTCTTCAGTACCTGCAAGCGTTCTGGAGAAATATAAAGCAGTTTGAGTTTTCCGTTTTTGCAGAATTCAATTATGTCAAATTCCTCCTCAGGTGACGTGCCGCTATTCCATGTAGCCGCTTGAATTCCATTTGCTTTCAATGCATCAACTTGGTCTTTCATCAATGACAGTAATGGTGAAATAACCAATGCCGTTCCTGCTTTCATCAAAGCTGGAACTTGAAAGCATACCGATTTCCCTCCGCCTGTTGGCATTAAAACCAAACAATCAGTATTACTTAAAACCTGAGAAATGATCTCCTCTTGAAGAGGTCTAAATTCGGAATACCCGAAATAACGTTGCAGAACCGCTTCTGCTGTTTCTTGAATTTGGGCTGTTGACATACATCGTGTAATGATTGTTTCGAAGCCCGGAACGAATCACAATATTACTCGAGTCTTTTTTATGACAGCTTTTTGAAGTGCCACGAATATTTGGGCAAATCCTGAAATTCCTGAAATAATTATCAACCTTCTTGTTGAAAACGGCCGTCTACCATGACCAACCTACGATCGGCCATACGAGCCAGATCTTCATTATGGGTTACTAAAACAATGGTTTGTCCAAGATCTTTTCGCAATTGAAAGAATAACTCGTGCAGTTCACGCGCATTTTTCGAATCTAGGTTTCCACTTGGTTCATCAGCTAACAACAATTTAGGCTTATTCATCAGTGCTCTCGCTACGGCTACACGTTGTTGTTCGCCTCCTGATAAAGTCGATGGTTTCGAATCCATTCGATCTTTCAATCCTAATTGATCTAAAAGTTCTTTCGCTCTAATCTCTAATTCTGAACGAGAAGTACCCGCAATCATTCCCGGTATCATCACATTCTCTAAAGATGAAAATTCAGGTAATAACTGGTGAAACTGGAATATGAATCCAATCTGCTGATTCCGAAACGCAGATAATTTCCGATCATTTAATAGGGTAGGCTTCTCCCCATCAAAATCTAATTCTCCGCCGTCAGGGCGTTCTAGGGTGCCTAAAATTTGGAGAAAAGTTGTCTTGCCAGCACCAGAAGCACCAACGATAGAGACAACTTCCCCCCGTTCAATTTCAAGATCTACTCCTTTGAGAACTTGAAGTTCACCAAAAGATTTAGTAATCGATTTAGCTTTTATCATTGCCGGTAAACAAATCGGCCAGCATTTGCAAACGTTCTTTCCAAAATGAACGTGCTTCTTCTGACTTATCTGAGTCGGCTAATTTAGTATGTTGTAACGTTACCTGACATTTTCCAGCGCTCTTTCCGTTAAAATTGGCTAACAATATTTCCCCATT
>Ga0209097_10002213_pt1 | contig 15822 bp, 10 predicted proteins | sample AD_UKC052_MetaG_FD_184419 | JGI IMG/M metagenome (GOLD analysis project Ga0209097, IMG submission 184419) | Active sludge microbial communities of municipal wastewater-treating anaerobic digesters from USA - AD_UKC052_MetaG (SPAdes) (version 2) | ecosystem: Engineered > Bioreactor > Anaerobic >... | reverse complement strand
ATTTGAAACTCAACAGCCTTCAAGATCCAGCTATAATTGACAAACTCTACGAAGCAAGTCAGGAAGGTGTGGAAATACGATTGATTATTCGTGGGATATGTTGTTTAATTCCCGGAATTAAAGGCTTAAGCGAAAACATCAAAGTCATTAGCATTGTCGATCGCTTTCTGGAACATTCCAGGATATACATCTTCTGCAACGAAAATAAACCTAAGGTATATCTATCGTCGGCAGACTGGATGGAACGTAATTTAAGTCGCCGTTTCGAAGTAGGTTTCCCAATCTATCAGGAAGATTTACGGAATGAGGTTTTAGAGATTTTCCGCCTTCAATGGTATGATAATACCAAAGCTCGGATTATCAATAAAATTCAGAACAATACGTATCGTAAATCTGTTGCTAAAGAACGCGGCAGAGCTCAAATCGATATCTATCAGTACTTGTCTGACAAAAGTGATTGGAAAGAAGAACCAACTCGAAATTATCAGGAACGACCAACGACAACGGTCATCTCGAAGTAATTTTTTTCTTCAACATACTACCGCTGGTAATTTTTTTAGGTGCTTGATGTAGAGCACTCGTGTTCCCTATTTTTACAGTATATCTGAATGAACATGTCTGCCCCTGTGATCGATCTGGAAAAAGAAAAGAAAGAGATACTTAAAAGGTACACGGCTTTGCTGCGTCCTTTAGCTGATAAGATCGATAAACACGAAAAACAACAAATTCGGAAAGCTTTCGATTTAGCGCTGGATGCCCACAAGGACATGCGTCGAAAATCGGGTGAGCCGTATATCTATCACCCAATTGCTGTTGCTCAAATTGCTGTAAGTGAAATGGGATTGGGAGCTACAGCCGTTATTTGTGCCCTACTTCACGATACAGTTGAAGATACCGACGTTACGCTCGAAGATATCCGCTCCATGTTTGGTGAAACTGAAGCCAAAATCATCGACGGACTTACTAAAATTGAGAATGTCTTTGACCAAAGCTCATCCATCCAAGCTGAGAATTTCAGGAAAATATTACTCACACTCAGCGATGACGTTCGAGTAATTCTAATCAAACTCGCCGACCGCCTGCACAACATGCGAACATTGAGTAGCATGGCACGCGACAAGCAATTAAAAATAGCTTCCGAAACCTTATTCCTTTACGCTCCTCTAGCCCATCGTTTGGGATTATACAACATCAAAACCGAGATGGAAGATTTGGGTTTGATGTACACTCAGCCCGATATTCACGAGGAAATTATTACCAAACTCAAAAACACAGAAGAGGTACGAAAACGCTTCATCAGCAGATTCGTCAACCCGATTCGGAATAGTCTAACGGAGCAAGGATTCACATTCGATATTAAAGGTCGCCCCAAATCGATTTATTCCATCTACAATAAGATCAAGATTAAGGGAATTCCCTTTGAGGAAATCTTCGACATCTTCGCCATTCGTATCATTATCGATTCTCCAGTAGAAACCGAAAAAGCTGATTGCTGGCGGGTATATTCAATCATAACCGATATCTATCAACCAAGTCCAGATCGTTTACGTGACTGGATTTCTACCCCGCGTGCAAACGGTTACGAGTCCTTGCATACAACTGTGATGAGCCCGACTGGTAAATGGGTAGAAGTACAGATTCGATCGCGGAGAATGGACGATATCGCTGAGCGCGGATATGCAGCTCACTGGAAATATAAAGAACGCAACGATTACGAAAGTGGAATTGATGAGTGGTTAGGACGTATTCGTGAGATGTTGGAAAACTCCGATACCAATGCATTGGAGTTCATCAACGACTTCAAACTCAACCTATTTTCGGAAGAAATATTTGTGTTTACACCCAAAGGGGAATTGAAAACGCTTCCAAGTGGTTCATCAGCGCTCGATTTTGCTTTTGACATTCACTCCGAAGTAGGAATGGCGTGTATTGGAGCGAAGGTGAATAACAAACTCGTTCCACTTAGTCATAAGTTGAAAAGTGGTGATCAGATCGAAATTCTAAGTTCTAGTAAACAAAAACCGAAAGAAGACTGGCTCAACTTTGTTGTCACAGCAAAGGCTCGTTCGAAAATAAAATCAGCACTAAAAGAAGAAAAGCGGAAAGTAGCTGATGAAGGAAAAGACATCTTAGAGAAAAAGCTCAAAGCCAACAAGATTGCACTCGATGGGAATATCATCAACAATTTGTTGAAGCACTTCAAAGTAAATAGTCAGCTTGATTTATTTTACAGCATTGGTGAGGGAATCATCAAACTGGAAAACATTGCCAAGATTGCTAAAGGCGAGCATAATAGCTGGTATAAAGTACTTCGAGATAAGTTTAAACGAAGCGATTCCGACAGCAAAGAAGATCAGCCCGTAACGCTTGAAAATATCGTTAAAGACATCCGCGGCAAAACCGATATGCTGGTTATTGGCGAGGACATGGATCGCATCGATTACAAATTGGCAACATGTTGCAATCCAATTCCAGGTGATGAAGTTTTTGGTTTTGTTACCATCAACGAAGGCATCAAAATTCATAAAACCAATTGCCCGAATGCGATTAGTTTAATGTCGAATTACGCTTACCGAATTGTGAAAGCGCGCTGGATGAATCAGCAGCAATTAGCATTTATGGCTGGTATTCGCGTGAATGGAATTGATGATGTGGGAATTGTAAATAACATCACCCGAATCATCTCCAATGAGCTAAATGTGAATATGCGTTCGATAAGTTTCGATTCGCTCGATGGTGTGTTCGAAGGTAATATCATGGTATTCGTTCACGACACGAATCACCTTACTTCTTTGATGGGAAAAATCAAGCAGGTAAAGGGCGTAACCTCGGTTGTACGAATCGATTCCAACTGATTGAAAGAAAGCTTGTAATTTATCGTGTAAGACTGGCTTTTTACTACTTTTGCGCCTGCTCGAATTAATATGTCAGACCAGGATACAAAAGATACCGTCAAACAGATTTTCTCTGATTATCTGGAACAAAACGGGCACCGTAAAACACCCGAACGATTTGCAATCCTGGATGAGATTTATTCCCACAACGGACACTTCGATATCGAGTCCTTGTACGTGTACATGAAAAATAAGAAGTACCGTGTTAGTCGCGCTACTTTGTACAATACCATTGAATTATTGCTCACTTGCAACTTGGTCACTCGCCATCAATTTGGTAAAAACCAAGCACAGTTTGAGAAATCATATAAATACAAGCAACACGATCACCTAATTTGCTCCGATTGTGATAAGGTATTTGAGTTTTGTGATCCAAGGATTCAACAAATTCAAAGTATGACAGGCGAATTGCTCAATTTTAACATTAGCAGTCACTCGCTAACTTTTTATGGAAAGTGTAATAAGCTGTCGGAGAAAGGTTTTTGTGAAAATCACCCTAATCAAAAATCCTGATGGCATTTTCGTTTGAGCTAGATGAATCGCTAGCATTTCCGGTATTTAGCCTCGAAGGTAGCTTGATGGAAAGACATGAAGCACAAGAACTGCTAGATGAAACTGCCGAGTTATTTGCTGAGAATAAAGCACGAATCATTTTAGATTTACAAGCACTCGATTACCTCAACAGTAGTGGATTAAATGTTTTGATCAATATTTTCACCCGTGCTCGGAATGCCGGTGGAGAAGTGATTATGTGCAACATTAACGATAAACTTCTCCGACTGCTAGTGATTACCAAACTCGACGCAGTTATACAACAAACTAAAACTACCGACGAAGCCATTCAAGTGCTTTCTGTCGGAAAATCTGAACAAAAAAATGAAGCTTGATATTCTGTTGGGCCTGCAATGGGGCGATGAAGGAAAAGGTAAAATTGTTGATGTTTTATCACCCGAATACGAAGTAATTGCTCGTTTTCAAGGTGGTCCAAATGCCGGTCACTCGCTCGAATTCAACGGAATCAAGCACGTTTTACATACCATTCCATCCGGTATTTTTCATCCCGAATGTATGAATATCGTGGGTAACGGTGTTGTTATCGACCCAGTGATTTTCAAAAAAGAAATTGATGCTTTGAGTAAACTTGGGGTGGATGCACATAAAAACCTGCACCTTTCTCGTAAAGCTCATTTGATTCTTCCTACTCATCGTTTGTTAGATGCCGCTTCGGAAGCTTCAAAAGGAACATCAAAAATTGGATCAACGCTAAAAGGTATTGGTCCAACTTACATGGATAAAACCGGTCGTAACGGACTTCGTGTGGGCGATATCATGCGTCCTGATTTCATGGAACGCTACCGTTTCTTAGTTCAGAAGCACGAGGAAATGCTCGCTCATTATCAGTTTAACTACGATTTATCCGAACTCGAACCAGCATTTTTTGAAGGAATCGAACATCTGCGTGGTTTTAAACACATCGATAGCGAACACATCCTCAATCATCAACTTAAAGCCGGTAAAAAAGTACTAGCCGAAGGTGCACAAGGTTCCCTACTCGACATCGATTTCGGTTCGTATCCATTTGTAACTTCCTCAAATACTATCAGTGCCGGAGCATGCACAGGTTTAGGTGTTGCACCGGGTAGAATTGGTGAAGTGCTTGGTATTTTCAAAGCATATTGTACACGCGTTGGAAGTGGACCATTTCCTACCGAATTAGAAAATGAAACGGGTGAGAAAATCCGTCAGATAGGTCGCGAATATGGAGCAACAACCGGTCGTCCGCGCCGCTGTGGTTGGTTAGATTTACCAGCTTTGAAATATTCGATTCTAATCAACGGTGTAACGCAGTTGATCATGACCAAAGCCGATGTGCTGAGTGGCTTTGAGACGGTGAAAGTTTGTACTTCATATCTAGTGGATGGAGTGGAAACCGATGAATTCCCTTTCGACATTGATCCACGTTACGTTCAGCCAGTTTTCACCGACTTGCCAGGATGGAATGAAGACCTTACTGGAATTCGTTCCCTTGATCAATTCCCAGAAAGCTTAAAAGCCTACATCCGTTATATTGAACAAGCACTAGAAGTTCCGGTAACGATTGTTTCTGTTGGACCAGATCGCGAACAAACCATTCGCTTACGTTAATAATTAGAGTTTCGTGATCCAACCAAATGGATCAGCTGTGCGACCTGCTTTCAGATCGTTTAAGAATCTCAAAGCTTTAACGGAAAACAAATCAGCATGTAATTCTGGCACTTTGAAGTCTTCTCCTTCGTGACCAATGACTGAGATATGTGCAATGTTAGCAGCTGTTCCAGTTCCGAAAGCTTCTTCTAACGTTCCAGCGCGGAAAGCACCAATAATCTCACTCACCGAAACATCACGTTCTTGCACCAACATTCCCCAATGACGCGCTAATTCAATTACGCTATCACGGGTAATTCCAGCCAGTTTACTCGGACTCAACGATGGTGTAATCAACACTCCGTTAATCACAAACATCAAGTTCATTGTACCCGATTCTTCTACTTTGGTATTTGTAGCGGCATCGGTCCAGATTACTTGATTGTAGCCTTTTTGCTGAGCGAGTTGAGTTGGATATAAAGCACCTGCATAATTTCCAGCAGCTTTGGCAAAACCAGTCCCGCTGCGGCTTGCACGTGAATATGTTTTCTCAATCACCACCTTCAAATCCTCTGTATAATAAGCACCTGTTGGAGAAGTGAGAATAATAAAAGAATATGTTTCTGATGGCTTTACCCCTAAAACTGGTTCAGTAGCAAATAAAACGGGGCGAACATAAAGTGAGTTTTCATCCCCTTTAGGAACCCAGGCAGCATCTAAATCAACCAATTGACGCAAACCATCCATGAAAATATGTTCAGGAACAGGTGGCATACATAAGCGAATCGCCGATTGCTGCATGCGTTTGTAATTCTCCTCCGGGCGGAAAAATAAAAGCTCGTCCTTGTCACTGCGAAACACTTTCATTCCTTCGAAAATGGCTTGTCCGTAGTGAAATACAGAAGCAGCCGGACTTAAAGAAATGGGAGCATAAGGCTCGATGCGTGGGTTAATCCAATTTTTCCCATCATACTCTGCGATAAACATATGATCAGAAAAAATCTTTCCAAATGGAAGATGATCCAGATTGATAGATGGCAAACGGGATTCAGTAACGCGCGTAACAGGGAAACTCATGAGCTAAAATTAGGTGGCAAACTTAGTGTTTTTGGCATTCACTCTCGAAAATGCAGGTAGAAACAGCCATTGATATAGATGCGAAACGCTCTTTTCAATCGTTTAATATCCTGTACATTTGCGCGATACTTATGAATGATTCATTTGCTCGTTTTTTCCGGGGAGAATTTCCTGTTCTTCTCATGCTCATGCTGCTCAGCACGAGTATGCTTTCGGCGCAAACGGGTAGAAAAATTAATATCAAAAGCGCGAATACACTCGAATTCGACGACCGTGTTGATGCGCAACGTCTTGTTGGGAATGTGATTTTCGAACACGATGGCACTTTGCTGTATTGCGATAGTGCTTATCTCTACGATAAAGAAAACCGCTTAGAAGCCTACTCCAATGTGCGAATTGTTGGTGATAGCGTGGTAGTAACCGGACAAAATCTCACCTACGATGGCAAAACCAAAATAGCTGATATCGTGGGAAATGTGAGAATGACTGATCCATCCTCGGTTTTAACCACCAACCGTTTGCAATTCGATAATAACACCAAGCAAGCTCGATACACAACAGGTGGAAAAATCATCAGCGAGAAAAACGAGTTGGTTAGTCAGTTTGGGATGTATAATAGCACCAATCGAACATTCTACTTTCGTAAAAATGTAAAGCTCACCAACAAAGATTATGTGATGGTGTGTGATACGTTGCAGTATTCAACGGTAAATAAAACGTCCTACTTTTTTGGTCCAACTACGATCACTTCCAAGAACAACCTGATTTATTGCGAAAACGGATACTACAACACGAAAACCGATATTTCAGAATTTGGAAAGAACGCTCGACTCGATAGTAAGAAACAACAAATTAGAGCCGAGAAGCTTTTTTATAACCGTAAAACTGGTGATGGACGTGCGCGACAAAATGTTCGTATAAGTGATACATCGCAAGCTGTTGTTCTCACTGGACATTTTGCTGATTATAATGAATTTACAGGACGAATTCTTATGACCGACAGCGCTGTGATGGAAAAGGAATTTGGCAAAGACACCTTATTTCTTCATGGCGACACCTTGCGTTCGGTTTTAGATACGGTTACCGACAAACGAACTTTGTTTGCGTATCACAAAGTGAAATTTTTCAAAAAGGATTTTCAAGGTCGCTGCGATTCGCTTACCTATTCGGAACTAGATAGCATGATGCGATTGTATAAAGATCCAGTTATTTGGAACGAAGAAAATCAGCTAACAGCCGATACAGTAAGGATTCAATTAGCTAACAATAATCTGGAAACACTTTATTTACGAACGAATGGATTTATTGCTTCGCAGGAAGATAGTGTCCATTTTAACCAGATTAGCGGTAGAAATGTGACTGGTTATTTTGTGAAGAATGAATTGGTGAAAATAGAAGTGGTCGCTAATGGAGAATCGGTCTATTATGCTCAAGGTGATGGAGATGGATACATGGGCGTGAATAAGGCAATTTGTAACGATATGAATATTTATATCGATAGTAACAAAGTGCAAAGCATCACATTTATTAGCGATCCAAATGCGACTCTTTATCCGGTGAATGAACCAACCAAAGAGGAAATCCAATTGCGTGGATTGCGCTGGTTAGGAGAACATCGCCCAGCAAAACGTTCCGATATTTTCATTTGGAAAAACGCTCCTGCTCCAGTTAAACCAGCACGTAGAAGACAAAAAGCATAATGCGCGGGTATTACACACTTGGACTACTAGTACTTTCCAATGTTTTCATGACACTAGCTTGGTATGGCCATTTGTACATGAAAAAATCTTCTCCCTTAATGAAATGGGGATTATTAGGTATAATTCTGCTAAGCTGGGGACTTGCATTTTTTGAATACGTATTTCAAGTTCCTGCAAATCGCATAGGGCACGAAAGTAATGGCGGACCATTTAGTTTGATTCAACTAAAAGTTATTCAAGAAGTTATATCGCTTACTGTTTTTGCTTTGATGGCTGTATTTGTCTTTCGAACGGAGAAATTCGATTGGAATCATGTAGCAGCATTTATCTGTTTGGTTTTAGCTGTTTGGTTCACCTTTCGAAAATGATTGCTGCTAAGCAGATTCGGTTAAATTTGTCGCTCTTTCCTAAAATAAAACAATCATGAATAAAGCCTTTATTCTGATGGCTGCACTTGCCTTTACAACGGCATCGCAACCCATCCTGGCACAAACTACCAAACCGGGTAAAGTTCGTCCCGATAGCAAACCCGAAGAATTCAAAGTAGAAGCCGATCGCTTTGCAGATGTGCAAATACTTCGCTATCAAATCCCAGGTTTCGAAAGTCTAAACATAAAGCAAAAAGAACTCGTGTATTATCTATACGAAGCAGCACTTTCGGGTAGAGATATGATCTGGGATCAGAAATATAGGAACAACCTAAAAGTTCGTCGTACAATCGAAGCTATTTGGAACAGCTACAAAGGACCTAAAAGCACTCCTGATTTCCTGAAGTTTGAAGAATACTCGAAACAAGTTTGGTTCTCAAACGGAATTCATCACCATTATGCGAGCGATAAAATCATCCCAACATTTTCGTTCGAAAGCTTCTCAGCTTGGGTGAAAGCTTCCGATTCGAAACAATTACCGCTTGCTAAAGATCAAACTGTTGATCAATTTCTTGCCTTCCTTAAACCTGTCATGTTCGATCCAACTGTGGATGCGAAAACCGTGAACTTAGCATCTGGAATCGATAACATTACTGGCTCTGCCAATAACTTCTACGAAAGCGTTACCCAAAAAGAAGTAGAAGACTATTACGCTGCTAAAAGTAATCCACTTGATAAAACTCCAATTGAGTACGGATTAAATTCCAAACTCAAGAAAGTAGATGGTAAAATCGTGGAGATTCCTTGGAAGGTTGGTGGAATGTATTCTGCTTCGATCGAAAAAATCGTTTACTGGCTCGAAAAAGCTGTTCCTCTTGCGGAAACTCCAGAACAAAGAAAATCACTGGAACTTTTGGTGGAATACTATAAAACAGGCGACCTCAAGAAATTCAATGAATACAACATTGCTTGGGTAAGTGACGTCAATTCAACGATTGATAATGTGAATGGCTTTATCGAGGTGTATCAAGATGCACTAGGTAAACGTGGAAGTTTTGAGGCGGTAGTTTCTTTGAAAGATTTCGAAGCCACCAAGAAAATCGAAACCATTGCTAAAAATGCTCAGTGGTTTGAAGACAATTCTCCATTGGACCCTAAACACAAAAAGAAAGAAGTAAAAGGTATCATCGGAAAATCAATCGTTGTAATTGTTGAAAGTGGCGATTCTTCTCCTTCTACTCCAATTGGAATCAACCTTCCCAATAGCGACTGGATTCGTGCGGAACATGGTTCTAAATCGGTTGCTCTTGGAAATATCGTTAACGCATACAATGTTGCTTCTGCGAAAAGTCCGGTTACGGATGAATTTAGCTTGAATGATGAAACAAAGGAACGTGCTCGTAAATATGGCAATCTAGCTTCTGAGCTTCATACCGATATGCACGAAGTTATAGGTCATGCAAGCGGTCAGTTAGAAGATGGCGTTGCTACTCCAGATATTACCTTGAAGAACTACCAAAATGCCCTAGAAGAAGCCCGTGCCGATCTAGTAGCATTATACTATATCACCGATCCGAAATTGGTTGAAATTGGTGTTATGCCAAGCACCGATTGCGGTAAAGCCGAATACGATAGCTACTTACTAAATGGTTTGATGCTTCAGTTAAATCGTGTGGAAATTGGAAAAGAAATCGAAGAAGCACACATGCGTAATCGTCAGTTAGTGGCTAAATGGGTTTATGAAAAAGGGAAAGCCAACAACGTAGTTGAACTCATCAAACGTGATGGAAAAACCTACGTTCAAATCAACGATTACGTAAAATTACGTGCGCTATTTGGTGATTTGCTTCGCGAAATTCAACGTATAAAATCGCAAGGAGACTTTGCAGCTGGACAGGATTTGATCGAAAATTATGGTGTTAAAGTAGATCCTGCCATTCACAAAGAAGTGAAAGATCGCTTTAGCAAATTAGCTTCTGCTCCTTATAAAGGATTTATCCAACCGCGCTTGGTTCCAGTAATTGAAGGCGGAAAATTTGTGGATGTGAAAGTTGAATATCCAGCTTCATTTTCTAGTCAAATGTTGGATTACGGAAAACGTTACTCTTTCTTGCCAAACGAAAACTAAGGCAATTACTTAAAACTAAAATCCCGACCTTAAAGCATCAAGCTCTAAAGGCCGGGATTTTTTTAACCCAAAACCTGACTTAACTATTAGTGGATTAGCACTAATTTCTTTGTTGCCAGTTTAGTACCAGCAAATTCTAAACTGTAGTAATAGGTTCCTGAAGGGAGAAAATCTCCTTTAAACTCATATTCGTTTGCCATTCCTGTAGGGACAACTTGTTCCGACATAATTCTACCTAACTGATCGTAAAACACCAATCGAGCTCCATTATAGGAATCAGGTAAACTGTATTGGATTGTTGAATGTGAATTAGTTGGATTCGGAAAACTCTGTCCTAAATCAAGCTGGCTGCCTTCAACCAGTTCTTCACCTGGCATAGCACCAGTACAAGTTGTCACATACGTTTTACGACAATTGCTTGCCCATGCTGCCGTTCCACATGCAGGAACACTTCCATTAGCAATAGGTGTAATTAACACGGCGAAAGTCCGACCATTATTTATTGCACCAGCCGAAATAGGATCAAATGTAACTCCTGCGCCAGTTAAGGTAGTCCCGCTAATGTTTGCACTGGTTGTATTGGTCAACCATCCGGTGATTGAATTACCTGTCGGACAAGCAATCGAAGTGCTTTCTTTATAATACCAACGCCAAGTATAAGCGCCCGATCCAACCGGATTCGCAGACATATTAATTGCTCCAGGATTACCTGTTGCACAAAAACTTTGATCGCCACTAGCAACGGTTCCAGGATTAAATGCCGGAAGTATAGTTATTTGACGAGCTCCACTTGCCCAAGTTGCTGTTCCTGTTGAAGGCGTAACTCTACATGCGTAGGTTCTGCTTTGAGTTAAACCTGATGCTGGATCATACGTGCTGGCTGTTGCTCCGTTGATAATCGTCCAGCCGGTTGTTGAAGTACCTGTTGGTGCTGCAGCAATCCCATTTTTATAATACCATTGGTACGAAAAGGATGTTGCGCCACTTGGGGCAACCGAAAAAATGATATTCGCTGGATCTCCACCAGTACTGCAAAAAGTTTGATTAGAACTTGTCAAAGTCCCAGCACTAAAGCCTGTAGAAGCATTTACTGTTATTTGACGAACTCCACTTGCCCATGCAGCTCCACCGCAATCTACTGTTCCTGTTGCATCAACTGTTACAGCGTATGAAATAGAAGCAGTTTGAACTCCTGGATTATAGGTAGCCGATGTTGCTCCTGAAATGGCCGTCCAACCTGTAGTTGATGTTCCTGTTGGCGCAGTTTGAATTCCAGCTTTTGAATACCATTGGTAGGCAAATGTTCCTGAACCTCCCGTTGCTGCTGTTGAAAAACTAATTGCAGCAGGATCGCCCGATGTGGTAAATGTTTGATTTCCGCTTGCTAATGTTCCGCGATTTACTGAAGCTAAAACAGTTACAATACTGCTTGCAGTTACAGTACAATTATTCACGACCGACGTGGCAGTATATGTACTTGTTGCAGATGGTGTAGCAATTACCGAAGCTGTATTGGGAACATTTAATCCAGTTGTAGGCGTCCAAGTATAACTTGTTGCTCCGGACGCAGTAAGAGTGATATTAGAACCTGAGCAAATCGTCGCTCCTGCAGGTACAACGCTAATTGCAACACCGCCAGTTAGACAGGTACTTGCTAAATATTTGGTGCGAATCTTATTTCCTGGTTGAGTTCCAAAACCGTTTGCCAGATTTACTCCGTATCCAGTAACATGACAATAACTCATAATTGTTCCACCATTCACAGGCGCTGGTCCAGCTGCACATCCACCTTCGGTTGTATAACAATTGTCGAGCGCTCCACCTGTCCAGCCGCACCATTGCGTATGATTGGAACCGAAGTTATGTCCCATTTCGTGAGAGAAACAGTTTACTGTCCAAGAATAGGTAGGAAAACTACCGTACGAATTATAGATGTTACTAAATGCGTGACGATAGGTTGTGGCACACAAAACATCGAGGTATGCGACACCTCCCATATTGGTAGATCGAGTAGAAATTAAATGGGCGATGTTACCATTGAATGTGGTGCGTGTTGTGCGAAATGCAGATAAAACTCCGCTTGATGTAGTTTGACTAATAAACGGATCGGTAGTGGTCCAAACATAGATTTGAGATATTTGAACTTGTATATTTTCGTTGGTATAAATTGCTGCTACTTGATTAAAAAATCCGGTTACGAATGTGGTAACGTTTGCCACACTTGTGCGCTTAGTGTATAAATCAAAATCGCATTCTAAGTAAACGCGAACAACGCGACAATCGCCCGCTACTAGAGCTGTTTCAACGGGTTCGTCCACATCGCTCGTATGACAATCGAAAGGAAGCTGTCGACCGACTTCGTTGCTACGGTAGAAAACATATTCGCTTAGTTGATCTTCGCCATAAACACCTAAATCGTAATTCCCGTGTGAGTTTGACAACATACCCATTAATTGGTTTTCGAATACCGATACAACCGCCATCGATTGAGGATCGTTATTGAAAATTCCTTGGTAATAGATTGCTTCAGGTGCTGAGAACTTCTTTCCATCGGAAGTTTTCACTTCGAAATCGCTGCTAAGAATTTGGGAGCGATACAAATCTAGTTTCCATGTACCAGAACCATCGGGAGCAGGAACTTGAAGGGTTACTGTTTCGGGTTGAGTGGTAAAAAGTTGATAGAAAGGATTTTGATCGATAGTTAAGAATGTAGCATTCTCGATTCCTTTAACCGATCCGGGAACATACACTCGGTTGGATGGTTTGAATAATGAAAAACTTTGTGGTGCCGTTCTGGCAAAATTGCGTTGAACATTTTGAAAGAGCTGACTGCCTTCTCCGTCCTTTGCCGAAACGCTCAATATCAGGCAAAGAAAAGCCAAAGAGGCTAGTAAATAATTTTTCATGTGATGGTTGGTTGGTTGAGAATCGCAAAACACGACTCTTTCAACTTGAATCACACGCAGGATTAAGCGGCATTATTACAAGCGCGTATTGAGCTCATAATCAGTGCAATAAATTTCTTACATCGAAATTACCCGCAGCAGGGATAGGAGTGAAAATCCTTTTGTGAGCCCTCGAGCAAAAGATTGAAACGTATAGCCCGGTTCAGCTGCCCACAAAAAAAACGCCCCAAATGAATAGTCCTTTGAGGCGTTTGAAAAATTGGATTCGTTTAGCTTTCCTTTAAAAATGGATAGCGATAATCGGTTGGTGGAACGAAGGTCTCTTTTATAGTACGTGGAGAAACCCAACGTAACAAATTAATCATCGAGCCAGCTTTATCGTTCGTACCAGAACCGCGTGCGCCACCAAATGGCTGTTGTCCTACGACAGCTCCTGTTGGCTTATCGTTGATGTAGAAATTACCCGCAGCATTGCGAAGTGCATAGGTAGCTTCGTCCACAGCATAACGGTCCTGACTGATAATAGAACCGGTCAAAGCGTATATAGAAGTTTCGTCGACAAGCTTTAAAGTTTCGGAAAATTTAGCGGCTTCATATACATATATAGTAACCACGGGACCGAACAACTCTTCACACATAGTCGTGTACTTCGGATCTTTTGCCAAGATGACGGTTGGAGCAATGAAATAGCCTTCGCTCTTATCGTAGGTTCCACCGGCAACGATTTCGACATTCGGATCGTTCTTCGCAGCATCGATATAAGCAGCCAACTTATCGAAGGATTTCTCATCGATCACCGCATTGATGAAATTGCTAAAATCGTCTACTGGCCCCATTTTGAAGCTCGCCATATCGCGAACCAATTGCTCTTTTACAGCTGGCCAAATATTATCGGGAACATAGCAGCGAGAAGCCGCTGAACATTTTTGTCCTTGGTATTCGAAGGCACCACGTGCAATGGCAGTAGCCACTACAGCAGGTTGTGCAGAAGAATGCACCATGATAAAATCCTTCCCGCCTGTTTCGCCAACAATGCGTGGATAGGTTTTGTACTTGTGAATATTATCTCCAATGGTTTTCCAGATGTTTTGGAAAACACCGGTTGATCCGGTAAAGTGGATACCAGCAAAATCAGGATGCGAGAAGATGACATTTCCAGCCGTTGGACCGCTCACAAAAACGAGGTTGATTACCCCAGCTGGCACGCCTGCTTCTTTGAAAATTTCCATCAACACATGTGCTGCATAAATTTGCGTATCGGCTGGTTTCCAAACCACCACATTGCCCATCATGGCAGCAGAAGTTGGAAGATTTCCTGCAATAGCGGTGAAGTTGAATGGCGTTAACGCAAAGACAAATCCTTCCAAAGGACGTTGCTCCACACGGTTCCAAATTCCTGCAGAAGATTCAGGTTGTTGAGAATAAATCTGACTCATGTACTGCACATTAAAGCGCAAGAAGTCGATGATTTCGCAAGCTGAATCGATCTCTGCTTGATATGCACTTTTCGATTGCCCCAACATAGTAGCTGCATTCAAACGCGCACGGTAAGGACCCGCAATTAAATCAGCCGCTTTGAGAAAAATGGCAGAACGGTTTTCCCAGCTCATTTTTTCCCAATTGGCTTTGGCAGCTAATGCCGCGTCGATAGCATCTTTCACATGTTGCTCGGTTCCTCGCGAAAAGGTTCCAAGTACATGCTTACGTTTATGTGGTTGGCGCAACTCAATTTTCTGATCGGTGAATACAGAACGACCACCAATTTCCATGGGTATATCGAGCTGCACCGACTGCAGATGTTGCAACATGGCTTTCAGTTCTGTTTTTTCTGCGCTGCCGGGAGCATAGCTCTTTACCGGTTCATTTACAGCTTTTGGGAGATGAAAAAAACCTTTGATCATGACGTGATTTTGGACCGCAAAGGTAGAGAAAGAGTCGGTTCTGAATGTGATTTGCTTGCTTGTAATCAGAAATCCTTTTCGCTATATTAGCCAACACATAGAACAACGCCAAACCATGATTCAGTCTATCTCCGATTTTTTTGAGCGACAAGCATTTGGCGTTTGCACTTGGCTGGGCGATAAGCTCCGAATGAAGTCATCACAAATTCGCTTGTTCTTCATCTACGCCTCCTTCCTCACCTTAGGTTCTCCCATTATTGTGTATTTGCACATGGCCTTTATTCTGCGCATCAAGAACTTGATTCAATCGAGCAAGACGCGGGTTTGGGATCTTTAGATTAGTAGAAAGTACAAAGTAGAGAGTAAAGAGTAGAGAGTAAGGAGTAGAAAGAAGTGAGAAGAGAGTAAAAAGAATTTTTCACGGAAAATTATTGAAAGACTGTATTTATTGATCTCCGTGGCGAGGACAAATAGTTAATAGATATGCAAAATATCACAGGCGCTATGAAAAATTTGTTTGCATTCGCTCTTCTTATTTCATTTCAATCGCTTTTAGCTCAGGTTCCAACTTTTGAGCGTACTTACAATGACACGGCTAATTTAGCAGGCAATGCATCCAGAGCGGTTGAGCTTGACAGCGGCAATTATTATATAGCTAGTTCGGGATACAGTTTGTTTGTTGAGGAGGGCGGATTTCAGCGGTTACATTCGTTTGATGATTCCG
>Ga0209097_10002206_pt1 | contig 15855 bp, 10 predicted proteins | sample AD_UKC052_MetaG_FD_184419 | JGI IMG/M metagenome (GOLD analysis project Ga0209097, IMG submission 184419) | Active sludge microbial communities of municipal wastewater-treating anaerobic digesters from USA - AD_UKC052_MetaG (SPAdes) (version 2) | ecosystem: Engineered > Bioreactor > Anaerobic >... | reverse complement strand
TCACTTTGGACGCCACCGCCGCCTTGCGCTGGGCAACGATGTAGCCGCTGGCATTCAGGACGGACAGGGACTGGGCCGGGTAAATCATCGAAACGGTGGTCACATCCACTGTGGCCGAAGGCGCAATCACACCCAGACGATAGAGAACAACGCCGGCAATCAGCAAAACCAGCGCACCGGCAATCACAAAAGGCTTCTTTTTCCTGCTTGCCGCCACGCTTTTCTTGGCCGATGAATCGATTTTCAGCTTGCTCAGATCTTCCTGCGGCATGTTTTTCTCACCTTAAAAGATAGGAAATGATTTGTGGAACAATAACAGAACGGAACGGAATTTGCCATATGCAATTAAGGGGACATCCATGATAAGAAATGTCATTGAGCAGGCGTTACGGGGATAATTCTGAACTTAAGCCCGGGCAGTTTCCTGACCAGATCCTTTTCCATGGTCTTTGCCAGCCCCTGAATGTCTTTAAGCGTTTTGTCGGCTGGAAACAAGAGTTCCAGTTCTACGAACTTTTCATTTCCACTGGTACGCGAATAAATGGTTCCAATCCCTTCATAATGATCGTAAAAAGAGGCCAGAACATTCAGCACGCATAACTGTTCCTTCTCGGTTAGCGGCAAATCCATCAGGGAGCGAAAGTTGCGCCGGATGAGCCTGATACCGGCAAAAACCATGTACAGGGCCAGCAACAATCCTATTACCGGGTCCACGCGGTTGCCAATTTCCGGCAAACCGTAATATATCAGAATCCGACCAGCCATAAACGCGAGGAGCACACCCACATTACTGAACAGGGCTATTCTGAATCCTATTGTATATGACAAAAGTATGGGTGAAGGCGTGACGGTCTCGGAGGTTAATCGGCGGCACAACCGATATAAAAAAGCAAGACGCAATCCTGTGATAATAACAGGGATCATACCCAAAACATAACCTACCGGCAGGGGATGAAGCAGGCGACTGAACGAATTGAATATAAGATAAACGCCCACGGGCACGATTAACACACCGTCAAGAAATGCGGAGAAATTTTCAAGCTTCCCTGCGCCATAGGGGAAAAGGTTGGGATTGCGCCTAATCGTCTGCCGGACAGCATAGAGAGAAAATGTCTGCACCGCAAAGCTTATTGAATACCATGCGAGGTATACAAACAAAACGATGGAATCAGAAATAGTCGCCGTCACAAAGAACAGGGCGGCGGCCGGCAGCACGGTCACATAGGCCCACAGCATCATGTTATAGAGGCGGATTTCGTCACCGGGCCGCGTTTGTGGAGAGGCGTTTGATTCTGTCTTCTTTTCAAAAAAGATGGTCATAAAATATGCGCCCTAATGTGTTCTCATAAGCCTTACAGGGATAACTATATCCGGTTTTCCGTCAACAAACAGCGCTTCGCGCGTCAGTTTTAACACGAGAACAAATTGCTCCCCATGATTTTTAAGATTTATCCCCGCCCTGCATGGCTCTCAGAAAAGCGGTAGAATCGGAAAATGTAGAGAGCTTCAAAATCATTCCGTCAGGTGAAAAGGTACAAAAACTCAGCCACTCCATTTCGCACGCAAAGCCTGTTTTTAAGTTTTTAATAAGATTTGTTCCTCCTGATACCACATGACCTTCAGCCGTTTCATAAGCAAAAAACCGGAGACGCTCGTCGCTTACCACACGATTACGAATGGTGAAAAGTTTGTCGAAAAATTCGATGAAACCGGCGCGTCCCGAAAAAACCCCACAGAAGGGCAAACCGGCTCCCTGATAGTGCATGATGGAATCCTCATTTACAATGGCCAAAAATGCGCTGTAATCAAGCTTGCCCTCATGCAGGATTGAACGGGCTCCTTCAAGTCGCTGAATGTTGCTCATGAACACCTCCTGATAATAATTCAATTTTATGCCAAATTAGGTGCAAATTCAACGGTCGGTTCAAACAGTTCCTGATAAAAAAACAAAATGCAATGGAACTCATTTCACGAAATGACCACTTCAAGCCTGTTCCATCCGTCGGCGAACGAGTATTCGCCCCCTCCGGCCATTCTGTCCACCAGCATGACGGAGAGAGGATCAACTGGGAAATATGGAGACAGGAGAAGCCCTGATGGATGGCATGACTTGTCTGGCGTGAAGAAATCAACGCGCACCGGCAGACCGGCGGGAAACCATGAGTTCGTAAAGAAGATCGAAAAGCTGACTGGCCGAACATTACGGAAACAAAAGCCTGGACCAAAAAAATAGTTGATAATTAAGTGTTGTGGATGTCCCCTTAATAAACCTTTTTTCCCTCTTGACAATGGAGAGCGTTGTTTTCATAATGCGCCGAATCGATCTGCTCAGAAAAAGGTTTCCTTGCAACCGGACATAAAAGAGTCGGCCGTTTTGCCGGCCTGATCACAGGACCATAAGGCGCCTCATGACCCCGGAAGAGAACCATCGACCCGAATCCTTTGCCTGGCTTGCCAAACGCTCGAACATTGTCTGGCTGGCCCTGATCTTTTTCCTCATTCTTTCGGCGGCTTCTTTTTTTCTGATCTATGGCCATTACCGGGATGCCAGGGAACAAGCCTTCCGGGAAGACCGGAAATCCGCAAAACTGATTTCGCTGATCCTCGAAGCCTATCTCAACGACATCCAATCCACCCTGGAAGCCTACGCCAGCCGCCCCCTTTTATTGGAAGCCGCCCGGAAAAAGGACGCTGCGGCCGCAAAACAGCACCTGTTCAGTTTAAACCGGATCAGTCCCGGAATGGACAATCTGCTGATTGCGGACCGCAAGGGCACCATCTGGATCATTTGGCCGGACCGGCCGGACGTTTTGGGGAAAAACTTCGCCTGGCGCGACTGGTACCGGGGCGTCACCCGGAAAAAGACGCCCTATGTCGGGGAGGCCGTTTTGCGCGTCACAGGCGAAAAAGACACGGCCATCCATATCGCCGCCCCGATTTTTGACGAGAAGGGCGAAATCATCGGCATCCTGCTCAATACCCAGCGGGCCGTCGAGATCGGCAGGATTCTTCAGCGCGCGCAGCTGGAAGAGGGGCTGTCTATTTCCGTCACGGACCGCAACGGCACGCTGATTTACAGCAGCCGGCACGCATACGCAAAAGCGCTGGTTCTCTATCCGTTTTTTGACGCTGTAAAGAAAACGACGGGCGCGGAACTTTCCACCGTTGCCGTTCCCGATCCCACAGAGCAGGGAAAAGCGCGCCATATTTCGCACACCATTCTTCCCGATTCCGGACTGCATGTTTTCGTCGGACGCGACCAGCGTTCCCTCTGGTCGTCGGTATGGCCCCATGCGATGCAGATGATCACCATTTCCACCCTGCTTTTCTTGTGTATGATCATGCTCCTGCTGTATATCCGCAATCGCACCCTCGCCCAGTCCGCGCTGGAGCGCCTGCAGAAGGAAAAGGAAATTTCGGCCGGCTGGTCGCGATTCAGCGAGCTTTTCAACCAATTGAAAAGCGGCGTGGCCATCTATCGGGCCATCGACGGGGGAAAAGATTTTGAAATTCTGGAGCTCAATGCCGCCGCCCGCCGGATCACAAACGTGGAGCAGAACGTCAAAGGCAAAAGCGTCCTGGAGGTCTATCCGGGGCTGGCCAATCACAACCTCTTAACCATATTTCAAAACGTCTGGCGGACGGGAGAGCCGGACGAACATCCCACATTTCTTTATCAGGACAACCGGCAGGCTTTCTGGGCGGATAATTACGTCTTCAAACTTCCCTCCGGCGAAGTGGTTTCCGTCTTCAACGACGTAACCGCGCGCAAACTCGCTGCGGACAAAATTTCAAGGCAGACACGCCTGCTTTCCGCCATCAACCGGCTTTTTGCCGAAACGCTGAAATCCAAGGACAGTGAAGCCGTCGCACGGACCTGCCTGACAATCGCACAGGACATCACGGACAGCGTCTTCGGATTTATCGGCGAACTGGGTCCCGAAGGCCTGTTCAATACCACCGCCATCAGCAATCCGGGGTGGAACGCCTGCAATCCGTCTCACGCCGACACTTTCGCGTCCATCCGTAATATGACCGTTCGGGGCATCTGGGGACAGGTCATCCTCAAGGAACGCTCTTTCATCGTGAACCATCCGGAAACGTTTCCGGAGCGTGTCGGTCTGCCGGAGGGGCATCCGCCGCTGACGTCTTTTCTGGGCGTACCGCTCAAAGACGAGGGAAAAATCATCGGGATGATTGCTCTGGCCAACCGCCCCGGCGGCTACACGGGCGAACAAAGGGAGGATCTCGAGGAGCTGGCGGTTTCCCTGGCGGAGGCTCTGCGGCGCAACAAGGCGGAAGAAGAAGTCACAAAAATGAATTGGGAATTGGAAAAGCGCGTCGCCAAGCGGACGGAGGATCTGGCGGCCAAAACGGCCGAACTGGAGCGCATCAACCGCGTCTTTGTTGACCGCGAATTGAAAATGCGGGAGCTCAAGGCCCGGATCGCGGAGCTGGAGAAATAATGGTTTACCTCGATCTGATTTTTAATCTGGCGCTTTTGGTGGCTTTGAGCGTTGTTTCGGGATTTCTCGATAAACGCTGGCCCCGCGAAACCCTGCCCGGAAAACTTCTGCAGGGCGGCCTGTTCGGCGCCGTGATCGTCCTGGGGATGCTCCGTCCGCTCGATATGGGAGGCGGACTGATTTTCGACGGCCGCTCGGTCATGCTCAGCGTCTGCGCGCTGTATTTCGGCCCCTGGGCTGCGGCTTTGGCGGGGGGCTTTGCCCTGGTCTGCCGTGTCCTGCTGGGCGGCATGGGCATCCTGACCGGATCCCTGGTCATTGCCGCATCCCTCGCGCTGGGTCTCGCGGCCCACTACCGCTGGAAACCGTCTTTGACGCCGCCGGGCGCGGGCAAACTGATTCTCCTCGGACTGGCCGTCCACACCGCTATGCTGGCCCTGATGCTGACCCTTCCCGGCAACGCGGGTCCGACGGTCATCCAGCGCATCGGCCCGCCCGTCCTCCTGCTTTTTCCGCTGGCCACGCTGCTGGCGGGAAAAATTCTTTCGGATCATCTTTCAATGCTGCAGTCCGCCTCGGCTCTTTCGGAAAGTGAAGAGCGCTGCAAGCTTTTATTCGATGCCAGCCTGGACGCGGCCATGCTGACGGTCCCCGACGGCCGGATTCTTTCCGCCAATCCCGCCGCCTGCCGCCTGCTGGACCGGAGCGAAGAAGAAATCATCGCCGTGGGACGAAACGGCATCATGGACAGGGAAGATCCCCGGCTGGCGGAGGCGCTCGCCGAGCGGGAGCGGACGGGAAAATTTGCCGGCGAACTGACGATGATCCGCAAGGATGGGACCAAAATTCCCGTGGAAATCACGACCGCCGTTTTTCAAGACCGCCTCGGGCAGGCCCGCACCAGCATGATTGTCCGCGACATCACACGGCGCCTGCAGGAGGAAGAACACGTGAGAAAACTGCAAGCGCTGCTGGCCGAAACACAGAAGCTGAGCAAAATCGGCGGCTGGGAAATCGATCCGGCAACCGGCCGGATCCAGTGGACAGAGGAAGTCTATGAAATACACGGCATCCGCCCCGGCGTCCCTCTCAGCAACGAAGAATCGTTCGGCTTTTTCACGCCGGAGGACCGCCCTGTCATCGCCGCCGCCTTCCGGCTGCTCCTGGAAACGGGCGAACCTTATGATCTGGAACTCAGATTCAACAAGGCTTCGGGCGAATCCCTCCACATTCGGACTAACGGCCGGGCCGAATGGGAAAACGGAAAAATTGTCCGGGTCTTCGGAAACATCATGGATATCACCGAGCGCGTGCGCACCGAAGAGGCCCTGCGGGAAAGCGAGGAACTTTTCCGCAACCTTTTCATGCGCCACGAGGCGGTCAAATTGATTCTCGATCCGGAGACGGGAGATATTCTCGACGCCAACAACGCCGCGGAGGAATTTTACGGGTGGCCCCGCAAGCAGCTCTTAAAGATGAAAATCTTCGACATCAACACGCTGACGGAAGCTGAAATCCGGAAGGCATTGCAAACGGTCAAGAATCAGAAACGAACACGCTTTCAGTTCCGCCACCGCCGGGCCGACGGTTCCGTCCGCGACGTCGAGATTTTCAGCAGCCGCATCGATGTCAAGGGGAAGCCGCTTCTGCATTCGATCATCACGGATATCAGCGAACGCAAGGCCGCGGAGGCAAGGATTCTCCAGATCAACGAAGAACTCGAGCAAAAGGTTCGGGAGCGGACGGCCGAACTCACCAAGATCATCGCCCAGCTCGAGGAGACCAACCGCGTATTTGTCGGCCGGGAGCTGAAAATGGCGCAATTGAAGAGCAGGATCGAGGAACTCGAAAAAAGCGGCAAACCGTAAGCGACGCGTGAAGGACAGGCAGGGAGAGAAATCAGCCATGGCAACCAAGCGAATTCTGATTGTGGATGACAAGGATGAGAACCGCTACCTCCTGCAGGCGCTCCTGCAAGGCAGCGGCTACGAAATCATGACGGCCGTTCACGGCGCAGACGCCCTGGAAAAAGCCCGGCAAAACCCGCCGGATCTGATCATCTCCGACATTCTGATGCCGGTCATGGACGGATTTTCGCTATGCCGCGCCTGGATGAAGGACGAGCGCCTCCAATCCATCCCCCTGATCTTTTACACCGCAACCTATACCGATGAGCGGGACCGGACATTCGCCCTCTCCCTCGGGGCCCGGCATTTCATCGTCAAGCCCGCGGAGCCGGACGATTTCATGGCGGTCATCCACGGCGTCTTTCAATCGGGGGAACGTCCAACAGCCGCTCCGGCCTGCCTGCCTGAGGAAGCGCCCGAAGAAGAATCCGTTTACCTCAGGCAATACAATGAAGTGCTCATCCGGAAGCTGGAAAGCAAAATGGAACAGTTGGAGAAATTGAACCAGGATCTGGAAAAGAAAGTCGCCCAGCGGACGGCCCAATTGAAGGAGTCCCTGGAACGTCTGGAAGAGTTGAACCGCGTTTTCGTCGGCCGGGAGCTGAAAATGGCGGAGCTTAAAAAACGGATTGAGGAGATGGAAAAGAAATGAAACGCGGCGATGACCGGCTGTCATCCTGGAGAAGTAAAATATCATGATCCTGGACACCCGAACGCTTTTGTTATCCTATTTTGCGACGGACCTCATTTGCCTGGCCGTCATTATTTTGCTCTGGCGGCAGAACCGCGAGCGGGTCGGCGGAACGCACCTGTGGATCATCGATTACGCGTTCAAGCTGTCCGGGCTCGTTTTGATGATTCTGCGGGGATCCATTCCCGACTGGGCCTCGATTCTCCTGGCCAACGCCCTGATCCTGGCCAGTTGGCTGATTGGCTACGAGGCTCTTTTGCGCTTTGCCGGCGCAACCCGCCGACGGACTTTCAATCATCTCGTTCTGGGGGCGGCGATTCTGATCCACGCCTACTTCACATTCGGCGAGCCGGACATGAACGCTCGAATCATCAACGTGTCGGCGGCGCTTGTCATCATTGTATCGCAGTGCGCCTGGTTCTGCCTCCGGGGCGCTCCGAAAGCCCGCAGGGGGCTGATGTGGTGGACGGGCTTGGTTTTCATCCTCTTAGCACTGGTCAATCTGGGCCGGATAGCCGCGGCTGTTTTCGCCCCCCTTTCGAGCGAGGATTTTTTTCAAGACAACCTATCCATCGCCCTGAGCATGATCGCCCAGCAGCTCTTATTTGTCGCGCTTACTTTCTCGCTGGCACTCATGTACAATCAGCGGCTCAACGAAGAAATCCAGACCGAAGAAGAGAAGTATTCCGCTGCGTTTCGTTTTTCCCCTTACGGGCTCATCCTTCTGAGCCTACCCGACGGAAAAATCCTGGAAGTCAACGAGGGATTTTCGGGGCTCTCCGGATATGATGAAACGGAAATCCGAGGAAAAACCGCGCAGGAGCTGGGCCTGTGGGTCAGCGAGGAAGACCGCCGCGTCATCCTACACGACATCATGAAAGAAGGTTCCGTGGCGGACCGGAAGCTGAAGTTCCGGAAAAGATCGGGGGAAATGCTGACGGGGATTTTTTCCGGGCAGATCGTTGAAATCGGAAATGAACGGCGTCTGCTGGCCAGCGTAAACGACATCACAAAGCAGGAAAAGGCCGAGCAGGAGATGCGCACGGCGCAGGCGCAGTGGCAGAAAACGTTCGACGCCACCAAGGACGCGATCTGGCTGATGGACCGGGACCAGCGCGTCCTGCGCTCGAACGAAGCGGCCCGGCGGCTTTTCGCTCAAACGGACGAAGAAATGACCGGCCGCCGCTGCTGGGAAATCGTCCACGGCACAACGGGACCGGCTCCCGAATGCCCCATTTTGCGGGCCAGGGAATCCCTGCAGCGTGAATCCATAGACATAGCCATCGCGGGAAAGTGGTATCTTGCCACGGTGGACCCGATTCTGGACGACGAGGGACGATTCGCGGGCGCCGTCCACACCATGACCGATATCAGCGAGCGCAGACAGGCCGAAGAGGAAATTCGGCGCCTCAATCAGGCGCTGGAACGAAAAATCGCGGATCAGACCAGGGATCTGCACGACAGCCAGATGGCGCTTTTGAATCTGGTGGATGATCTCAATGAAAACGCGCAAAACCTCACCATGACCAACCGGACACTCGAGGAGGTCAACCGGGAGCTGGCAACCTTCAGCTACAGCGTCTCGCACGATCTCCGGGCGCCGCTGCGCATCATCATCGGATTCAGCAATGCCCTCCTGGAAGACTACAGCGACCGTCTGGATGCGGAAGGGGCACGCTACCTGGAAAGAATCCATCATGCCACACAGCAGATGAACCGGCTGATCGACGACCTGCTTGCCCTCTCACGGGTAATGAAATCCGACTTCTACCGGCAGAACTTCGATTTGAGCGCGATGGTTCGCGAGATCGGGGCCGATTTTCAGCAGCAATCTCCGTCGGACAGGCTGGAGCTGGTGATTCAGGACGGCATCACCGTCAACGCGGACCAGCGCATGACGCACATCGTCATGACCAACCTGCTGGACAATGCCCGGAAATTCGCGGGGGAGCAGAAGAAGCCACGCATTGAATTCGGGTCTTTTGTCCAAAACGGCGACACGGTCCTGTTTGTCCGGGACAACGGCGTGGGATTCAACATGGCCTACGTCCACAAAATTTTCGAACCTTTTGAACGCCTCCACCGGGCGGATGAGTTCCCGGGAACGGGAATCGGCCTCGCGACGGTCCAGCGCGTCATCCAACGCCACAACGGCCGCATCTGGGCCGAAGCGGAAGAAGGAAAGGGCGCGACATTTTATTTCACCCTGGGAGCCTGAAAATGCCAAAACCTCTGAACGTGCTTTTGATTGAAGATTCGGAAGACGACGCGCTGCTTCTGAGCCGTGCGCTGAAAAAAAACGGCTATGAACCGAAAGTCGAGCGGGTGCAGACGGCCTGGGACATGAGCCGGGCCCTGGAAAGCACACCGTGGGACATCATTTTGTGCGACTACCACATGCCCGCCTTCAGCGGAATGGAAGCCATCGACCTGCTCAAGAAAACCGGCCTCGATATTCCGCTCATCATCGTTTCCGGCGCTATCGGCGAAGAAACGGCGCTGGACTGCATCCACCGCGGAGCGGCCGACTACATTATGAAGGGCAATCTGACGCGGCTGGGCATGGCCGTGCAGAGGGGACTGGAAGAAAAAGCAATGCGCGACCATCACCGGCAGGACGAGGAAGCGCTGCGCCGGAGTGAGGAAAAATACCGGACGATCCTGGAAAGCATCGGCGACGGCTATTTCGAAACGGACCCCGCCGGCAACTTTACGTTTTTCAACGACGCCCTGCAGCGGATATGGGGCTACACCAAGGAAGAACTGACCGGCATGAACTACCGGCAGTACACGGACGCGGAGACGGCCAAACTTCTGTATAAATTTTACAGTCAGACCTACAGGACGGGCGTTCCCGGCAAATTGATGGACTACGAGATTATCCGAAAGGACGGAGAACGGCTGACGCTCCAGCAGTCCTACACACTGCTGAAAGATTCCGGGGGCGGCACCATCGGTTTCCGGGGAATCGTGCGCGACGTCTCCCATCTGAAGGAGCTGGAAAGAGACAGGGAGGAAACCCTCGAAAAGCTCCGGCAAGCGCTGGAATCCACCGTTCACGCCATGGCCGTGACCGTGGAATCGAGGGACCCCTATACGGCGGGCCATCAGCGAAGAGTGGCGGACCTGGCCTCCGCCATGGCCGTCGAAATGGGGCTGGAACCCGACCGAATCAACGGTCTGCGCATGGCCAGCCTGATTCATGATCTGGGGAAAATATCCATTCCCACCGAAATTCTCACCAAGCCGACCAAACTGACGAACATAGAATTTGAAATCGTCAAGACGCACGCGCAGGCGGGATATGAAATTCTGAAGGACATTGTTTTCCCCTGGCCCATCGCCCGGATTGTGCTGGAGCACCATGAGAAGATCGACGGATCGGGCTATCCGCGGCACCTGAAGGGGGACGCTCTTCTGCCGGAATCGAAAATCCTGACGGTTGCCGACGTGGTCGAAGCCATGGCGTCCCACCGCCCCTACCGTCCCTCTCTGGGCCTTCAGGATGCGCTGGAGGAAATCAGCCGGAACAAGGGAATTCTCTACGACACGGACGCCGTAAACACCTGCCTAAAATTGTTTGAGGAAAAGCGTTTCAGCTTCGGGGAACATAACACTTAATTCACATCCAGCTCAGGGGCAATTTCTTGACCGGAACGATGATGCGCTTCTTACCCCTGCTGTTCCCGTCTTGACAAGGCTCAAACGCGCCGGTACAGTACCGGCGCAAGTTTTTTTGATTGGTAAAGGAGGATGATTCATGGTTTCCCCGGACAGCAGCACAAAAGCCTCACCTTGGGTGGACTGGCTTAAGCACTTGGAAGAGTATCTCGTCGATTCCACGCAGCGCTCGATCATTTTTACGGATATTCTGCGCAAGAGAGGCAACAATTACATCAAGCACATCCGCGGCGGCCAGCCGCCGGTTCTGACATTCAACTACGAGATGATCCTGAACGCCAAGAATTTCGAGCGGCCCGTTAATTACGCGCTGGTTCGCATTTCCGACCGCCGCCGCAAAGACATCGATCCCGAGCAGCAAAACCGCCGCCGTGCGCTTCGGGAACGCCCCGACATCCCCAAACGGCCGATTGTCATCATCGATCCGCGGGCGGGCCACGGCCCCGGCATTGGGGGTTCCAAACGGGACTCGGAAATCGGCATGGCCCTGGACCACGGCCATCCGGTCTATTTTATTTTGTTTTACACCGATCCCCTTCCCGGCCAGACGCTGCCGGACGTCATATCCGCCATTGAACAGTTCATCGAAAAAGTCGTCCAACTGCATCCCGACGCGGACGCGCCGGCGGTCATCGGCAACTGCCAGGCGGGCTGGGCGGCCGCGCTGGCCTGCGCGGACAAGCCGGGCATCGCCGGCCCCCTGGCGCTCAACGGCGCGCCTCTGTCCTACTGGAGCGGCGTGGAGGGCGTCAATCCCATGCGCTACCGCGGAGGCCTTCTGGGCGGCGTGTGGGTCAATTCGTTTTTCAGCGATCTGGGAAACGGCGTGTTCGACGGCGCGAATCTGGTGCTGAACATGGAGCTCCTGAATCCGGCCAACACATACTGGACCAAACAATACAACGTTTATTCAAAGGTGGACACGGAAGAGGACCGCTTTCTCAACTTTGAAAAATGGTGGGGCGGTTTCTTCATGATGAACGACGAAGAAATCCACTACATCGTCCGCAATCTCTTTGTCGGCAACAAACTGGAGCGAGGCGAACTGGAGCTGCAGGAAGGCCGGAAGCTCAGCCTGAAAAATATCGAAAGCCCGATTCTGGTTTTCGCGTCGATGGGCGACAATATCACGCCGGCCCAGCAGGCGCTCAACTGGATTCCCCGCGTGTACCGCTCCGTGGAAGACATCAAGCGGCACGGGCAGGTTATTGTGTACATCGTTCACCGGGACATCGGCCACCTGGGAATCTTTGTCGCCGGTTCCGTCGCCAAAAAGGAGCACAATGAAATCATCGGCAACTTCGACATGATCGACTGCCTGCCGCCCGGCCTCTACGAAATGGTCATCGATTGCGACATTCAGAGCGGCAAATTCGCAAGCCGGTTCGAACCGCGCACGATGGCCGACATTGCCGCCTATGACGACGGAATACACGACGAAACGGATTTCAGCGTCGTGGCCAAGGTGTCCGAAGCCAACGACAATCTGTATCAACTGCTGGTGCGTCCGTGGGCAAAACTCTGGACCACGGAGCTTTCCGCGGAGTTCATTCGCCATCTGCACCCCCTGCGCCTGCAGCGGTATCTGCTGGCCGATATCAACCCCCTGATGCGCCCGCTGAAAAACATGGCCGGTGCCGTCCGCAGCAATCGAAAGCCGGCCGGACCGGACAATCCGTTTACGGAGCTGGAGAAGGCGGTTTCCGACTACGTGGAAGGCGTGCTTGACATTTACCGCGATTACCGGGACCTCCATCAGGAAGAAATCTTTCAGCAGATTTACGGCAGCGGGTGGCTGCGCAGCCTCTTCCCGCCCGTTCAGGAAGGGCCCAGACCTGCAGCCGCCAGACAAGACCATCCGGACCATGACAAGCGGCTGGCCGCCATGGAACAGGGGAGCGTGGCCGAAGGGTTGATTCGCATCTATATGGCCGCGGGCGCCACCAACCAGGGCATCAAAAGGAAGCATTTTGAAGTCGCCAGTGAAATCGCCGCCACGCACCGGGTATTGAGCAAACTGGCCCCGGCGCAATTCAAGAAAATGATGCGCGAACAGTCCGCCATTCTTCAGGCGGACGAGGAAAGCGCTCTGCGGGCGCTTGCGACGCTGATCAAAAACAAGGACGATCGCATGGAGGCGTTGAGCATCGCCCGCCGGCTGTTTCTGGCGGACGGCGTTTACAATGACGAGGAAAAAGTGCTGCTCGAAAAGATCAGGAAGGGGCTGGGTCTCGAGGCTGTATAGAAGATATACAAAAAGGCAGGCCCCATCAGTCCAGAAGCGACGGCTCCTTTAAATGCTGTGGGATATCCGTGATATGGGACGCGGGGTGCGCCCTCAGGATGTGGCCGGGCAAAGGCTTACCCGCCATCTTCTCCGCCAGCCGGACGCAGTCGAGGAGCTTTTCCAGATCGATGCCCGTTTGGATTCCCATGGCTTCAAACAGGTGGACGAGATCTTCCGTCGGAACGTTCCAGTACCCGACGTCCAGTTCGCTCACCCCGTAAGGCGTGTTGCTCATTCCCCCCAGCGACGCGTCGAAAATGCGAATGCCCGCTTCGTAGGCTGCCACGCAATTGGCGATGGCCGTCCCGCGTGTATTGTGAAAATGCACCGCGAGCTGAATGTCCAGCTTCAGATCCAGAAGCGCCCGGATCAGTTCCTTCACCGATCTGGGGTCGGCCACACCCGTCGAGTCCACCAGAACCACCTCGGACGCCCCCATGTAATTGAGTTTGAGTAGAAGCCGGGCAACCTCCCCGGGGGAAACGCGGCCCGTGTAGGGGCATCCAAAGGCCGTCATCACGTAAATCCGCACGCTGCGGGCGTTTCTTGCCGCCGCGTCGAGAAGCGTCGGGAGCACCTTGTTGAGGCTCTCTTTCAGGGACTTGCCGACGTTGATGCGGTTGAAGGTGTCGCTGGCGGAAAGCAGGACCAGAAGCTCGTCGATCTGCGTCACCAGCGCCCGCCGGCAGCCGATTTCGTTGGGCACCAGCCCAACGTAGGTCACTTCCGGTTTTTTGGCGATGCCGCCGACGAGCTTTTCCGCGTCGTAGCCCTCCGGCAGCAGACGCGGATGCGTGAAGGAAGCGCACTCGATCTTCTTCAGGCCCGTTTCGGACAGTTTGTTGATATAATTTATTTTATCTTCCGTGGACAAACCGCTGCAGACTTCGGGCAGGCCGTCCCGCGGAGACACCTCCACGATGGTGAGCGAATTTTCTTTTTTTCTGGCGGCCTTTCCCGCCGTGCTGGCATTCGGCATAACCGTCCTACACCGGAAGAAGGATTTTTTTCATATTTGCATAATTCATTCCAGCCGACCGGACCCTTTATTCCAATCCGTATTCCTTCAGTTTCAGATAGAAGGTGCGCCGGCTGATTCCCAGGGCACGAATGGCTTCCGACCGGTTCGGAAAAGCGGCGAGCGCCTCGGCGATGAGCCGACGCTCCAGGTCCCGAACGGCCTCGGTCAGATTGAGAGAGACAGGCCCGCTGGCGGCAACAGACGGCGGGGCCCCGTCAGGGCCGGCGGCGTCCGAAAACAGGAAATTGGGCAGGGAACCGGCATCGATGACGGGCGACTGCGTCATGTTCACCGCATAGCTCACGACGCCTTTCAGCTCCCGGACGTTGCCCGGCCAGTGGTAGGCATGCAGCATTGCGAGCGCTTCGGGCGAGAACCGGTATTTTGGTTTCTGCGCGGCGCTACTCGCTTTCAGGAAATGCTCCACCAGCAGAGCGATGTCCCCTCTTCTCTCGCGCAGCGGAGGCAGCAGGATCGTAAACGTGTTGAGGCGGAAAAAGAGGTCTTCGCGAAACTTCTTCTGCCCGATCAGATCGGCCAGGTCCTGATTGGTTGAAGAGATGACCCGAACGTCCACTTTGATGTTCTTCGTTCCACCGACTCTTTTGAACGTGCCGGATTCCAGAACCCTGAGCAGCTTGGCCTGAACGGACAAAGAGGAATCGCCGATTTCGTCGAGCAGAATCGTTCCCTCGTGCGCCTCGTCGAAATAGCCTTTGCGCCCCTCGGTGCGGGCCCCGGTGAACGCGCCTTTCTCGTAGCCGAACAGTTCGCTTTCAATCAGAGAATCGGGAATGGCGGCGCAGTTGACATCGACCAGCTGTTGGTTTTTACGGCGGCTGGCCTGATGAATGGCGCGGGCCAGAATTTCCTTGCCCGTGCCGCTTTCCCCGATGATCAGCACGGAGATATCCGATTGGGCCGCCCGCCCGGCGCTCACCAGCGCTTTGCGAAAGGTCTCATCGACGCCGATCAGTTCATCGAAGGCACTTTCAATCAAAGAGGCATCCACACCCGGTTGGGATTCTTCTTTGCCGCGCGGTTGGGCGGCTGGCAATTTTGGGGTTCCGGCCGTCATGGGTTCGGTTTTCTTTCCAGCATGTTTATTCGGTATACAAATTTCGCCCTGAATGTATACAAACCATACATTCCTGTCAAACAGTTTTTCTCCGGCGCGGGTCAACGCCCGCGCCCTATTGTTTTTTTTCACTGGTATGGTATTTGCTGTATTTAATCGAAAACAATTTGCAACAAAAGGAGATGGCTTATGGCAGAAATCGTCGCATTTTCCAAAGAAGGCCCAACAGGCGTCATCACCGTAAACAATCCTCCCGTGAACGCGCTGTCACAGGCGGTCCGCGCCGGCATCAAAGCGGGCATCGAGAAAGGCATCGCGGATGCCGATATTTCGGCCATGGTGGTGATCTGCGAGGGCCGGACATTTATCGCGGGAGCGGACATTCGGGAATTCGGCAAGCCGCCGATGGAGCCGCATCTGCCGGATGTTTGTCAGTTCATTGAAGATTCTCCAAAACCGGTGATCGCGGCCATTCACGGCACTGCCTTGGGCGGAGGCCTTGAAATTCCTCTTTCCTGTCATTTCCGCATCGCTCTTCCCACAGCGAAAGTCGGCCTTCCCGAAGTGAAGCTGGGGCTTTTGCCGGGTGCGGGCGGCACGCAGCGGCTGCCCCGTGTGGCAGGCGCCCGGTCGGCGCTGGAAATGATCACCTCGGGCGTGCCGGTGGCGGCGGCCAGAGCCAAAGAAATGGGCATTCTTGATGAAATTGTCGAAGGCGATCTGA
>Ga0209097_10002192_pt1 | contig 15909 bp, 10 predicted proteins | sample AD_UKC052_MetaG_FD_184419 | JGI IMG/M metagenome (GOLD analysis project Ga0209097, IMG submission 184419) | Active sludge microbial communities of municipal wastewater-treating anaerobic digesters from USA - AD_UKC052_MetaG (SPAdes) (version 2) | ecosystem: Engineered > Bioreactor > Anaerobic >... | reverse complement strand
GCGATGTAGGACTACGAAACACATACACACATAGCGATGGGACTTACACCATAAAATTACCAAAAGGTGGCGTACTGCTAGATTTCAGCTACGTAGGATACATAACGCAAGAAGTACAACTCACAATTACCTGCGACACTATCCTGAACGTAAGACTACAGCCAAATCCTGATCTGGACGAAATCACTATATATGCCCGACAGTCTGATTTAGGAGCTCACAGTACACAGATGGGGACAGTATCTATTCCTGTGGCCCAGGTAAAAAAAGCTCCGGCACTACTTGGAGAACCCGATATAATGAAAATGGTTCAATTATTACCGGGTATCCATTCCGGGGGGGATGGTTTCGCCGGGGTGTATATCAGGGGCGGCTCATACGACCAAAACGATATGACAATGGGGGGAATAACCATATACAATGCTGAACATCTTAAAGGGTTTGTATCTGCTTTTAATCCCGACGTCATTGAAGAAATCGTCGTCCACAAGGGAAGTTTTCCCGCCCGGTACGGAGGGCACATTTCATCGGTAATTGAAGCCAAGATGAAAGACGGTAATTTTGAATCTTTCCATGGAGCAGGCTCCCTGGGCATGTTATCTGCTAAACTATTTGCCGAGGGACCTATCATTAAAGAGCAAACATCGTTCATTGTCTCGGCAAGAATATCGTATTTCAATTTATTTACAAGACCCATTCTGGAAAAGATATATGACAAAACAGAAGCTTTGTCACAGTTTGTCAATATGTCTTATTTTGACCTTAACGCCAAAATAACACATAAACTCTCTAAAAAAAGTAAGATTTCCGCACTATTCTATTGCGGTGGCGATCGCCTAAATCTGGATGGAGAAATGAGTCAAATGGAAAGCCAACAAGAACGACAAGGAAAAATAGAGACCTATAGAAAAAGTAACCAGGAAGACATTAATAATAACTGGGGCAATATCCTGGCAGGTGTGCACTGGAATCGCATTTACGGAGAAAAAACATTCCTTAATACAGGACTGTATTTCAGTCGTTTCCGTTATGAACTTAATAAGAATTCAGCCATTAAGGAGGAATCTGTTCCTCTAAATAACCCTACAGACAGTTTCTACCAGCATACGAACTCCAGCATAAAGTTTTTATCAGGTATTGAAGACTATAATTTGAACTCCGATGTAACATCTTTGTTGACAGCCAATAACACACTATCCGCTGGAATGAAATTATCTATAAAACAGTTCTCACCCATAGTCAAGACACACCGGGACATAACAACCATTATAGCTTCCTCACAAACGGTTGATGTCTCTGACATAAACACAGGAAACCCATCAAAACTCATTAACGGGGCAATATATGTTGAAGATAAATGGCGGGTAAATGACATGTTTAGTATGAATATGGGATTACGCCTTAACATATACGGCGTAAAGGATAGGATATACGTCTATCCTGAACCACGTGTCAACATAAGGATACTGATGACTGATAACTTTTCCATAAAAACGTCCTATTCCTACATGAGCCAGGCATTCCACGGGTTAAACAGCGCCAATCTTGTGATGCCTTCAGATATATGGGTGCCTGTTAGCAATCAAATTGTACCCTTAACCTCTCACCAAGCCTCACTGGGCTTCTTCTATGATCTGGATAAATCTGACATTCGTTTTTCGATGGAAGGATATTATAAGACCATGAACAACGTACTGGAATATAGAGACGGCATAACTTTCTTCAACACTTCGGAAGGGTGGGAAAATAAAGTGGCCATAGGTAAAGGGACATCATACGGAGTGGAATTCCTTGCACAAAAATCTGTTGGAAGGACGACAGGATGGATTGCCTATACGTGGTCAAAATCTCTCAGAAAGTTTAACCGGGAGGGCAATGTGCTTAATAACGGAGACGTATTTTTCGCTAAAAATGACTGCCGGAACAGTTTGAGCATGACCGTTTCACATCAAATCAGCAAAAAATGGGAAGTGTCGGGCACGTTTGTTTACCATACAGGGTATCGGGCCACATTGTCCCAGGTGGCTTTTATTGGACGTTATATCCGGGAGTTAACGGTCCTTCCGGTATCCTACCTTTCCTCAAGTCGTAAACCTGTTTTGATTATTACTTCGGGGCAACAACCGGACCAGGTTAACCTGGATGGGTATCAACGTCTTTCTACATACCTGGAAAGGAATGGATTTGTTATGGATGATTACCATCGCCTGGACATTGCCATCAACTATTACCTGGTGCACAAAAGAGGAAAAAGTACCCTATCTATAAACATTTATAACGTTTACAATCGAATGAATGCATACGCAGTCTATCCGGCTTTTGATTCAAACAGGTATGTGCTTAAGAAGCTCTGCCTGTTCCCGTTTATGCCTTCACTTAGTTATTCATATCAGTTTTAGTTATGAAATGGATTTTTTGCCTGTTCTTATTGTTTATTTTGAATGGTTGTGAAAAAAGCATCTCCTTTTCAGGAGAGGAAACAAAATCATTGATCACCTTAAATGCTCTTGCCATCGCAGGCGAACCCATTAAGGTTTACGTATATAAAAGCCTCTTCTTCCTTGATCCGGAAAGTTGGATGACTCCTGATAAACAGATTCTTAGCACGGCTTTAGTACAAATGACTATAAATAATTCATTGCCTGTTAAGATGGCCTATGACAACATAGATAATTGCTTTGTATCCGATTACTGTCCAATGGAGGGAGACCAACTTCAGTTGAAGGCATCTTTCGAGGGTTGTGATCCGGTTGAGGCTAACACAACCATTCTCAATTCGCCTGATTTTGAGATAGTGCGTCACAATTCTTTTTATAGTAAGATTGATCACTACGACATTCCTAATGATGACCCGGACTGGTCAGGGACAGATACAATTATGTCTATCACAGCACGATTAAGGGATCCGGCGGGAGAAAAAAATTATTACAGACTTAATGTACGAAGCCTTGGTGCTCTTTCAGATTCCATATACTATGTTAATGATTTGTTTACTTCCTACGATATTGTATTTGAAGACAAGAACTTATCTGTTTCCTATAATGGATGGGCGGCGTATTTTTCAAATGTTTTTGATGATTCAATATTTGATGGAACCACATACGATTTTACTATAGAGACACGTCAACGCACATCCAATTATTTCAGACCTTACGTTGTTGTTAATTTACAACAGATATCAGAAGATTACTACAAATATTTAAAAACATTGGAATTGTATAACTGTTCTGCTAATGATATATATGCTGAGCCTATCCGTATACACTCCAATATTAAAAATGGGACAGGTATTTTTGGATCTCTTACAGGTACACGTTATACTCTCTTTTTTTAAAAATCAAGCCCTGCAGAAAAAATACACCAAAAATTAAACTTCAATCCCTAAGACAACGCACAGAAAATCCGTATCCCTTGCCGGTGCCGCCCCTGCCTACGTCGCTGTAATTGTAGGCCATGCTCCGGTACCAGGCATCCGTATCGCGCTCCGTAGAACTCCACCAGTGACCGGTGGAGCCAATGCCGTAGAATGTTCCAATGGAGGTACGGTATCCTCCCGGAAGAGCTGTAAAACCACTTGTATTTGTTGCGCCGGTGTTGGGATCTTCCCACAAACCTGTTGTTGCGTCTAAAGTGCCTGTCGCTTTCATTTTGCCGCCGGCAACAGATGTTCCTCCAAGATAATCAGTAAGGGTTGTCCACTCCGCATCGCTGGGCAGGTGCCAGCCATCAGGACAAGCTCCTTGTACACCACTGGGATTTGCGCTGCTGCTGGTTGACCCTCCCATGGCAGCCGGCCAGTTGTACAACACTCCATAAAGGATGTATTTATCGGTTATTTTTGCGTTAATAATATTGTCCCTTTCGTAATTGTAAACGTAATATCTCGGGGACGAATCTGAGCCCAGGTCCGGAGCGTGAACCGAAGGCAAATATGCCAGGTTCTCTGTCATCCACACCTGGGTCCCAATCAGTCTGTAGCTGTAAGTATTTGTATCCCGGGAATCGGTAAATTCATTTCCCCACCCTTCATCCTCAGTATCCAATGAAACTACGTATTTTTTACCCCGTGCAAAGCCCGGTTCAACTAAACCACGGGTAAAACCGTCTATAACATCAGGAGTCTCTTTATCCATTTCTTTCCATATCCCTTCAGTTGTAAGGGAAATCCTCATAATAGTTTCTTGAATACCGGGAAGCACCATCATGTAAACGCTAACGGGCACAGTCGGGTCTAGCGCAACCGGTGTATCCAGAGTAACTGTTACGTTATTGGTGGTTCCGCTCGTTGTTATATTGTAAAAATTTATATCCGGATCTTGTGTCAGGTCAATAGTTCCTTCACACGCCAGGGGATAGGCCCCGCTCAGGCTCACCTGTGTCAATGACCCGCTGCCAACTATCCGAAACTCTATCATGGTAAACACATGATTGAAAGTAAAGTTCACCGCTCCTGGAGGGGTAACCGTAAGAGGAGTCGCCACCATAAAATCCAACGCCCCAATGTGGGTCGTATTCCCGGCCGCAGACTGCGTCTGTTCCCAGGGAAGGGAAACGGGTACAGCCGTCCGCTCTCCGGTAAATCCCGAATTTCGCGGGTAATACGCGTAAAAATGATGATCTCCGGTACCCCAAAACATGGTCCCGTTAAAACCCGAGCTTTTTGCCGAGGCTAGTGCCGTAAAGGCAAGGTTCTTGGCGGGATTTACTTCCGGAGTGCCATCGCTTGTGGCCTTGGCCTCGGGAGAAAATATCCCGATTTGATCGCTCCCCCCCACCCAGTGGGTCTCCAGGCCTTCCGTGCCGGACAAAATGGTTTTGGTACCCTGGGTTTCCGTTTGACCTGTTATGGTTATTGATCCGCCGGTCGGGCCGGGATCAGGACCCTCCTGGGGCATACATGTACACAGAATCATGGCCAGGAACAGGAAAATTGACGTATTCTTTAATGTTTTCATCACTTAATGCTTAATACTGTTACCAACTAATAGAACCCCAGTCTTCAGCGCCCGAGGCGGAAGAGGCGGCAAAACCCTGTTCCAGGTTAATTACTAAAACGGTGATTTCAGGTGGAATGTAGCTATCCTGATCTGCCTGAAAGCCAGATGAGAGCTGTTCACTATTAAAATTATTCATGATTTATAGGTTTAAATGGATTCTCACAGAAATCACCATACCAATACCATCACCCTGCCACAGAGTAGAGTAATTATTGCATATTGGATGGTAAGAAAGATAAAAACAGGCAATAGAAAAAAGGTCTTGAACCTTACGCCTTATGGAACGGATAAATATGATGGTACCCATTGATCGGAAATGTTATATAAATGTAGGAAACAATCCCTACAATTACAAATTTTCCGACAGGTAGGTGGAACCTTGCCGCGCCACTTTTTTAATACTTTTTACAACTAACTAATAAAGAGTGTCTTAGAATTTTAAATTAAAATTTGGCGCGACAAGGTTCCACCTCACCCCAACACCATACTCACCACCGGGTGCTTGCCTTCGTAATAATGCATGTTCAGAATGTGCATAACCACTTCCCGCTGTGCCGCAGGCAGGGATATCTGAATGGAAGCGCCCCCATCCAGAATGTATTGGGTACCGCCAATGGTGAACTTATATTGAATCCCGGAAAGGTTGGTCACACGATAAGAGATCGACTTGCCTCTCTCCGATACTTTTTCCCATTGTACAGAAGCCAGGAACAGTGATTTGAGCCACTTTTCCTCCCCGGCCACGTTGCCGTAAAAATAAGCCAGGGTGCGTCTGTTGTCCAAAGCTTCCCGAACACCCTCTTCACTCTTCTGGTTAACAAAGACTAATGTCATGGGGCGAAACGCAGTCCCGGTTCCATCGGGAAAGTGTGATTCCAGCACATCGTTAATGGTCCAATGAATATCCGAGGAAGCAAAAACGGTCAGTTGCTGATCCCGGCTCCAGGATAGCGCCCGGGGGTAAAACTCGTCGTTGTTGAATACTTCAATACCCCTGACCAGGCCTTTGTCTATCATGGCCTGCTGAAATTCGGTCTGCAGACAGGTGTCCAGGGCCCAGGCCGGATGGTTATACATAACGAAAGCCCCCTGGTCATACGCCGCTTGCAACGCTTTTTCCGGATCGGAATGTTCAATGGCATTGGCATCCTGTATGAATAGGGCGTTGAAATGACCTATCACCCCTTGCTTGCGCGTAACCTCGGTTCCTCTTATAAGCATTATGCCGTACTCCCGGGCAGCAGGCAATGCCAACTCGTAGGAAGCATTAAAATCCCCGCCAACATATTCTTTGAAGGGACGGTATTCAATATGATCGGTAATGGCCAGTACATCCAGTCCCTGTGCCCAGGCTTCCCCTACGCGGTAAGTCGGCCAGACCAGGCCGTCTGAAAATACAGTATGGGTATGGAAGTCACATCGTAACACGGTATACCCGTTCACTTGAGGCAAAGCCATCTCCACCCGGTTAAAGTTTTTCTTCTCGGGGAAATTCTGTTTGTTCACATTCTGTGCAAACAGCCCCAAATGGGCCGTTATCAAAATAAAAAGTACAAAGTAGCGCATGGTTTATTGTTTTATGTTTGAACTTTTCAGATTCCTCATTTTTGCAAAAGAAAGGATCAGCCCCAGTACAATGGACAACGAGGCGGCAAACAGCACCCGGTACTGTCCGGGCAGCAGGAACGTGATGGTATGGGCCGGGATCCAGAACACCGGAATGGTTACCCCAACAATCTCTTTGATGAACCGTCCCCAGTCAATCTGCGGAATGACATCGGCATAGGTCGCCTTCTCGCCAGAAAACCGTTTGTCAATATAAACATCGGTAATGCGGTGCGCCGCCATGAATACCGGGCCGAACGTGAAATTCATTATGGCCGAGATCATCAACGCCCGTCGCAACCTGGAAATGAACTGCACCACCGGCGGGCAGGTATCGCTACATTCCGGGATCAGCAGTCCCTGGGAAGCCGCATTGTCTACACCCCCCGAGAAAACAGCAAACATCAGCACGATCAGCATCCCCAGGATCCCCCATACCAGCATCTTGGGCAGTACGCCCCTGACCTTAACCCATTTCTTGTGTACCAGCCGGGCTGCCAGAAACTCACCCATCATAGATAGAATGGCAAATTTTACAAATCCCAGGATGTAGGGAACCCTTGCCGTAAGTTCCACAAACACCTTGTGCGTAGGAGGCCAGATCAGGAAACCGGCAATCAGTGCCAGCAATCCCACCCATATAACCGTTCCGTATTTTGACATGAAGCAAAGATAAGCAAAGAACGGTCTCTTACTCCACAAGAACCGGAAGGTTTTTTTCTTGAAAGCCGAGGCTTCCCTCATGCAATGGGCAGTAGCAGCAGCGTGAACCTGCCATTTTTATCTACCTTTGTATATGCGCAAACTCACATTACTGATACTGGTCTTCGCCTTCACGGGCTGCTCCGAGCCGGAATCCGGGGTAAGTCTGCAGCTGGCACAGGAACGTAAAGAGGCCATTTCCGGACTCAGGTACCAGCTTTTTTTCAATCTGCCGGAGGATCCGAAGGCTCCCATCCGGGCTTCACAAACCATCGGCTTCAGGCTGGAAAAGCCTCGGCAAATCGTTCTGGATTTCAAGGAAGACCCTGCGGCCGTTATATTGGTGCAGGTGAACGGCCGGAAGGCACAATCCCGTTTCACCAGAGAACATATTGTTATCCCCCGCAGATACTTCAATAAGGACACAAACACCATAAACATTAATTTCCTTGCCGGGGAACAATCCTTAAACCGGAACGAAGAATTTCTATACACGCTGCTGGTTCCGGACAGGGCCCGTACGTTGTTCCCGTGTTTTGACCAGCCCAACCTGAAAGCGGCCTATACCCTGACGCTGGAGGTTCCGCATCACTGGGTGGCCGTGTCCAACACAGTTCCACTGGCTGCAAACACAACCCCGCTGGCAGTATCGGTTAACAGCGGACGTAAAACCATCCGGTTCCAAACCACCGAGCCCCTGAGCACCTACCTGTTCTCTTTTGTAGCCGGGAAATTCCAACAGGTTACAGAAACCCGCAACGGACGAAGTATTTCTCTTTATCACAGGGAAACAGACCCGCTGAAGATCGCCCAGACCGGTATCATTTTTGACCAGGTATACGCTTCTCTGGAATGGCTGGAGGAATACACCGGGATCCCCTACCCGTTTGCCAAATACGACTTTATTATTCTACCCGGCTTCCAGTACGGCGGGATGGAACACACCGGAGCTACCTTATATAACGACCGCCGCATGTTCCTGGGAGAATACCCCACCACCGGGGAGCAACTGAGCCGTATGTCGCTGATCGCGCATGAAACAGCACACATGTGGTTTGGGGATTACGTGACCATGGACTGGTTTGACGATGTCTGGACCAAAGAAGTGTTTGCCAATTATTTTGCCTCCCAAATGATCCGTCCGCAATTTCCCGGGATCAACCACCGCCTGAACGATTTGCGTGCTTTTTATTCAACTGCCTATGCCGTGGACCGTACCGCCGGCACCAACGCCATCAAGCAGTCCCTGGACAACCTGTCCAAAGCAGGCCTGATCTACGGAAATATCATCTACGACAAAGCCCCCGTTGTAATGAACATGCTGGTTGAACGGATGGGCCCGGAAGCCTTCCGTAAAGGCATTCGTACCTATTTGCAGCAATTCGCCTACGGCAACGCCACCTGGGAAGATCTGATATCCATCCTGGACCGGGAATTCCCTGAAGACCTGGAAAACTGGAGCCGGGTATGGATACACAGCGAAGGAATGCCTCACATACAAGCATTTATTTCAAATGATTCACTGCTTGTTACGCAAACCGATCCGCTGGGCCGTGACCTTCGGTGGCCACAAAAGGTCACCTTTTCCCTGACCGACGGGGAGCAAACCCAAACCCAAACCCTGACCCTTGACCTGGAACTTGCCCAATCAAAGGCGCCCGTTTTCCACGGCATGAAATACATACTTCCCAATACCGACGGCCTGGCATACGGTATATTCCTGCCGGACAGTCTGAATATGGAATTCATAGTGCACAACCTGGCCCGGTTTGAGGCGGAAGAGACACGGCTTTCCCTGTTGATGACTTTGTACGAGAACATGCTGGCCGGGAACCTTGCCAAAGACACTTTTATAGATGCCCTGATAAGATACCTCCCTGCCGAAACAAACAACCTGGTGCGGAATTCCGCTCTTTCATACCTGGGAGAAGCATACTTGCGTGATACCATAAAAAAAGATGGTTTAGTTGAGGTTTTTTTACTTAAAACATCGGCCGACACCCGGGAAGACAAAGAATACCGCCTGCTGGCCTACCGTACCCTGGCCGGGCTCTTTACCGATTCCCTGATCACCGGCACTCTGTTTGAACAATGGGACAATGGCAAAGCTTTTGAAGGATTGCCCTTCGGAGAAACTGAAATGACCTCTCTGGCTTACCAGCTGATGATCCGCTTGCCCGATAAAGCCTCCTATATCAGGGAAAAACAACTGGAACGAATCACCAACCCCGACCGCCGGAAAGCCTTTGCCTTTATTGTACAGGCCGTAGATCCGGACCCTGCGGTACGGGATGCCTTTTTCCTGTCGCTCCTGGAAGTCGAAAACCGCAGCACAGAACCCTGGGTCATCTCGGCCCTGGGCTATTTGAACCATTTCCTGCGGCAGGAACACGCCCTGAAATACATTCGTCCCACACTAGCCGGGTTGGAGGAAGTGCAACAAACAGGCGACATCTTCTTCCCCGCCTCCTGGATCTCGGCCTGCCTGTCAGGGCATAACTCCCGCGCCGCTGCCGACAGTGTGGCTGCTTTCCTGCAGGAACATCCCCACTACGAACCCCTGCTGAAGAAAAAAATCCTGCAGGCCACCTACCACTTAAAGTAAAGGTGCTGGGCCACAGTGTCTCTCGCCAAAAGACAAGTAAACCCTCGCGAGAATGAAGCTTCCCTTTCTTTTTTCCTAACTTTGTAGAAACCCAAATTTATTATTATGAAGAAAATTGCAGCCTTACTCCTTGCCCTGGTTTTATGCGTCACTGTTGCTGATGTTCCCGGTGCATACGCCCAGATTAAACCGCTTATACCCCGCGATCCGGCCATTGAAAAAAAGATTGACAAGATTATTTCCAAAATGACCCTAGTGGAAAAAGTGGGTCAGATGACCCAGTTGGAAATCAACCTGCTGGGCGTTGACCTAAGAGCGGAAATGATGAAGCTGATGATGATGCCACAGGAGCAGCTTACCACGCTGCTCAAGAAACACGGGCTGGAAAAAGAGTTTGACGCCGCTGCGATGACCAAACCGGAAAAACGGATGGAGGCGGGATTCGAATACTATAAACTCTATCAGAAAATAACACCCTCACAAGACTTTCAGTTTGATCCGGCCAAAATGGACTCGGTGTTTGTCAGATATAAAGTGGGATCCATCCTGAACACCCCCTTCACAACGGCCCAGACCTCGGAAGAATGGAACCGGCTCATAAAAATTATTCAGGACAAATCCCTGGAAGCCATAGGGATTCCGTGCCTTTACGGCCTGGACCAGATCCATGGGTCCACCTACGTGGCCGATGGTACCCTGTTTCCGCAGGGCATAAACATGGCAGCCACCTTCAACAAGGAACTGGCCCGCCTGACAGGGGAAATCACCGCCTATGAAACACGCGCGGCCGGGATCCCATGGACATTCAGTCCTGTAATGGATATGGGACGTCAGCCGGCATGGCCACGCCAGTGGGAAGGCTACGGGGAGGATTGTTACCTGGGAGGAGCAATCGGGAGTGAAGTGGTGAAAGGCCTGCAGGGACAGGATCTTAATAATATTGGCAACTATAACATAGCTGCCTGCCTTAAGCATTATATGGGCTACGGTGTTCCGGCCAACGGACTGGACCGTACCCCGGCCATTATCAACGACCAGGACCTGCGAGAAAAGCAATTTGCCCCCTTCCTGGAAGCACTGCGCGCCGGAGCGCTCTCCGTGATGACCAATTCCTCCACCATCAACGGGGTGAACGGGGTGGCCAATCCCGTACTGCTTACCCAGTGGGCCAAAGAAGAGCTGAACTGGGACGGCATGATCGTAACCGATTGGGCCGATATCACCAGCCTGTATGAGCGCGACAGAATTGCCTCCTCTTACAAAGAAGCCATCAAAATGGCCATTAATGCCGGAGTGGATATGGCCATGGTGCCTTCCAGCTGGCAATTTTGTATAGATTTAAAGGAACTGGTGAAAGAAGGCCAGGTTCCCATGAGCCGTATTGACGATGCCGTACGGCGCATCCTGCGCCTGAAGTTCCGCCTCGGCCTTTTTGACACTCCCTACACCGTTAAGGGTGATTATCCGGAATTTGCCTCGGCACAATCCGCAGTCGTTTCTCTGACGGCCGCCGAAGAATCCATGGTGCTGCTGAAGAACCAGGCAAACATCCTGCCGTTGCCCAAAGGGAAAAAGATTCTGGTAGCCGGGCCCAATGCCCATACCATGCGCGGGCTGAACGGAGGCTGGAGCTATACCTGGCAGGGCAGCGGCATAGACAGGTTTACAGCGCATTTCAATACCATTCTGGAGGCTCTTGAAAATAAATTCGGCAAGGAAAACGTTGTCTACGAACCGGGTGTCACTTATAACGAAATGGCTTTTTGGACAGAGGAACACGAACCGGAAATAGAAAAAGCCGTAGCCGCTGCTGCGCTGGCAGATTTCATTGTGGTTTGTATTGGGGAAAATTCCTATTGCGAAACCACCGGCAATATCCCCAACCTGTTCATTTCCCCTAATCAGGCCAATTTGGTAAAAGAACTCGCGAAAACCGGCAAGCCTGTGGTGATCATTCTGAATGAAGGGCGTCCCCGCGTGATTGTAGATCTTGTGCCCATGGCTTCGGCTATTGTAAATGTAATGCTTCCGGGAAATTACGGAGGTGATGCGCTGGCCAATCTGCTGGCAGGCGATGCCAATTTCAGCGGCAAACTCTCCTATACCTATCCCAGTTGCTGTAACGGATATACAACCTACGACTATAAGGTATGCGAAGTGCGTTCCACCACAGAAGGCGCTTACGATTATTTTGCCAACACAAATATTCAGTGGCCTTTCGGATACGGGCTCAGTTACACGACCTTTGAATATTCCAACCTAAAAGCAAACAGGACGAGTTTTACCGCAGATGATGAACTCACTTTTACTGTGGATGTTAAAAATTCGGGAAATGTAGCCGGAAAGGAAAGCGTACTGCTTTATTCCTCAGATTTGTACGCCTCACTGATGCCGGACAACAGGCGCCTTCGGGCTTTTGAAAAGATATCCCTTAAACCCGGAGAACAAAAGGCCGTTACCCTGAAGATCAAGGCCAGCGATCTTGCCTTTGTAGGCATTGATACCAAATGGGTACTGGAAGAAGGTGATTTCAAGATGGTTGTGGGCGACCAGAGCCTGATGATCCGCTGTACGCAGACCCACCAATGGGACACGCCCAACCGCCCGTGAATCATCAGAAACAGATACTTCGGGAGATTCCCTAACTTTGCCGTATGATGAAACTTGTTTTTTTAGATGCAGCCACCATGGGTGGAGATATAGACCTGGGCCCCCTCAGACAATTCGGGGACCTGACGGTATACGACAATACGCAACCGATAGATGTCATCCCGCGTATTGAACAGGCAGACATTGTGCTGGTGAATAAGGTCAAACTGGGCAAGATGCAGTTACAGGCTGCCAGAAACCTGAAGCTGATCTGTGTGGCAGCAACAGGCCTTGATCCCATAGACCTGGACTTTGCAGCAGAGAAAGGCATCGCGGTAAAAAACGTAGCGGGCTACTCCACTGACAGTGTGGCACAGACCGCCTTCCTGCATATCCTTTGCTGCATGCAGCAAGGCCCCTATTTCAACGAATACGCCCACTCGGAGGCCTACCCGGCAAGCGGCCTGCCTACCCACTTCGGGGGGCGGTATTTCCATGAACTGAGCGGAAAACGGCTGGGTATCATCGGTTTGGGGGCCATTGGAAGAAAAGTGGCTGCTATCGCCTCGGCTTTCGGGATGGAAGTGGTTTATTATTCCACAAGAGGGGAAGAACGTTCCGGCGGCCTGTACAGGCGTTTGGGCCTTGAGGAACTGTTGCAGACAAGTGACCTGGTGACCATACACGCTCCGCTCAATGACAAGACCCGGGGTTTAATCGGGAAAGCCGGGCTGGATAAGATGAAGGCCTCGGCCTATCTTTTCAACCTTGGGCGTGGTGCCATTGTGGATGAATGTGCCCTGGTTGAGGCTTTGAACAAAAACCGGCTGGCCGGTGCAGGAATCGACGTTTTCAGTACCGAGCCGCTTCCAGCCGATCATTGTTACCGGCGGGTGAAGGACAAATCAAAACTGTTCCTTACACCGCACATAGCATGGGCTTCCATCGAAGCGCGCAGGCGCCTGGTTGCTATGATGGCGGAAAATATCAGTCGATATATAGCTTCCCGCTAAGGTGATCTGTTTCATGCTGGAATATCACGGCGGTGAAACCATCTACGGTATCGCGCAGTATATCCCATGAAACCGGGTCCCTGTATGAAATGATCACCTGGGTAGCCCGTAAGACAGTATCTCTTTCTCCGGGAACAGAAAGACAACCTTCCCAGCCCCATTTCATGTCCTGGCTGTAGTTTTCGATCGTAGGATTGACATAAAATTCGAAAGGGTTTCCATCCTTGTCAAAGCGTTGGACGGCAATCAGCTGTTTGCTAATGCCTACCTGCGGTGCAGCAATTCCCACCCCTGTGTTGGCTGTATCCAGCACAGTAGCCAGCATCCTGTTTTTAAGCGTAGTATAGACCTGCGAATGCATGTCTCTGCGGGTTAACGGGCAGGCTTGAAGGTGCAGAAAACTCAGTTCCTGCTCATTCAGGTTAGTAAAAATATGCATGACGGAATCTCCCTGTTCCGGCAATCCAATGCGGTGTTTCTCTATGGAAGAAAAATTACTGCACGAGGTAATAAACAGTACCAGCAATAAGACAAAAGAAAATTGCACACGTTTCATAGGATAAAAATATAAATAAAATTGCAATTTTTAAATTTACTTATGAAGATATCAATTTTGGCGCCGACGGAGGTCTGTATGCAGATATGATAAAAAAAAGATAGCCGCAGGGGAAAACTCAGGGCTCAAATGGGACATCCAGAACCCTGTGGGCTAAAGATGGTGGCCATAGGGAACGAACAATGGGGTTCCGGATATCCCCAGATGAGGTGCACTGGCGTAGACGTGGTAGTTATTTCAATTTTACTATATAACCAACAATAATGGGTTAATTGGACACCTTTTCATTTATTATGCTATCCTGCTCTTTACCCCTCAACATGAAATTCATTGGCATCACATAAGAAACTTTTATCGGGACACCTTCTTTCATGGCAGGTTTTTCCCATTTAGGGGATGATTTCAGGACACGGATTGCCTCGGCATCAATAGAAGGATTTATTCCTCTGAGGATTTCGACATCGGTAATAAATCCATCTTCGGAAAGCACATAGGAAGCTATCAGGCGGCCTTGAATACCTTGTTCCTTTGCATCGCTGGGATATCTAACCTGCCGGAGTGTCCATGCAACAAATTCATTTTCCCCTTTTCCGTTGGCAAAAATGGCAGGCTCCAGGTCCTGGTCTTCCGGATTGGTTGATTGCTTCACCGACACTTCATCTTTTTTATCTTTTTTTAGTGAAAAGTTTAACGGGAAATTGTATCTAACGTTAACTGTCTTGCCTTCATGCATCCCTGGACGTTCCCATTTTGGAGATGACTCCAGTACGCGGATGCATTCTGCATCCAGCAAGGGATGTACTCCCCTGAGTATTTGTACATCTGTAACATTTCCTTCGTGGTTTAGCAGAAAAGAAGCGACCACCCTACCCTGAATCCCTTTGTTTTTGGCTTCCTCCGGATATTTTACGTGTTCAAACACCCAGCGGGTAAATGCTTCTTCCCCTTGCCCGTTGGCGAACAAAGGTTTGGTGTCAAGTATGGCCAGGGGAACCAGCGTATCCTGCCCGCCCTGGGGAAGGGGAATGGCATCGGGCGAAACGGGAACGGCTGCCGGAGGCGAAGGGGGCGAAGGAGGCGGAGGGGGCGGAGGATCCTGGGGTGTCATGTTCTGCTGCAAAGAAATTTTTATATCTTTGACAGAGGATATCTCTGACAACCTGCCGGAGATTTCAGGTGTTGCAAATGCCGTAATGGCAATGAATGCGAGAGGCAGAGCGTACATGCACTTTGCAAACGCCCATTTGCTTGATTTCTTTTTCCACATCATGGTGATTCTTTTTTTGAGTTTACTGTGATTAAAGCTGTTGGCCATGGAGTAGCGTCTTGTGCCAACAGCTTTCTTAATTAATAATAGTTGGTATTGTTTTGCACTAATGCCTGCTTTTAGGACCGCATCGTCGGCCTGGAATTCATGGACTTGCTGAATGGATTGTTTCATGAGCCACGCAGCGGGATTGAACCATTGGAAAAGAATGAGCAGGTCTGTGAGGATCAGGTCCCAGGAATGGCCCATACGAATATGCGACAATTCGTGGATCAGGATATCCCTTCCGTCCTCGACCATATCCCGCTCAGAAACAACAATATAGTGCATCCAGCTAAACGGGGCAGTTTCCTGTGAATGGACCAGTAGCCTGACCTTCCCTCTTACCCTGCTAAGTTTTTTGCATTCATCCAGCAGATCCCCAAATGTGTCTCCCTTTCCGTTGCCTTTGTTTTTCCACAATATGGCCGTTAGTTTTATATAAGATATGACATCGAACAGGAAACAAACCAACATGCCGGTGAAATATACCAGGAGGATCCATTGTACCATACGGGCCATGACAACAGATCCGT